>Ga0073934_10002943_pt1 | contig 33090 bp, 33 predicted proteins | sample LarsenN4metaG_FD_76834 | JGI IMG/M metagenome (GOLD analysis project Ga0073934, IMG submission 76834) | Hot spring sediment bacterial and archeal communities from British Columbia, Canada, to study Microbial Dark Matter (Phase II) - Larsen... ...
AGGAAGAGAACCGCATCCGCCACGTGGGCCAGAGCCGCGATGGCCTGTCGCTCGAACCGGTTGCGGTCCTCCATGGGGCGGTCCAAAAGGCCTGGGGTGTCGAGGACTTGGTACCGATCCAGGCCGATCTCGACATGGCCCAGGCTAATCCCCTTGGTTGTGAACGGGTAAGGAGCGACCTCCGGCCGGCCCGAGGACACGGCTCGGACGAACGCACTCTTCCCAACGTTCGGGTAGCCCGCGACGACCACGGTCCGGATTCCCGGGCCGATCGAAGGAATCCGGCGGAGTTCCATCCGCGCGGCGATGAGGGCGTCGAGGTCCTCAGAAATCTGGCCGACGATGGACGCGAGCCGTCCGTAGGCTCCTTTCCGGAGCGGGGACAGTTGCTTCGGCTCCGCCGAACCGATGCGACGCAGGTACTCCCGGGTCACGTCGTCCGCCTTCCCCGCGGCCCACTCCACGGCGCCGAGGTGCTTCTTCAGGCGGTCCCGATCCGCGAGGGCATCGACGAGTTCTCGATCGAAGGGCGGGAGACGGTCGAGACTCGGGAAGCCTCGGACGACCCGTCGAAGGGTCGATCCGATCGTCGTGCCGGCCATGCGAACGCGGGCCGCCGTGAGGTTGCGGGCCCTCGCGACACGGTCCTTCCCCTTCGCCGTCGCCTTGGACGCCCGTGCGAAGGCGATATCAAGTACCTCCTTCCCGGTCGGGATCGACGGCAGGTTGAACACGGCGGCGCGAATCGATGTTCGGGGATAAGGATGGCGGTCAGAAGCCGAACAGGTTGAGGCCGACGAGGTAGAGGATGATCAGGAGCGCGACCCGGTTCAGGGCCGCGAGGAAGTTCGCGATCAGGTACATCCGCTGGCCGATGGCCTGGCCCTCCGCGTTGAACATGGAGTAGAGGTAAAGAGTGACCGTGTCCGGCATGAGGGGGATGCTCAGGATGATGTAGAGTCCCGCGGTCCCGGTGCGCCGGACGAAGGCCACGAGCTTCTCCACAACCCGCTCCGTCAGGGGGATGCGTTCGCTCCACTTGCGCAGGTTCCCCTCGACATTCACCCCCAGGCGGAAGACGAGCCAGGCCCCCAAGGTCTTGCCCGCGGCCACCGCGATCGTGACGGCCGCGAGGTATCCGTACCGCGCCGCGAGCAGCGGTGGGAGCAGGGCGAGCTCGATCGGGATCGGGAGGACGATCGCGACCGCGATTGCGTACAGGAAGGTGAAGGCCGCGTAGGCCGCGGGATTGTCGGCTACGCTCATGAGGAAGCTCCACAGGTCCTCGAGGGGCGTCGCCAAGGTTCCGTCGTGCAATGCGGTGCGTTCTATAAGAATGAACCCCGTTGGTTCTCTCAGGACGGAAGCGGGTGGAGCTTTCCGTCCTTCGTGAGGAGGACGACCCGGCTGTCCGCTCGCTCTGCGGCGATTTCGTAATCGAGCCGATCCCCGAGGCGCTCGGCGAAGAGGCGGATGGAAGCGTGGGGGGGCATGTTCTCCGCCTGGAGACGGAGGCGGGATTCGCCGACGAAGGAGTAGCCCTTGCATTCAACGAACATCGGCTCCCCGAGGCGGTCCAAGCTCGCGTATTCGTCCTCCCACCCGAGGTTCCAGCCGTCCACGAGCGTGTGCCGAATGACCGTCCGCGTCGGGAGCCGAGGGAGGAGCGCGAGGGTCTCCTTCAGCTTGCTGAATTCGTGGTCCGACTTCGGCGCCATCAGCTTCGCGTAGATCCGTTCGTTGGGAGCGGCCACGGTCACGTAGAGCTGCGTGGGCAAGCACCCCTCCGCCCACATCCGGCGGAGGACCGCTGGCGTCGTGCCGTTCGTGACGAGGAACGTCGACATGTTCCTCCGGCGGAACTCGTTGATCATTTCCGCAAGCCGTCGGTAGAGGGTCGGCTCGCCCGTCAGACTGATCGCGACGTTCGTCGGATGCCGAGCTTCAAGGAACTTCTCCCGAGTCACGCTCGGGTTCCCCTTGTAGCCGCTCAGAAGGGCCTGCTGGGCGTCGATGGACGCCTCGACGATGAACCCGGGGTCGTCCGCCTCCACGAGGGAGTTGGAGCCCCATTCCTGGGTGCGCCAGCAGAAGAGGCACCCGAGGTTGCACGAGTCGACCGCGGGGGTCATCTGGAGGCAGCGATGGCTCTCGATGCCGTAGAAGGTCTGCTTGTAACAGCCGACGCCCTTCGTCAGGCTCGCCTTCGTCCAGTGGCAGAGCTTGACGCCGCTGTGGTTCCCCACGATCCGATAGCCCTGCCGCTCGAGGACCTCCTTCCGGTCCGCGTCCACAAATGGGCCAAGGCGGGGACCGCCTAAAAGGGTTTCCGGCATTTCGGTCAACCGAAAGGAATCGGGTCCTCTCCCAGGCCGAGGCCTTCGGAACGCGAATTCGGAATCGGGGGGCTAGGATTCCTCTTCGCTCTCGTCGAAGGTGCCGAGCCCCTTGGGAATGCCGCTTGGCGCCATGTCCTCGAGCTTCGCCGCCCGCTCGAGAAGGTGCCTCACGGGGTGGCTGTCCTCCTTCTCATCGAGGAGGTAGGCGACTTCGCGCCCTTCGAGGGCGAGGCGCGCCGTCGCTTGCACTCGGAACTCCTCGTTGGCATTGAATAGGGCTTTGAAGTCGGAGAGGATGTCGCTGAGGACAAGGGCCGACGAGACATGGAGGTAGGCCCCGAGTTTCCGGGCGAGGCTATTGCGGGCGATCCGGATGCCGCGAAGTCGGGACATCGCAAGGAGGTACCCCGGGAACTGGAGCTGCCCACCGCTGGCGCGACCCCTGCGGGCCATGGCGACTCCGCTCGAGATCATCTCCGAGGCGTAGGACCAAAGGCCAAAGGCCTGCCGCCGTCGCGTCCGACCGAGGAACCGGTCGCCCCGGGCGAGCGATTCGTAGCCGCGCATAAGGTCGTCCAGGCGACGGTACTCGAGCGGGAGATTGTGGTCCACCCAAAGGATGAGGTCTTCCGGGGCTTCGTCGAGTTCGCGCACGGCGGCCCGCGCCCGGCTCGCGTCTCCCGAGCGGAAGATTTCCTGAAGCGCATTGAAGATTGTCGATTCTCGGTCGCGGTAGCCCAGGGCTGCGGTGTCTTCCTCCGTGAGCCGAGGCGAGCCATGGGCAAGCGCTTGAAGGTCGTTGAGAGCCGATCGGAGGTCCCCTTGGGCGCGCTCCGTAATGAAGTCCAGGACTGCGTCCGAGAGCTCGGTGCCCTCACGTTCGGCAACGCTATGGAGTACACTTTTCATTGCGGACGTGTTAATTCGTTGAAATTTGATGGTCTTGCATAGCCGCCTGAAGGCGGACGAACGTCCTGTGAGCCCGTAGTAGTCGTTCACGATGAGGATGACCGGCTGCTGCGTGCTCTGGACGAGCTCGACGATAGCCTGGATCCCCCCGCGGTCCTCTCGGCCGAAGACGTTGTCCGCTTCATCGAGGATGATCAGCTTGCGCCTTCCTTGCTGCGCCCGCAGGAATTCGCCAGTCGCGGAAAACGTGTCGAGCAATGCGCCGCGCGTCGCTGTCCTTCGGATTGCTTCCGCCGTCCGGATATCGGAAGCGTTCATCTCGATCGGCGTCCAACCCATGTCGTTCGCGAGGGCGAGTGCCGCGGTCGTCTTCCCCGTGCCCGGATCGCCGACGAGCACGGCCGCACGTTTGTCCGGGACGCCTCGGCTCCAAGCGCGAGCCCACTTGTGCAGGTCCGCCACGGCGGACGGATTCCCCAGGAGCTCGCTCAACGAACGCGGTCGGTAACTCTCGGCCCAGCTCGTCATCCGCGAATGCGAGAAGGACGGGGGACGTATAACGATATCCGGGAGGACCCAGGATATACGTCGGAGATTACAGAAGTATAGCTGTTTCCAGACTATGATAGAAAAGATAGGTGGGATCTAAACAGAGTTCCCAGTGCCTACTTTTGTGCATCGCCCGTCGTAGTCTCGTAGAGGTCGCAAAGTTCGCGCAGGAATTCATCATAGGTCCGTCGGAACTTGAGACGATACAAGCGGTCGCGGGTCTCCGTTGTGACTTGGATCGTCGTAATGTCCTTGCGAGACTCTCGCATAGTCCCTCGAGCGTGACTGCTATGGGGGTACATAACGCTATGGGTTTGGATGCTCCTGTAGTTTGTCAACGCGGACTCGCCGGGGGCTCATTCCCACTCGGTGAACCGAGGGGCAATAGAAAGGTGGCTCGGGGGTGGGATCTAGTCCGGTGCAAAACGCAGTTCGCGGCTCCCGGTTGCATGATTGGGGTGCAGGCACGACAGAGAACGCGAAACCCCGCCCCACCGCGAAGAATCCGCAGCCGCCTTCGCCAGGTCCGCGGAATGACTCCTCAGGGTAAGTCGCTTGCCGCACCCATGTGATCGAACTCGAGGCGATTCGGTCCGTCAAGCCGTTTCCAGCCGCAACGAGCGCAGTGGGGTTCGCCACCCGATAGCACTCTTAGAGCCTGCGTTCAACGATTTCTGCGATTGCGGAGTTTGATTTCGCGCGCTCTGTCAGGAATGCGCCTTGCGCCAGCGCTTCCCCGCTTCAGTCGACTTCCACGGCACGCGGATATGGAAGTGAGACGTTGCACATGATGGCCACGACAAGGGGGGGATGAAACAGCATGACCCGTCAAGAACGATGCGCTGGAGGCGATTCTGCCTTGCTGACTCACGCGTCATAGCTTTCGAGTCGGAGCTGCGGCGTTGTCTCTCTGCGCTGGTCTGGCCTGCGAATCCGGCGCTGCATCTCGCTCTGGACGCGGTTGAAGGTCTCAATTTCGATGAGCGGTTCGTGCCGGCCGCGCTTGAGATCGCCGTTCGAACGGAAGAGGCCGCAATAGACAGGATTACTCAGGATGTTCGCGATGGTCTGGCTTGCCCAAGCGCGTCCCGTCTTTGTCCGCAAGCCGTCACGGTTGAGCTCCTGGCAGATCTTCGCAATCCCCTTGCCCTCGAGGTAGCGACGGTAGATGAGGCCGACGATCCGCGCCTCATCCGAGTTCACGCGCAGGGCTCCCTCCACGTAGTCGTACCCGTACGGGCTCGCGTAGACGAGGAACGAGTTCGCCTTCTTCGTTGCCCCCGCGAGGCCCGAGGCACTCTGGAGGCCGCGGGCCCGCCGGAGCACTTCGCGTTCGTTGAGGCCCCGCTCCTCGCACAGTTTATGCAACGCATCCTCCTCGGTCTCCGCCCTGTACGCTTGGAGCATCTCCCTCGTCGAGCCAAAGCGCATGAAGACCTCCCAGAAGAGGAGCGGGTCGGACGGCGCGGACTCTGCGCAATGCTTGCACAGGGCTACCTTCTGACGACGGATCCTTGGATCGCCGCGGGGGTTCGCATCGACTTCGCGCTGGACAATGTTGCGGTTCCCCCAGCAACGCTGGCACCGTCCGTCCATCCCTAGGCCTCCAGCAGGAGGGGCCCCGCGCGCGCGATCGCGTGGGGTGCGCGGGCCCGCAGGATTGCCTGGGCCTCGTTGAAGACGGCCCTGGTCACGACGGGTTCGTGCTCCGCCCTGCGGAGGTGACCGTCCCACCGAAGGTATCCTGCGTAGACGGGATTGTGCAGCACATGATAGACCTTCAAGGGAGACCACGGCGCGCCGCGTTTCGTGCGGAGGTTGCGCCCGTTGAGATCCTCAGCGATGGCCTCGAGGGTCTTCCCTGCGAGGCAGAGGTCGAACATCGAAAGCACGACGCGGCGTTCCGCCGGATCGAGGAGGAGCTTTCCGTCCTCAATGCGGTAGCCGATCGGCGCGTGAAATCCCAGGATTCCAGGTCCGGTCTTCGCCTTCTGGGCCATCCCCATGTACACGCGCTCGGCGATCTGCTCGGATTCGAGCTGCGCGATGCGCTGGATGATATCCATGACGAAGCGCCCCATCGCGGTGGACGTATCGAGGGACTCCGTGGCCGAGACGAAGTCCTTCCCCCAAGTGTTGAGGTTGTCCATCATTTCCATGAAATTGCGAGCATTCCGGTGGATGCGGTCCATCTTGATCACGAGGACCGTGTCCCATCGCGTCCGTTCCTCCATCATCCGCTGATAGGCGGGCCGGCGGGTGTCACGACCGGAGTAGCCGTCGTCGACGTAGACGGACGCCGTCTCCCAGTTGCGGGCCCGGCAATAGGCCTGGAGGCGTTCCCGTTGCGCGTCGAGGGAGAACCCCTCCTTGGCTTGGTCCTCAGTCGACACTCTCGTGTAGATTGCGACGCAGACCACGTGCACCCATCCCGCGCGGCGCGAATGAACACGGAACTAAAAAAGACTAGCGGTGTCGAAGTCTTGCGTACACGCGGCGGACGAGAGCGGGAGATGGCGGGTCGTTCCGCGACCGTATTATTTTCATTCAGATGGGCAAATATTTCTGGTTCGCGCGGCCGGTCGGCGCGCCGGATTCCTGAGCGGAGTCCCGGTGTTTCATCGTGGAGGATGTTTGTTGCGGGCTTCACAAGGCGCGCAAGTATCGCAACTACATATGCAAGAATCGGTGGGAGCTAAAGTCGGAGGAAGAACGCGCGTTACTTCCGCTTCGCCCGAATATGAGCGAGGACCTCCGCGGCACGGTCCATTCGGACTTTCCTCTCGCGGACGAGGACTTCGGCGACCTCGTCGATCTCGTGGCCGACGGCGCCGGCCGTCGCCGCGATATTCCGTGCGTGGAGGGACATGTGGCCTCGCTGGATACCTTCTGTTGCGAGGGCCCGCAAGGCCGCGAAGTTCTGTGCCAAGCCCACCGCGGCGACGATTTCAGCGAGTTCTTGTGCCGTCTTCACGCCGAGCAGATGCACGTTTGCCCGCGCGGTGGGGTGGACCGCGGTCGCTCCGCCCACGAGGCCCACCGGCATGGGAAGCTCAATCGTCCCGATGAGGTCGCCGTTTGCGTCCTTCTCCCATGTCGTGAGGGGACGATAGCCCCCCGATTTCCAGGCTGCGTAGGCGTGGGCTCCGGCCTCCACGGCTCTCCAGTCGTTGCCCGTCGCGATCACGACGGCGTCGACACCGTTCATAATCCCTTTGTTATGGGTCGCACAGCGGAAGGGATCCGCCTCCGCGAAGGCGTAGGCTTCGAGGATGCCGTCGACGACGGCCTCGCCTCCGATTGCCTCCTTGTCGAAGGCCGCGCGAGCTCGGGCCAGGCGCCGAACCGCGAGGTTCGAGATGATCCGGAGGTACACGCGCCCCCCGGTCCAGCGCTCGAGGTGAGGGGCAACGGCCTCGGCCATTGTGTTCACGGCGTTCGCGCCCATCGCGTCACGGCAGTCCACGAGCAGGTGCGCGATCACCATCGGGCCACGGGCAGTCTGCAGAACGCGGACCTCGACATCCTTCGCGCCGCCGCCGAACTTCACGAGGACGGGGTCCTTCTCATTCGCGATCGACAGGATTTCATCTCGGTGGGCCAGGATTGTCATTCGGGCGCCGTGCGGATCGGGGACGCCGACGATCTGAATTTGGCCGATCATGACGGGCCCGGATGTACTCGCCGTGAAACCGCCCTTCACCCGAGCGAGCTTCGCCGCGTTCGACGCGGCCGCGACGACGCTCGGCTCTTCGATGGCCATCGGCACGAGCCGGTCCGTCCCGTTAATCCGGAAGTTGACGGCGATCCCGAGGGGCAACGGCATCGTGCCGACGACGTTCTCAATCATGCGGTCGACCTGGTCGAAGTCGAGGGCGCCCGTATTTCCGATTGTAGCGATCTCCGCATCGGTAAGCTCCCCGAAGTTGCGGATGACTTGCCACCGACCCTCCCCGCTCTTCCGGTAGAAACCCGAAAGCTCTGAGCTCTTCATGGACGTTCGTTCGGCGAGAGAGCCTCCCCGGCCATAAAGGCATCGCGTCGACGGCCACACAGCCCACGCATGGGGACCGTGCTGGTCCCGCGAATGAACGGCCGCCATGGGGCAGCGGCCGGCGAGGTTCATCAGCCGTAGTGCGGTGGGGAGACGCCGTCCGTGCACTCTTTCTCGGGGAGGCCCCGGGGTCCCTCGCGCCAGCAAACTATAAGACCCCAACAACATTTCGCCCCCGGGGGTCCGTTATGGAGGAAGAGAAACCTCCTTCGGTGGAGGCTCCGAAGCCACCGCCGAAGAGGACGGGATTGTGGATTGGTATTGCGGTTGTCGTTGTGGTAGCCATCATTGTGGGCTCGCTCGCCTACTTGGGCTACTTCAATCCGCCGCCGACAGATACCCAACTTCGGATTGGGAGCGTGCTTACGTTGACAGGCACCTCCGGGCTGGAGGTATTCGGGCCTGCCAACCAACGAGGCATCCAGCTCGCGATCAAAGAAATCAACGCTGCTGGAGGAGTCCTCGGGAACCCGATCGTGTACACGCCCGAAGACGACACGGGGGTTCCGGCCACCGCGCGTGATCGGGCCCAGAAACTCGTGACCACGGACCGGGTCGATGCGATCATCGGCGCCGTCGGCTCCGGGTTCTGTGCCCAGGTTCTTGAAGTCACGCGGGAGAACCAAATCGTGCAGATTTCCGCGTCGTGTACCTCGCCGATCTTCACGAACCTGACCTATACGGAGGGCTGGTTCTTCCGGACGGCGCCTTCGGATGCCCTCCAAGGCGTCGTTGCCGCGAACTACGCCCACGGCGTCTTGGGCTTCAGGACGATGGTCGTCATCGGCAACAACAACCCCTACGGCCGCGGTCTCGCGAACGTGTTCGCCACGGAATTCGAGAGTCTCGGCGGGGGCGCGGATGCGACGGTCGCAATCTTCGCCGAGGGGGCGACGAGCTACGCGTCGGACCTTCAGACGCTCTTCACCCCGACGCTACCCGAGGCCGTCTACATGGCGGAGTATCCAACGGATGGCCTCAAGGTCATGCGGGATTGGGCGGCCAATCCTGCCTGGGCGAGCGTGAAATGGGTGTTCTCGGAAGGGCTGCTCGATCAGGCCGGGTACGTGGATCTCCTCGATGAACAGGGGATCGATCTGGCCACGATCCAGACATTCCAGGGCAGCGCCCCCGGTGCCTACCTGGGGATTGTCGGGGCCGACTACGATGAGTTCCTCTCGAGGTACCGGGCCGAGTACGGAGCGACGGCAGACCCGGGTCTGTTCACGGCAAATGCCTACGATGCGGTCTACCTGCTCGCAGCGGCGGCTCAGGCCGCGGGTGTGGCGACGCCCGCTGGCATCCAGGGTCAGTTGCGCCCCGTGTCGACGCCACAGACCGGTGACACGGTCGTCAAAGGTGGCCAGTGGTCCACCATCCGTACGGAGCTCGCCGCGGGCCGGGGCATCAACTATGAAGGTGCGTCGGGCGCTGTGAACCTCGACCAGTTCGGCGACCCCGCCCTCGCGGGCTATTCGATCTGGGGTATTAACAACCTCCAGAGGATCTACACCGTCCGGAACTACACTGAGGCCGAAGTCGCCGCGATGCTGGCGCCGCCGCTTGCAGTGAGCGTGGTAGCCTGGTCCGTGCCCTGGCTAGCGAGCCCTGCACGGCAGGAGGCCTAGCCGCCGAGGTAGAGACGACCCACATCCGGGTTTTCCAGGAGGGCCAGACCCGGGCCCTCAAACCTATTTTTCCCACCCTCGAGGACGTATCCCCGGTTCGCCATCGCTAGCGCCTTCCTCGCGTTCTGCTCGACAAGGACAATCCCGACGCCCGTATGGTTGATGTCCTGAATGTGACTGAAAATCGTCGTAACGAGCTTCGGCGCAAGCCCCGCCGAAGGCTCATCCACAAGAAGGACCCGAGGGTCCAGGACGAGGGTCCTCGCGAGCGCAACCATTTGTTGCTCACCGCCACTGAGGTACCGCACCCTCGCGCCGAGCTTCGGGCGCAGATTCGGAAAGATCCCGCAGATCTCCTCGACGCGCTCTTCGAACTGCTTACGTGTCAATTTTGGAAGCTTGTCGGTCCCTCCGGGGGCGCGGGCTACGTGCCCGCCGTCGGGCTTGCCGAGTCGCCGGCCGATGCCGAAGGCGCCAAGTATCGATCCAGAGAGCCCCGGTCGACGGGTGATGGCTCCCATCTCGAGGTTCTCGCGGACTGTGAGGCTCGGGAAGGTGTTGCTCGTCTGCGGGATGTAGGCGAGGCCTCGTCCGACGAGCGCCTCCGGGGGAGAGCCGGTGATGTCGCGGCCATCGAAGCTAATCTGGCCCTGAGAAGGCTTGAGGAGCCCGATGATTGTTTTGATGAGGGTCGACTTCCCGGCACCGTTCGGTCCGATGATCGTGACGAACTCCCCGGGATCCAGGACCATGGAGACCCCATGGAGGATCTCCGTCCCACCGTAGCCGGAGTACACATCTCGCGCCTCAAGGATTGGCATCTAGCTCCCCAGGTAGGCCTCGACCACATTCTGGTCCTTCTTGATCGTATCCGGTGTTCCCTCCGCAAGCTTCCGGCCTTGGTGCAGGACAATGACCCAGTCGCAGCGCTTCATCACGACGTCCATGTCGTGTTCGATGAGGAAGAACGTCCTCCCCTGGCGCCGCAGCCGCTCGATGACCTCGAGGATCTTGAGCGTCAGGGTCGGGTTGACCCCGGCGACGGGCTCGTCGAGGAGGATCATCGTCGGATCGCTCATGAGGGCGCGGGAGAGTTCGAGCAGCTTCTTCTGTCCCCCCGACAGATTCATCGCGTATTCGTCCCGCAGCTCGAACAAGCCCACAATCCGGAGGATTTCCTCGGCCTTCCGCTGGCTTTCGAGTTCCTTTCCTCGGACCCGTCGCGAGCGCAGGAAGAGGTTAAGGAACTGCTCCCCTGGCACGGACTTCGCGGAAATCAGAAGGTTCTCGAGGACGGTCATGGCCCTGAGCTCCCGCGGGATCTGGAAGGTCTTCACGAGCCCCTTTCGCACGAGCTTGTAGGGTGGCTGACCGTCGATTCGTTCCCCGTTGAAATAGACGCGACCCGAGTCGGGGGCGAAGAGCCCGATGACGACGTTGAAAAGGGTCGACTTGCCAGCTCCGTTGGGGCCGATCAACCCCGTGATCGTGCCCGGCCGGACCTCAAGGGTGCATCGATCGAGAGCCTGTAGGCCGCCGAAGGCCTTCGTGATGTTCCGGGTCCTCAGGATGGGATGACCGTCGGGCTCCGTCATTTCGTCACTGCCGGATAGGTCCGTTTCTTCTCTTTAAAGATGCCCTCCGGTCGGAACAGGATCAGCGCGACCAGGATGACGCCGATGGCCGCGAACCGGATCGCCGGCATCTTCTCGGCCAAGGCGGGTGGGAAGTAGTCATCGATGCGCACGGAGACCCAGTCAAGGGAATAGTACAGGAAGGCCCCGAAGATGACCCCGAAGTTGTTGCCGCTGCCGCCGAGGATGACCATCACGTAAATAGCGAACGTTGCAAGGGGGTTGAAGTTGTCCGGGGTGATCGACCCGAGATGCGAGGCCAGGAACCCCCCGGCCGCACCCATCAACGCACATCCAAAGACGAAGGCCTGGGTGCGGAACGAGAACACGTTCTTCCCGAGGGCCAGGGTGGCCTCTTCGTCTTCGCGGATCCCTCGGAGGACGCGGCCCCACGGTGCCCGGGTGACGTACTGAACAAGCCAGAACATGACGATGAGGCTGGCGATGACCAAGGTGGCGTATGCCACGGCTTGGAGGTCTGGGTCTCCGGGTAGAAGCGTGTCGAAGGGGCCCGGGATGCGCAGGATGCCGATCGTGCCCGCAGTCGCGGTCTGGGCATTCGTGAGTATGAGGCGGATGATCTCCGCGAGGGCGAGGGTCGCGATGGCGAAGTAGTCCGTTCGTAGGCGCAGGATTGGAAGCGCGATTAGCAGGCCGACGAAGGCCGCGAGCAACGTAGACAGGAGTACGGCGATGACGAACGCCACGGCCGTCCCAAACCAGGGCTGCCATACCTGCGCGTAGCCCCAGTGACCGGGATACACAATCGAGGGGGCGACGTACGGCGTCAGGTAGATCGCGGCCATGTAGGCACCGATCGCCAAAAAGGCAGCAACCCCTGCATTGAAGAGCCCCGTGTGCCCCCACTGGATGTTGAGGGCAAGGGCCAGCATTGCGAAGATACCCGCGGGAATCAGGAAGTTAACGAAATCCACGATGGGTGCCGGGACACTCATTCGTCCGCCCCCAGGGCTGGCTTGCGGAAACGGAACCAACGACGCCCGGTCCGCTCGCCCGAGGGCGTCGGCCCCAACAGCCCACCGGGTCGGAGGAGGAGGACGATGATCATGATTAGGAACGCAGCGACGGGCCTGTACGCCAGGGGCTGCTCAAGTCCAATCACCTCGGGGTCGCCGAGCCAGGCGAGCACGGCGGCAGCCATCTCTTGCGCGATCCCGACGATGAATCCTCCAAACATGGCGCCGTACGGAGATCCGAGGCCGCCGATGATGACCGCGGCGAACACGAACAAGAGCACGCTGAATCCGAGACCGGGACGGATGTCGATGAACAGGCCGAGGAGGACTCCCGCGACCCCCGCCAGAGTTCCGCTCAGGCCCCATGTGAAGTAGATGATCCTCTGCGTCCGGATTCCCGATGCCCGAGCCAAGTCCGGGTTGTCGGCCGTCGCCCGCATTGCCTTGCCTGTGGTCGTCCGCGAGAGGAGCGTGTGGAGGAAGACCATCATCGCGACTCCAACGACGACCGGCAGGATGCCGCGGATTGGGTTGATGGATAGGACGACCACGCCACCGATGATGAGGATCGGAGTGTTCGGGACGTTGATCACGTCGTACTGGTGGATGCTCGTCCCGAAAGCGGCGTTCAGGAAGCCTGAGATCACAATTGCGATCCCGATCGACGCCACCATCATCGACACGGCGCCCCTCGGTGCGAGCCTTCGAAAGACGAGGAACTCCATAAGGAGCCCCAGGGCCGCCGTGGCCACGATGGCGAAAACCGTGCCCCAGCCGAGGCTGTAGAACAGGATTCCGTTGATGAAATAGGCCGTGTACGTGCCGAAGCTCATCATCTCCCCGTGGGCGAAGTTCGCGAACTTGCGAATGCCGTAGATGAGCGTGAGCCCCGTCGCCCCGACGACGTAGATGCTGCCGACGACGATCCCATTGATTAGGAATTGAAGGATCGAGACGCCCCAGATTTGCCACAGCAAGGCGATGGACGCGATGAGGATGCCGAACACGATGGCGATGTCACGGTATCTGAGAGGAAGACGGAAAGCCAGCGCTCCGCCCCCTTCGTATGGGACGAGATGGAGCCTGGGGGGATATTTGTTTGGGTGCGGTTCGAAGGGGGTCGCGGCGCTTGGAAGTCTTTTTGGCGCACCGTGAAATCCCTCTTCCGTGGCGGATCTCCTCATTTTGCTGGATGCCCATGGCCGAAGGCATCGGGCCCTCCTCGACGGACGGATGGTCCAGGTCGCCGGCTTTGGGACCTTCGATGCGGATAAGCTCCGACGGAACATCGGACGCGTGGTTGGAGTCGGCGCCAAGGCATTCCTGGTCCTCACGCCCTCGGCCCGAGACTTCCCGGACACGATGGAGCGCGAAGCCCAAATCCTTGCGGCGAAGGACATCGCCTCGGTCCTTTACGCGGCGGACATCGCCGCCGGCTGTCGGGTCGTCGAGGCGGGGTCGGGGTCCGGGGCGCTGACGATCGCGCTCGCGCGCGCGGTCGGACCGACAGGACGCGTCTTGTCCTTCGAGCTCCGGCCGCAGGCACTCCGGGTCGCGCGGCTCAACGTCGAGTCTGCCGGACTGCAGGATCGCGTCGAGTTCCGCCACGCGGACGTCCGGAAGGGAATCGTGGATCGCAATCTCGATGCCGTCGTCCTCGACATGCCGGATCCGTGGAATGCAGTCTCGCAAGCCTGGGAGGCCCTGCGTCCGTGCGGCCACCTTGTGACCTTCTCGCCGAATGTGGAGCAGGTCAAGGACACCGTCGCGGCAATTCGGGCTCGTCCCTTCGTCGACGTGCGGACCGTGGAGGTCTTCGAGCGAGACCTCGAGCTCCGGGAGCTCGGAACCCGACCCTCGTCCGCCCCCCTGGGCCACACGGGCTACATCACCTCCGCGATGAAGGTCCTCGAAAGCCTCTAGCGAGTCGCCCCACGCGGGTCGGGGCCGGTTGCATAAGCGTCACGGGACGCGCATAGGCTGGTGCCGGGAAGGCAGCACGGTTCGAGGGGCGAACCGCGTGAAGCGCTCTGGGTGCTGCGTGTGCACCGGGTAAACCGACCCCGGCCGGATGCGCTCGATCATCTCCATGACTTCGGCCTCGCTGAGATGGCCCGAGGCATGGAATTGATGGCGCACGAGCCCGAAGCGCTCGAGCCAGTGCCCTAGGACCTCGTCCGTGATGTCGTCTTCCTCGAAGGGCTCGCTCTTCGAATGGATGAAGGGGGAGCCGGGAGGCGGTTGCACGTCGATGAGTTCCGTGAGATGCGTGAACTCGAGCTGCAGGATCAAGTCGCCGGCATGCGCCCGCACATACTCAGCGTCGACAACGCGGTCCCCAGCCATGGCGAACACCTCGGTCTCCCAGGGATCGTACCGATCCATTTGCCGCCTGTACACGAGCAGGTCCGCGTCGCGTTCGATGTCCGGCACCACGATGCGGGAGTCGCGCTTCAACGACCAGAGGAGGTGAGCGGTTTTCGCGTTCACGACGAACCTCCGGTCCGTCTCCCTGGCGACCTCGGTGAAGGTGCGGATTCGGTCGACATCCCGCGGATAGAATGTGACGATTGGGAGCTTGTCCCTCGCCGCGCGAACCGTCTCGATGCTCTTCGCGCGCACCTGGGCCTCCGTGAGGTTCTGCCTCGGGTCCTCCGGGGCCACCCGGGTGCCCTCCGTGAGCAGCGCGATCGGCCGGGCTTTCGCAGCGCCCTCGATGAACTCGTCCGTGAGGCGACCCAAAGGGCCGTGGCGGCGCAGGTCGCCCGTGTACGCGACCGTCCCTTCACTCGTGTGGAACAGGAACCCATACGCGCCGGGGGCGCTGTGGTCCACATGGATGGGCTCGACCTCGACGCCGTCCGCGTCGATCCGGTGCCCCGTGCGAAACGTCCGCCAGTCGTGCTCGTGGAGCCGCATCGTCGCGCTTCGGGTCGTCGTCGCCCAGGAGTCGAGGATGATCTTCGTGCCCTCCCCGAGATGCACGGGGATCGATCCGTCCACGAACCGCAGGTGGTTCGTGTGATCGTAGTGGACATGCGTGATGAAGATCCCCGAGAAATGGGGCTCCGTCCACGCCTCCTCGGTGGCCTCGAGGGCGTCCATGGAATAGAGGCCGGGGATCTTCGGGACGAGGCCGAGCCCGAAGTAGTCCCTCAGGCCGAACCGCTCCCGGGGCAAGAGGTACTCCGCGAAGAACTGTTCCCCGAGGGAGAAGGTCGCGCCCATGTCGAGCCACAGGCGGGCATCCCGGTCCTCGAGGAGGATCTTGTTCCCGCCGATCTCCCCGACGCCCCCATAGAAGGTGAGGCCCACCATCGCGCATCCCGCCGGTCCTCGGGAGGCTTACTCCGCGAGCTCGGTCACGACCACGTCACGAATCGCCTTCATGGACTTGAAACTCAGGATGAGCCGTCCCTCGGGATCCGTCTTGAAGAGGCGGGTCTCGACGCTCTCCGCCGGGGACACGAGGAGCGACTGAATCCGGCCCGTCTTCGTCTCCATGATGCAGTCCGCGAGGACCCCGAGTATCTGGCCGTCCTCCGTCATGACGGTCTTCCCTTTGAGCTCCGTCGCGAAGAGCTTCACCGCCGTTCCAGGCCGCGTATCCTCGCCTCGCTATTTCTCCTTTCGGGAACCCACCGAGCATGGAGTCGCGGCCCACCCGGACGGGCCGTGCCGGCTGGACAACGTCCCTCGGCGGCCGCCCCTCGGGCGAGTTCGAACCGAGGTTCCAAGTCGGGGTTTATGAGGCTTCGGACTTCGGGGACGTCACGTTCTTATACGCCCAGCTCCGTGCTTTCGGCCCGCCCCTGGCCGGTGTCCCCATGGATACCCTCATCATTGATCGAACGTGTTTCCTCGGCATGGCGACGTCCGCGATCGAAGCCTACAACCGCGAGACGAACGGCTTCCTGCTCGGCAGTCGAGGAAGCCGCAAGGTGCGGCAAGGCCGCCGCGATGTGACCGTCGCCCGGGCCGCGTACCCGATCCAGACGGAGGAGCGAAAGCCGAACTACGTCGCCCATGGGAACTCGATGGCTTTCGACCGAGCGCGGAGCACCGTGAGCAACCTGTACGTCGGCCTCGAGCTGCTCGGGGGATTCCACAGCCATACCGGTCGAGACGGGGCTCCTTCGCTTTCCCACAGCGATGTCGACTACATCGAGGGCGAGCTGAACCACCTCCACCGCCAGGGGGAGGACCCTCGCAGCTGGCTTGAGCTCGTCGTCGCGATCCGGCAGCGGACCTACGCGCAGCCCCATGACGTGGCCTGGTCCTTCCGTCGGCACCGACGGAAGCTTGGCGCCACGATTGCGATCCGGCCGCAGCTGGGCTACGATATCACCCTCGCCGGGTACTGGGTTCCCGTGGAACCGAACGGCGGATCCACCCTCCATGCGGGGAGGCCCGAAGAAGTGAAGCTGGCGATGCCCTGGGCCGATCGTCTCTGACCTAGGGGGCCCTCGGTTGTCCGGCGACTTGGTGGGCAATCACGTCATGGACTTTCCTGGCTCCCCCCACGGCCGCGAAGACGACCTGGTCCTCCCCCGAATCGACCACGACGTCGCCAATGCGGAAGATCCGCGCGAGGATCCCTTGGTTGATTTCCACGCGCTCAACCTTGTTAAACGGGATCTGGTTAAGCCTCCGACGTAGGATGCCGTCCCGGCGGATTACCCGGGCATCCGTGACGACGTATTGCGCGCCGAGCCTCCTCAGTTCCGCCGCTAGGACGAAGAGGAGGCCGATCGCGGCAAGAAGGAGACCGACGAGGACTTGGAAGCCCAGCGCCCCGAGGGTCCAGGCGTTGGGGACCCATCCCCATGGGTCGAAGTACGCCACGAAGGCGGCGGCAAACAGCAGAATCGCGAAGAGGTAGTAATGGGCCGACATGAGGCGGGTCGGCCGGGTCGCGATGAGCGTCTTCTCCCGCGTTTGCATGGAGGTCTACCTTCCCAAGGAGGAACATGGTTCGACGGGCTACACCGAGAGCGGTTCGATGTTGTTTTCCGCGAGGCCAGAGGCGTTTCGCGCGTTCGGACTTCGAGAAGCGCAGCCACGGACAAGCTCACGTCGAACGTCTCGACCGAGCGACTCATTCGTTTTCGCGATGAACTTCCGCGCTTCCTCCGGGGTGCGGATGATCTCAACGTCCCGATCGCCTTTTCCTCCGAAGCCGCAGCAGAGCATCCTTGCCCTGCCGGGAATCCTCGAAGCTTTAAGCCGCTTTTGGTGTGCCCCCAACGGGATGGCTGGCGCAGGCAAAAAGGTTCTATGAGGATGTCGCCCATGGCGAGGTCGGAGGAGGGCCCTTGGTCCGAGTTCAGGTCGAGGTCCACTTGAAGAAGGGCGTGGCGGACCCCGAGGGGGATAACATCCTTAAGGCCCTGAAACTCCTCGGGTTCGCGGGCGTCCGTGGAGTCTCCAGCGCGAAGCTATTCCTCATCAATCTGGACGCTCCGGACAAACGGACGGCGCGGGCCCGCGTCGAAGAAATGTGTCGCAAGCTTCTCGCTAATCCCGTCATCCACGACTACTCGATCCATGTCGAGGGCTAAGAGCCGCGGGCGAGAACGTCCGCGGCCGGTGCCCGAGCCCAAGGGGTACCCGCTATGCATACCCGCGGATCTTCTGAACCCGGAGGTCTTCCTGCAGGTGATCCGTTGCGAGGAGCCCGGCCTTCCTCATCTCCCGTTCCGCGGCGCGCACGAAATCCTGCATCGTGATCTGCCGCCGTCCCTTCCGTCGCGCCGCGAAGCGCATGGCTTGTCGAATGACGTTCAGGATTGAGCCGCCGCTCAACGGGTACTTCCGTGCGAGGGCGTCGAAGTTCACGGTCGCATCCAGCGGCGCTTCCCTGGGCGTCAAGCGTCGATACAGTTCCCGGCGGAGATCGGGCCCTGGCATCGGGAACTCGACGGCGATGTCGACCCGGCGATCGAGGGCCTTGTCGAGGACGCGGGCCAAGTTCGTGGCGAGGATCGCAACGCCCGGGAAGGTCTCCAGGTTGTGGAGCAGTACGTTGACATCGCGGTTGGCCCAGGGGGCGGCCGCGAGTCCCCTCCGATGGAAAACCGCGTCGGCTTCGTCGAAGAAGAGGACCGCACGCTGTCGGTGCGCGGCCTCGAAGACCGCATCGATGTTCTTCTCCGTCTCTCCCACCCACATGTTCTCCAGCTGCGCGTAGTTCACAATGTGGAGGGGCGAATGGAGTTCCTCCGCAATCGCCTCCGCGGCCATCGTCTTTCCCGTGCCGGGTGGTCCCGCGAAGAGCATCGCCAGACCTTTGGACCTCTTGACGATCTTGTGGAGCCCCCAGCGCGAGTAGAGGAGCCGTTTGTGCCGGATCTCGACGAGCGCGTCCTCGAGGGCTTCCCGCGTGGCCGGGGCGAGGACGAGGTCTTCCAGACGGTACTGGGGAGTGACGATTCGTGCGAGCGGCCGAGGCTGCGGCTCGGGGGTCGGCCGCTCGTCCTCGGGCAGTTCATCCTCGCGGTGATAGACCTCGACGCCGGCCTCGAGAAGCCGCACGAGACGCCGGATGTCATCCGAGGAGATGTGTCGGCAGGATTCGCGGACCCGCCCGCATTTCGGACACTTCACGACCCAATGGTCGCGGTCCTCTTGCGCCATCCCTTCGTCCTCCTGAACGCCCCGGAGGGAGCGCCCCGAGCAAGCCATGCTCGCGGGACTACTTAAACATCGCTCGGGCCTCCGCGAGTCGCGGGCGATTCGCGCCAGGCGAAGTCCTAAGTACCGAGCGAGATTGCATGCGCGAGGCGTCGCGTGCGCGAACGATATCGACGCAAGCCGCTCCCCTTCGAGGTGCGAGAGGTCCTCCTCCGGGACGCGACCGATTCCGAGCTCGCGACGATCAGCGACGAGATGGGACTCGCGTTAAGCGTCGACGAAATGCATCGGATTCAGGCGTACTTCCGGAACGTCGGGCGAGATCCGACGGATGTCGAACTCCAGAGCCTCGGGCAGGCGTGGTCGGAACACTGCTGCTACAAGTCCTCGAAGGTCTTCCTTCGGGAGTTCATCTTCCCCGTCCAAGCGCCGTATGTGATCGACCGTGGGGATGCCGGCGTCGTCGAGTTCGATGAGGATCATGCCTATGCCTTGCGGATCGAGTCGCACAACCATCCCTCTGCGGTGGAGCCCTACGGAGGCGCCGCCACGGGGATCGGTGGGATCTTGCGGGACGTGCTGGCGATGGGCGCCCAGCCGATCGCCCTCGCGGATCCGCTCCACTTCGGGCCCCTCGATTTGCCGTTCGAGAAGCTCCCGAAGGGGACGAAGCATCCGAAGTACCTCTTCGGCGGCGTCGTCTCGGGCATCCGGGACTACGGGAATCGCGTGGGGATCCCGACGGTCTCGGGCTGCATCGTCTTCGACGAGGGCTACGTCGGGAACATCCTCGTGAACGTGGCCTGCGTCGGGTTTGCGAGAAAGTCCCAGATCGTCCGGAACCGCGTGGGCTCGCCGCGGGATGTTTTCGTCCTGTGCGGGGGCCGCACGGGCCGCGACGGGATCCATGGCGTAACGTACGCGTCCGTCGACCTGACGGAGAAGGCCGTGAAGGAGTGGCACGCGGGCGCGGTCCAGCTCGGGGACCCGATCCTGAAGGAGCCGCTCATTCACGCGTGCGTCGAGGCGGCCCAGGCCGGGCTGCTCGACGGCCTCAAGGACCTCGGAGGCGGAGGTCTCTCGTGCGTCGTCGGCGAGATGGCCCTCGCCGGCGGCTATGGCGCGGAGGTCGACCTGGAAACGGTCCCCCTCAAGGAGGAGGGCCTCTCCCCTTGGGAGATCTGGGTTTCCGAGAGTCAGGAGCGGATGATGCTCGCCGTCGCTCCGGAGAACGTGGACCGCGTGCGCCGGATTTTCGAACTCTACGATGTTCCGGCGACCGTCATCGGTCGCGTGATTCCGGAAAAGCTCTGCCGCGTCCGGTACCACGGGACCGTCGTGCTCGAAATGGACCTAGAGTTCTACACCGGCGGCCCGGAATACCAACGGCCGTACGCTCCGCCGGAGAAGCGGCCGGATGTTGGCGGCGGCCCACTGCCTCAAGAGCCCCGCGACTACGCTTCGATGATCATCAAGATCCTTGCCTCTCCCGGCATCGCATCGAAGGAGTACGTGATCCGCCAGTACGACCATGAGGTCCGAGCGTCGACCGTGCTGAAGCCGATGCAGGGTGTCATCGGCAAAGCGAGCCACGGGGACGCGGCGGTCCTCCGCCCGCGGGTCGATTCCTATCGGGCCCTTGCGATCGCGACCGCCACCACGCCGCAATATACGGTCCTCGATCCGTTCCGCGGCGGCGCATCCGTCGTCGACGAGGTGTGCCGCAACCTCGTGGCGGTGGGAGCCCGGCCCCATTCGATCACGAACTGCTTGAACTTCGGGAACCCGGAGAAGCCGGACCGTCTCTGGTACTTTCGCGAGGCCGTCCGGGGTCTCGGGACGACCGCTAAGGCGTTGGGAATCCCGATCCCTTCGGGCAACGTGTCCTTCTATAACGAGTCCGAACTTGGCTCCGTGCCGCCGACGCCCGTGGTCCTGGGAGTCGGCATCGTCGAGGACCTGCGCCGCTGCGTGTCCTCGGACTTCAAGCGCGAGGGCGACCTGGTCGTCCTCGTCGGCCGGACGGCGGAGGAGCTCGGCGGCTCCGAATATCTACGCCTTCGCCAGGCCCGCGGGGGGACCGTCCCGGCCGTCGATCCGGCCGGCCTCAAGGTCGCCATGGACCACCTCCTCGACGCGATTCGCGCCGGGACCGTGGCCGCATGCCACGATCTCAGTCACGGGGGGCTCGCCGTCGCCGTCGCGGAGATGTGCCTCGGCGGGCACATCGGTGCGAACCTCTCGACGGAGGCCATGGACCCCGAGCGATGGGATGTGCAGCTGTTCTCGGAGACGAACGGTCGCTGGCTGGTTGAGGTCGCGAAGGGCCGCGAGGATGAGTTCATGCATCGCATGGAAGGCATTCCTCTGACGCCCCTCGGAAGAGTCGGCGGGCGTTCCTTGCGAATCCGGAACGGCAGGAAATCGGCGTCGTTGGGGGTCGCTGCAATGCGCAAGGCGTGGAACGAGGCGCTTCCGAAGCTGGTGGTCGTCCGATGAAGCGCGAAGACGTGCGCGTCGGGGTCGTCCTGATCGAGGGCACGAACTGCGAGGACGAGTCCGTCGCGTTCTTCAGGCATCTCGGCGCCCGCGCTGAGAAAGTGCATCTCAAGCAGCTCACGGGCGACGTTCCGCCGGAACTGCGGCGCGCAGTCGAAGACTACGACATCCTGATGATCCCGGGAGGGTTCGCCGCGGGCGACTACGTGCGGGCGGGTGCCATCTTCGCGGCGCGCCTCCGGTCGAAGCTCGCGAAGGACTTGCAGGAGTTCATCGACGCAGGCAAGCCGGTCTTCGGCGTCTGCAACGGTTTCCAGGTCCTCGTCGAAGCCGGGCTCCTGCCCGGTCGAGTCGGGATGATCGCGGAGGAGCCCGAGGCCATCCTCGCGACGAACGACTCCGGGCACTACGAGTGCCGCCCGAGCTTCCTGAAGCTGGAGAACCGCGGTTCCTGCGTATTCACGCGCGGAATGAAGCGGGGGCGGGTCGTCACCTACATCTCGGCCCACGCCGAGGGGAAGCTGCTCTTCCCGAAGGCCACCGAGAAGCGGATCCTGAGGGAGCTTATCGCGAACGACCAGATCGTGTTCCGGTTCGTGGACGACCGGGGCCGCTACGCCGGCTATCCATGGAATCCGAGCGGGACCACCTACAACATCGCCGCCCTGTGCAATCGGGAGGGGAACGTCTTCGGCGTGCAGCCCCATCCGGAGCGGTGCTTCTTCCGCCATCTGCACCCGGATTGGACGCGGCGCAGCGATAAGGAGGGCGTCTACGGGGACGGCAAGCCGGTCTTCGAGGCCGCGCTCGATTACGTCGAGCGCAGGTTCTGAGATGGGAGGCCGGACTCCAGAGGCGGGACGTATTCCGCGATGACCTGGCCGTCCTCGATGCTGACCACCCGATTCGCGATGGAGGCAATGGGGCATCTACCGCGCCCCACGTCCCTGAGGTCGAAAGCGTCGCTCCTGCATCGATATCGGTGGAGCCGATGTGTCGGTCGCGGATCGAGGAAGGTGGCGGACGGGATCATCGAGCGCGTGAAGGGGGAGAAGAGCCGCGAAGGCGTTTGACGACTCGCTCCGTGCCTAGAGCGTGACGACGACCTCGACGACGTCTCCGTCCTTCAGGCCGAGGACGCCCCGAAGGTAGTGCTTCGAGATCACCTCGAGGACCTCAGTGTGGTGGGTCCGAATCGGGATGATAACGGCGCCCTCCACGTGCCCGAGGGTCGACAGGAAGCACTTCGCGCCGCCGAAGGTCCGGCCGCCCGCCTCGAACCCGCTGATCTCGATGCCGGGATGCTCCCTCAGTATCTCGACCTTCGCCAGGTCGGCTCCCTGGATCTTCAGGTTTAGGGTGCCCTCGTAGGGCTCGAACCAGAGCTTCTTGCGGAACTGCTCCTTGTAGCCCTTCTGCCGCATGTAGAACGCACCCTCGCCGAGCCCGCTCGCGACCACGCCCGACACGGTGAGGGTCTCCCGTACCTCGAAGATGCGCTCGTAATCCGCGTACTCCCGCCGCAAGACGTCGACGCCTCTCGAGCTCAGCTTGATTCGCTGGCGCCGGGCCGCGAGGTCCCGCAGGAGCATACCGTCACGGATCAGGTCGAGGATTCGCTGGGAGGCGCTCTGCTGGCTCACGCCGATCGTCGTCCCCAGTTCGCGGGATGACACGCCGACATACTCCTGGAGGCCGCCGAGGAGGGCTATCGTCTTCAGGGTCTCGATGTGGTGAGGCTTCACGACATCGGGGGAGAACGGCGCGCGCCCCTTATCTCTTGCTAGATGTCCTCGGCGACGAGGTGGCTCCTCGAGCGGAGATAGATCCGCGGGATGCCCGCGGCCTTGAGGCGCGCGAGGAGCGCCATGTCGTTCGTCACGACGACGGCATGACGGGCCTGCGAGAGATCGAGCAACGCGTCGTCCGCGGATCCGGCCGCGTCCAACGTGGGGTATCGGCCCGCGAGCCGCTGCGCGGAGCGCGCCGTCCGGTCGGTCTCGGCGAGGGCGCGGAGCTCCTCAAGGACAGGTCCCGGCACGGCGATGTCGGCGTCGCCGAGGAGCCGCCGGATCTCGGCGTCGAGGTTGAGGTCGAACTGGAAGGGCATGAGGAGCGCGTTCGTGTCCAGGAGGACGAGTTGAGCCACCGCTTTCGTACACCGACGTCGTTGTATTAGGCCTTGGAGGCGATAAGCGCCGCGAAGCGTATATATAGAAGATGGTCCATAGTGTCGCTATGGACATAGCGAGGCAATCATCCTCGCGGCAGGTGAAGAACATGCAGGGAATCGCGGTGGCGTTCGTCGCGTTGGCTCTCCTTGCGGTCCCTCTGGGGATCGCGGGCGGGGTCCAGGCGCAGGACGCCGCAGGTCGCGACCTCACGCCGATCGTCATCGGTCCCGAACCGACGGACCGTCTTGGCGGCGGTGATCTGGTCGCAGTGAGGGCGGGCGATGCCATCTTTGGCGTCCGGTACGGAAGCGAGCGTCAGCCGAACGATGTCGTGATCTTTGCGGAATACAAGCGGTTCCTCGGCGGCGCGGATATCGTGGACGCCGAAGGCAACCTGGTCCGCTCGAAGGGCATCCCGGTTTTCACGCTCGTTGGGCAGAGCCTCAACGGGTTCATCGAGTTCGACGACCGCGACGGCGACGGACTTCTCAACTTCCTCGCCGTGAACGAGACCGGCGACATCGTCCGCAACGACCATCCCGTGAAGGCGCTCCGGCTGAACACGTCCTGGGCCCTCGATGGACCGACCGTCGAGGTTGCGGGCGAGACGACCTACGTCAACTTCACGCTGACGGCCGCGGACCTCCCATACGATCTCGTCTGGGATCCGGCGCGCCGGCACGGCGTCCCCGCGGACGGGGCCCTGGACTCGGTGTCCTTCACCTTCCACCTCGAAGTGGATGTCGTGGGCCGCCGGGCGCGCGTCCCCTGGTACCGCGTGACGATCGCCGACGGGGACGAGCGGCGCATCTCGGACGTGGAATTCCTCGAGTGGCGGAACGTGACGGGGCGCGCCGTCGCGATGGGCGCGAAGTACGACCATGGCATCGTGGGCTGGGACTTCGTCAACGACACGACCCTCCTCGCCCTCGAGACCCGGCTCCTCTTCGGGAACTACTTCCCGCAGCTCGTCGCCCAGTTCGTCCACATGGCCTACTACCACGATCATGCGGAGGACGAAAACGGCACCTGGCGCCACGATCCAAACGAGATGGCCCCCACGCGGCCCCACCTGTACACCCGGGATCGGATTTACTTCGCTGACGACTATGAGCGCGTCGGGCGCCTTGAGTGGACGACGAACGTCACCGTCGACGGCGTGAACGCCACGATGCGGTTCCAGGTCCAAGGCGGTGAGCGGCTCCGCTTCGAACACCACGGCGCCTGGTTCCTGGGCTTCGCCGTCCGCGGGGCGTACATCTATCCGAACGGCCAGGCGATCCAGCACGACCCGGCGATCTTCGCGGAGTCGATCCTCCCCGAACTCCCCTCGCTGGCCAACCTGGCCCCCACGACGATCCTCGCGGTGCAGCTCGCTGTCGTCGGCCTCGCCATGGGTCCCGCGCTGTACCTGCGAGCGAAGGCGAGGCGCCGCACCTAGGCGCCTCGCTCCCCTTTTCTTCCGTGCTCGGCTCGAGGCCATGAATGGGGTCCGCACATGGAGGACGCGACGCTAATCCCAACGGTCCCCCAAACACGAAATAGCGCGTTCCGGATACGAGATGGACCCGATGCCGGAAATCTCCCCGGAGTGGACGGCGGAGCTGAAGAAGGGCTCGATTCAGCTTTGCCTCCTCGCCCTCCTCGCGAAGGAGCAGAAGTACGGCTTTCAAATCCTCCACGAACTGCGGGACAAGTCTTCGGGGTTCTTCGATCTCAAGGAGGGCACGTTGTATCCGGCCCTCCGTCGCCTCGAGGAGCGGGGGTTCGTCGAGAGCCATTGGCAGGAGAAGGAGGGTGGGACGCCCCGACGCTACTACCGGCTGACGGATCGCGGGCGGCGCGCCCTCGCGGAGGCGACCGCCGTGTGGGACGAGATGACCGCGGCAGCCCGCCGCGTGCTGGAGGACTCGCGATGACAACCGCGGACGATTACCTCTCCCGCGTGCGAAGGGCCATGGCGGGCATGGATCCTTCGGTGCGGGAGGACATCCTGCGCGAACTCCAAAGCCACATCGCGGAATCATCGACCGCAGCGGGCGGAAGCGTCGACGCGGCCCTCGCCCGACTCGGGCCCCCCGAGGAGGTCGGCCGAGGCTATCGGCAAGTGTATGGCTATGGCCGCGCGGTGAAGATCGGCTTCGTGATCGCGGGCATCCTCCTGGCGATCCCGACGGTCCCGGTCCTCGGCATCACTGAGGAGGCGTTCGCGCCCTACGGCCTCTCGACGCTCTTCCTCGTCGCGCTCATCGCCTTGCTTCTCTGGATGAGCGCGGTCGCCGGCTCGCGGGTAGGCCTCTACACGGGAGCCGCTGCCGCAGGTGCGCGCACTGTCGCCTTCGGCCTCGTCGCCCTCACGCAACCCGGCGCGACCGCGGCGCTCGGAGGCCTCGCGCTCTTCCTAATCATCTCCGTTCTGCTTCCCGTGCTTGGGTGGCTGCCCGGGACCGCGAAGAAGGCATGGCGCGGCCCGCGAGTGGAGCTCTGAGGAACGCAGTCCATCGCCTGAAGGGCCGTTCCGAAGCCTAGGGGACCGTCTCCCATCGTCCGCGCCACCCTTCGAGGATCCGGGCGTGATCGAAGGCCATCGCCGGGAGGCGAAAAGGATCGAGGAGGACGACAGCCTCCGCGTCCGTCCCCGCCTTCAGGGCGCCACCGACACGTTCGACTTCATAGGCAATCGACACGACGTGCCCACGCGGGTCTCTCGCCGGATCCGAGTACACGCCTACGAGCCGCACGACACGCGTCTCAAGTCCGGTCTCCTCGCGGACTTCTCGCACGACCGCCTCCTCCGCGCGTTCTCCGAGTTCGATGAAACCTCCAGGCAGTGCTGGCATCCCGCGGAACGGTTCGTTCCGGCGGAGAATCGCGACGACCTTGCCCTCGTGGACGAGGATCCCATCCACCGTGAGGAGCGGACGGTCCGGCCGAGAGGCCATTACGATCACTCAAGGGACGGCATCCGGATACCGCGCTCTCGCGCGACACGGATGGCTTCCTCGTAGCCCGCATCGGCATGCCGTACGACGCCGATTCCGGGGTCCGTCGTGAGGACGCGCTCGATCCGACGCTCCGCTTCCTCCGTCCCATCGCACACGATGAGGGCCCCCGCATGGGTCGAATAGCCGATGCCGACACCGCCCCCGTTGTGGACCGCAACGAGGTCGGCCCCGGCCGCGGTATTCAGCATCGCGTTGAGGATTGGCCAATCCGCGATGGCATCGGAGCCGTCGCGCATCCCTTCCGTCTCGCGGTACGGAGAGGCAACGGAGCCGGCGTCGAGATGGTCCCGCGTGATCACGATCGGGCCGGACAGCTCCCCCGACGCGACCATGCGGTTGATGACCTTGCCGAACCGGGCGCGCTCCCCGTATCCGAGCCAGCAGACGCGCGCCGGGAGTCCCTCCCAGGGCACGCGCTTCTCGGCGAGGCGGATCCACCGGGCCAGGGTTTCGTTCTCCGGGAATTCGCGAAGCACGATGCTGTCCGTCTTCCGGATATCCTCCGGGTCCCCGCTCACCGCGACCCATCGGAAGGGCCCGCGGCCCTCGAAGAACATGGGTCGGATGAAGAGCGGGATGAAGCCCTGGAAGCCAAAGGCCTCCCCGAGGCCAGCTTCCTTCGCCTGCGCACGGATCCCGTTCCCGTACTCGAACACGATGCTCCCGCCCTGCTGGAAGGCGAGCATCGCACGCACGTGGATCGCGATCGACTCGCGGGCGCGGCGGATATATTCCTTCGGATTCGACGCCCGAAGCTCCGCGGCCGCCTCGACGGTCAGGCCCCGCGGGATGTAGCCCCCGAGGGGATCATGGGCGCTCGTTTGATCCGTCACGACGTCAGGTTTGATCCCGCGGCGCGCGATTTCGGGATGGATCTCCGCGCAGTTGCCCACGAGGCCGATGGAGAGGGCCCGCCCCTTCGCCTTCGCATCGAGGGCCAGCTCGAGGGCCTCGTCGATGTCTCGAACCATACGGTCGCAGTATCCGTTCTCCACGCGCCGCCGAATCCGCCTTTCGTCGACCTCCACATCGAGGCAGACGCCCTCGTTCATCGTGACGGCGAGCGGCTGCGCCCCTCCCATGCCACCCATCCCTCCCGTGAGGACGAGCCGGCCTCGGAGGGAGTCGCCAAAGTGCCTTCGGGCGCACGCCGCGAAGGTCTCGTAGGTCCCCTGGATGATCCCCTGGGAGCCGATGTAGGACCAGCCTCCGGCAGTCATCTGGCCGTACATCGTGAGTCCGAGTTTCTCGAGTTCGTAGAACTTCTCCCAGGTCGACCATCGGGGCACGAGGTTCGCGTTCGCGATCAGGACCCGCGGGGCGTCTCGGTGGGTCTTGAACACTCCCACGGGCTTCCCGCTCTGAATGAGCAGGGTCTCCTCGTCCTCGAGGTCCCTCAGGGTTTCCACGATGCGATGGAATGCGTCCCAGCCGCGTGCGGCTCTGCCCGTGCCGCCATAGATGATGAGCTCCTCGGGCCTCTCAGCGTTCTCCAGGTTGTTCTCGAGCATGCGTAGGATGGCTTCCTGCCGCCACCCCTTGCAGCGGAGGCCCGGTCCCCGGCCGGCCCGGATCCGTTCCATCGTCTCGCGTGACACCGGCGGTTCGGGCTAAAGTCTTTGCGAGCCCGTCGGAGGCGACATGCCGGATGCTTCACAGGCGGCTTTCGACGAGGGCCATCGCACGCTGCCCGATTTCTTCGGCTCGGCGGATGAGGTTCCCGAGTTTCGCGTCGGCTTCGGAGCGGAACGACTCGTCCCGGATCGACGCGAGGTTCACGCGGACATTTAGGCTCGCGCCGCCGACGGCGGCCTTCGCGAGCAGGATTGCCACCCCCGCGTCGGTCGAGGCTCCACGGTTGCCTATGAGCGCCGCTTCCTCCGCGATCTCGAGGGCCTCGACGCAGCGCTCGATCGTCTCGAGGGGCACCTCGGCGGCCCTCTTGTACGCCCCCTGCATCGCGTCGACTCGATCGGCCTTCTCCGTGGCCGTCGCTCGCGGCATTCGCATCGCGGCCAGGACGGCCTCGTAGGCTTGGGAATCTTCCTCGATGAGTCCTTCGAGTCGCGACTGGAGTTCCAAGGCTTTTTTCTCGAGTTGCCGCAAATCCACTTCGACCTGCTCGTACCCTTTCTTTCCCACGGCCAGCCCCGCAACCATCCGGCTCAGGGCGACGGACAGGGCTCCGGCGAGGGCACACACGCTCCCGCCGCCGGGCGTCGGCGCCGTCGAGGCCACGGAGGCGAGAAAATCGGAGACGCTCCGGTCGTTCATTCCCAAAGTCGCAGCTCCAAGATCTGCGCGTCGTCGAACCCCGTCAGCCGGAAGTGTGCGCGGGAAGCCTCGAGCAGCGGCGCCAGCGGTACCTGCCCGACGATCTCGCTATCGGCGATCTCGACCCCCTCCTGCGCCGCCAGCTTCCGGATCTCCTCGAAGACTCGCACGAGGGAGGTCTTGCGGTAGTCGAGCATGTTCATGGAGACCTGGACGAGGCCGCGGTCAGCGAGCTCGAAGCCCTTGGCCTGGACCGCCGGGAAGCCGCCGCTGCTCTCCCGAATGGCCTTCGCGATTCGCCGTGCGAGGCCGACATCTTTCGTTGCGAGGTTCACGTTCCATGCGATCAGGACGGGCCGTGCGCCCACGACGGTCGCCCCGGCGGTGGGGTGGAGCCGGGCGGGACCGAAGTCGGGCTTCCGATCCGGGTTCGTGCCGATCTCCTCCTTGAGGCCCTCGTACTCGCCTCTCCGGATGTCGGGGAGTCGCCGGCGGTCCGGTCGGGTCGCGGCTTCGGCGTAGAGGTAGACGGGCACGCCAAGCTCCTCCGCAATCCTTCGACCGACGGACCGCGCGAGCGCCACGCAATCGTCCATCGTCGCGCCCGCGATGGGCACGAAGGGGCAAACATCCAGGGCCCCGATGCGGGGATGCTCTCCCTTGTGGACGTTCATGTCGATCAGTTCGACCGCCTTCTCGGCGCCGCGAAATGCGGCCTCCGCAACCGCGAGGCGCGGGCCGATGAACGTGACCACCGCGCGATTGTGGTTCGGGTCCATCTCCTTGCCGAGGAGCTTCACGCCGGGAGCGGACATGATCGCCGCGACGATCGCATCGACGATTTCCTTGCGGCGACCTTCGGAGAAGTTGGGCACACACTCGATGACTTCGACCATCGTGGCAGCCGGAGGTGCGACGATGGCCCCTCGGCTCTTAACCTTTCCCGGCACCGGTTCCTCTCTGGACGCGCGAGGTCAAGCTCCGGCGGTTGACAACCGCGCGCCGCCTCCTGGGGAAAACGTATAAGTAAGGGCACCCCGCTCGCACGCGGGGATGCGCGGTCCGGGGAATTTCGCATGAATCGCCGGGCCGCGCACATCTCCGTCGCGGTGCTCCTCGTACTCGCGCTTGGTGCCACGCTCTCCTCGTCCCCGACCGCGGCGCCGCCGCCGGTCCCCATGCGGATTCAAGGGGAGGCCCGCGACGCGACGGGCTCTCCGCTGCCCATCGGGACCCCGATTCGCGTCTTCATCGACGGCGTCGACTACTCGGACGGCCCCATGGTTCGCGACGCCCTCGGCTCTTACACGGTCTTGGTCATGGGGGACTGGACGACGAACCAAGGCGCTTCCGAGACGCTCGCAATCAAAGAAGGCGCCGCCCCCGGTGATACCCTGGTCTTCGCGGCGGGCGACTTCACGGCCTCAACCGGCGTGTTCCAGGAGACCCTGACCTGGCAGACGGGCCAGATCGTCACGCAGGAACTCCGGCTCGCAACCTCCGCGACGACTCCGGCCCCGGTCAAGATCCAGGGTCTCGTGCCCGACCCGGCGCAGGGCGGGAATCAGTTTGTCTTCGTCTGCAATCCCCTTGGGACCCCGGTCTTCCTCGGAGACTTCTACCTCCAGGTAGATCGCCCAGGAACCTATGCGGGCCCCGTCGTGAACCTGACGGGCACCGTCCCGCCCCTCGGGCAGCTTCGCGTCGACCTCGGTTCCACGTCCTACCTGAACGCCACGGGCGAGGCGATCAAGCTCGTCTACCACAATCCCGGCGGGGCCAACGCGGCCGCGGGCGGAAGGGACATCGTCGTGGATCGCGTGGAATACAACGCGACGCGAGGCGGCACGCTGAGCTGGTCGCCGGGGAACACGATCATGGGCGACGCGCCCGCGCCGGGTCCCGGGCGCATCCTCGAGCGATCCCCCGCGTGCGCGGACACCGACGATCCGGCGGACTTCATCCTCGCCACGGAGCCCGGGCTTCCGCCGAACGGCGCGCCGACGGTGGCGATCGTCGCGCCTTCGCTTGGACAGACCCTCGTGGCCGGCCAGCCGTTCCTCGTCACGTGGTTGATGTCGGACGATGTCTTCGCGACAAGCACGTTGCGGGTGTGGGTGAACGTCAGCTACTCCGGAACAAATGCCTCCCTCGTCGATGGAGAATCAGGGATCACGTTCGTGACTTGGGTGCCCCCCGCCGTGGAGGCGACCGGGGCCACCGTCCGGGTCGAGGTCGTCGACCCCCTCGGCGCCCGCTCGAACGCAACGACGAGCTTCAACGTCGCCCTGACAGCCCCCGGGGCGGATTTCTCGCTGTACGCCATCATCGCGGCCGTCGTCGGGGTGGTCGTGGCCTCGCTGGTAATCGCCTACCTGCTCGAGCGCAGGCGAAGGCCCCCGCCGCAACAAGCCCCGCCCCTCGTCCCGTCGGGAGAGGCGGCGGAGGCCCCGAAGATCTGCCCGCGATGTGGGACGCGTTCGCCGGCGGATGCCATGGCATGCCCGAACTGCGGGTTCGCGTTCCTCGGTCCCCCGCGGGCCTGATTGGCCGTGGTGCGGCGACGACCCTCGCCACCCCTGTCCGCCCCACGGTTTCCGTCTATGAACTCCCGGGAACGCAGAAATACACCGGGGCGCAGTGCAGCTGTCTCGAGAGACGCCGCGTACGACGGAGAGGAACGGGACTATGAAGTTCGCGCACACGGGGATTCCGGCGAGGGACATGGACGGCTCCATTCGATTCAACACGGAGGCCCTCGGAGTGAGGCTCCTGGACCGCCATGCAATTCCCTCGACGAAGCGAGAGGTCGCGGGCCTGAAGAGCGAGGGACCCGAGCGGACCCTCGCTGTGAACCGGTGCCCACGCGCTCGGTAACAGGCGGGGAGCGAGCTCGACACATTGCCTTCGAAGTCGAGGACGTGCCCAGGACGATGCAGCGGCTCCTCACGCTTGGCGCGAAGCGCGCGAGGCGTGTCGAGGTGCGACCGAAGTTCGTTGTGGGGTCCCTGAAGGATCCCGAGGGGATCTGGATTGAGTTGTACGAGGAGCGAAAAGACCGAGGGGCCTGCCCGCAAGCTATCGCCTGGCCTAGCGAACCGGTGGGTTCCCCCACTCGTCGAAGATGATGACGTTGGCGGGGCGCGGGGGAAGCGGCGCCGCTCGCGGCTCGGGGTGCAATTTCCTCTGGGGAAGGAGCATGAGTACGACGCCTATCGCGACCATGGCCATTCCCTCTCCCAATGCTTCCGGATCGACTCCGGCAACCCGGACGGCGTACCAAAGGCCGTGGGGGGCCGACCAGTTACCCCCGTGATCGAAGATCAAGAAGAACGAGCCGGTGCCGGGGAGACCCAGGTTCAGGCTACCCGCCGCCGACTGGTTGTGAAGGAGGACTCCCGTCGTCCCCACGTTGCCGAATTGTGAGTAGATTGTGTAGCCATCCCGATTGAGGACCCAGACCCCGATCTCCCGACCGGCGAGTTCCTCCCATTCAGCTTCCAGGGAGCCGCCCCCGAGGACCTGAATCTCCACGTAGTAGTACCATCCTTCGCCGGCGGGAATCTGGATCGTCTCGGACCCGGACCAGGGAGTGATCGCCGCATACGTGAACCCCATACCGATGAAGACCAAAATGGCCCCGACGATGAAAAGCGCCTTGACGGTCTTCGGTCTCCTGCACCCCACTCCGCCCGGGCAAGGGCCGAGGGTGGCAACGATTTCTGAAAGGCCTCGCGTACCTTCGCCGCGTACTGTCGCATCGTCTCCTTCGGTTTCACGCCGCTTGCCCGGTTCTCTTTGATTTGCTGCGGCGGAGGCGCGAGGATCCCCGCGAGTTTCTTCGACTTCCCGTCCGCGCGAACATACTCGATGACGAGCCGATACCCCGCGAGCTTCTTCTCGATCGCGAGTCGACTCAAGCTCTGATGCGGGATTACGATATTCTTCTCGTCACGGGCGAGGGTGTCGACGTCGGCGTTCGCGTAATCGATGTTCCGAGGGGATGCCAAGCTCTGGGCGATGGCCGCACCGACCATCCCTCCGAGGGCGGCTCCGAGGGCCACCTTCGACGACGTTTCCAGGACAAAGATGGTCCGACGGTCCGTCATAAGAATGGCATAGGCCTTCGGCCCCAACGCTCCCTGGACGATGATGTTCGGAACGAGTGCGATCCTTCGCTCTTCCATCGCATCATTCTCGAGATGCAATTGACGAGGCGCTATAAAAGGGCGATGCGCACCATTGTCGGAGATGCGCCGCGCAATCCCCGAATACTGCCGAGCAGGAGGCCAGGTGACCGCCGTACGCCCCCTTCTGTTTTGACGGCATGGGACTGAGCGTCCGACCTGGCGCATGACGCGCCGTTTTGGACTTGCTCCGGTGGGGTGTCGCCGTCTCACCAGATCCCGCGCCAA
>Ga0073934_10002945_pt1 | contig 33085 bp, 26 predicted proteins | sample LarsenN4metaG_FD_76834 | JGI IMG/M metagenome (GOLD analysis project Ga0073934, IMG submission 76834) | Hot spring sediment bacterial and archeal communities from British Columbia, Canada, to study Microbial Dark Matter (Phase II) - Larsen... ...
CCTAGGGAGGGATAATTCTCTGCTCCCGCAGCTCATCGAACACGTCGAAGAAGCTGCGCGTCGTCTGTTGATAGGCGCCGAATCCACGCGATCGGCTGTTCGTCATATCGGTGAAACACTCGAGCGTCCTCCCTAGGTCGGCATCCGTGTGCCACCACGATGCAAGCTTGTTTACGGGAATGTTCTGGAGCCTGTGTGTTGCGACAATATCGGACCAGATGGTATCTGCCCCCGTCATCTGCTTTTCGAGCGGAACTGGGTGACCCGGGTAATCCCTCGCCTCAAGCCCGAAGTAGTCCGCAATTTGTGGCCATAGCCAACACCATCGAAACAGATCGCCATTGACAATGTTGAACGGCATGTTGCGCGCGCTCGGCGTCGTCGCGGCCCAGTGAAGCTGTTCGGCAAGTATGCGCGCATCTGTAACGTCCGTGACGCTGCTATACTGTTCGGGTGATCCGGGATAGACGAAGGGCCGGCCCGTGTGCCTGCAGATCGAGGCATAGACCGCGAGCGTAACGGCCATGTTCATGAAGTTGCCGATTACGAAGCCGATCATCGTGTGCGGGCGGTGAACCGACCACGAGAACCCCCGCTTCTCAGCCATCTCGAACAGCACGTCCTCTTGCGCGTAGTAGAAATTCGGTCCCGGGAGTCGCGGGCTGTTCTCCTGGAATGGTGTGTACGGCTTTACCTTCGCGTAGTCATCGAACGAGCCCAGGTAATGTTTCAAGCCGGTAACGAGTGCTGCATGCTTGACCGGAGCCTTTTCGATCCCGTCGAAGCAGTTACGAATCATCTTCGCGTTCACGCGGACATTCTCGTCCTCGTTCGCCTCGCGCGACCATGTGCAGTAAAAGACATGCGTCACGTCGGATGCCGCACGCAGCTTTGCCTTCGCGTCGGATTCGCTCTTGAGGTCGGTCGCGATGTGGCGATCGGACCACGGCACGGCGAGGGCCGAGCGCGAGACTGTGACGACTGTCCAGCCTTGCTTCTTGAGGTGCCTCGCAGCATAGCTGCCGGACAGGCCGGAAGCGCCCACAATCAAAGCTACATTCTCTTTGCTCATGTCCTAACGAACGCGCCTCCGTACCGTCGAGTAAATGAGGGTGGCGAGCAGAATGAGCGCACCTTGGAAAACGTATTGATAGGTCTGTGAGAGGCCCAGAAAAGCGATGGCGTTGAGGACTTCTGTCAGAAGAAGCGCGCCCACCACCGTGCCAATGAAGGTGCCTCGCCCACCGCGGAGACTTGTTCCCCCTAGGACTACGGCCGTGATGCTCGAAAGCGTGTAGTTAGCGCCCTGCTGCGGATCCCCGACGCCGATCTGAGCCATCAGCATCACCGCACCCAGCGCGGTAAACAGCGCGGTGCCAATATAGGCCGCGACAATCGTGCGATCGGTCCGGACACCTATCCGGCGCGCCGATTCCTCATCGGAGCCGACGGCCCGAAGCTGCCAGCCGGGCCACTTCCGCCGCAGCACGTACTCCGCGGCGATTGCCAACGCAACCATCACCAGGAACGCCACAGGAATGGGTCCCACCTGCCAGGTGATGGTGCCGATAATGTCGTAGCTGATGTATCCACCCGGACCGTCGCGGAGCAGGAAACTGCACCCCTGAAGTCCGATATACATGGCAAGCGTAGCCGCAATTGGCGTGAAGTTCGCGAATCGTATTAGCGATCCGTTCACGGCGCCCACCACCACCGCCGCGCCAAGCATCAACGCAAACCCCAGTGCAACCGCAGGCGCGGGCTGGCCGTCGGTCATGAAGAACGATGCGATTACGACGAGGAACCCCGCCAGCGGGCCAACCGAAAGATCGATACCAGAGGAAAGGACGGCGACGGTCTGACCGAGTGCGATGAAACCAAGTGCCGTAGCGAGAAGCAGGATGTTGGCGATGTTGAAGGACGACAGGTAGTTTGCGTTCTGCGCGAAAACGAACAGCGCCAAAAGGACGGCGATCAACGCCAACGGGACGGCCGGTGCGTTGTCAGCCTGAACGAAGTGCCTCAGACTTCTGCGCCGTTCCCGATTGCGATCGAGTGACGCATCCTTGCCAGCATCATTGTGCGTGACAGCCCCTACCGCCGCAGCAACAATTCGCGCTTCAACGACGTCGTCCCCGCAAAGCGTCTCGACGACCCGCCCCCGCGACATCACGATGACGCGATCGCAGAGCCCCTCAAGCTCGGCTGCGTCCGAAGAGTTCACAATGACTGGCGTGCCCGAACTCGAGACCTCGCGAAGAATGCGATAAATCTCGGCTCGCGCTCCGACGTCCACACCCTGTGTGGGCTCGTCGGCAACGATAAGGCGCGGCTCGGAAAGTAGAGCCCGCGCCATGACTACTTTCTGCTGGTTGCCTCCTGAGAGCGACAGCACAGGCGCTTCGATCGAAGGCGCTTTGACAGCGAGCGACTTGAACGTCGCACCGACGGTGCGAATTTCTTTTTTGCGGCTGAGGATCCCGTATGAAGTAAACCTCTTCAACGCGGTCAGTGCAGCGTTTTCGCGGACAGTCAAACCTGCTGCGAGGCCCTCCGTGTGACGGTCGGACGGCATGAAGGCAGCCTGTTTCAAAAGGTCGTGCGGCCGGAGCTGCCGGCCTTTAAGCAGAATCTCACCTTCCCATGACTGCAGACCGGCCAGTGCACGCATCAGATCGGACTGACCGTTGCCCTCTACGCCGGCAACGCCAAGAACTTCTCCCCGCGAAAGGTCGAAACTGACGTCCCTGAAATTCCTGCCGCTTATGGATCTGACACTTAAGTCGACGTCCTTCGTCTGAACCCGCGATTTCGGCGGAAACGTTGATCCAAGTGCGCGCCCGACGATCAAACCCAGCAACGCCTGATCACTGATGTCGTCCACGAGAGCGCTGCCCCGTACACGGCCGTCGCGGAGAACCGTGACGCGCTGAGCAATTTGGCGAAGTTCAGCCAAACGATGCGTAATGTAGATAACTGACGTTCCGTTCTTCACCACCTCGCGGATTCGCCGGAACAGCATGTCCGTCGCTTCCTGATCGAGGGAGGCGGTTGGCTCGTCCAGAATGAGTATCCTGGGCTTGATCGCCAGCGCCTTCGCGATCTCCAGCAAATGCTTCTGCGCCACCGTCAGCGCGTCACTCCGTGTTTGCAATGGCACTCCAAGGCCGACGGTGTCCAGCATGCCGCGCGCGACCGCGGAGGTGGATTTTCCCTCGAAGACAGATGCCGGCAATGCGACCTGAAGGTTCTCGAGCACCGACAGATCGTCGAGTATGGCCGGGCGCTGAAAGGAAATCGCAATTCCAAGCGAAGCCGCCAATTCCGGTGTCATTGATGGAATGTGGCGGCCTTCAAATTCAATCTTGCCTTGCTCCGGCTCAAGGGCCCCGGAAATGATGTTCATCAAGGTCGATTTGCCGGCGCCGTTCTCGCCTAGAATCGCGTGAACTTCGCCGGCGTAGAATTCCACACTCACGTCGGCCAGTGCGGCGACACCCGAGAAGAACTTCGAGATTCCCGACAGTCTGATGGCGACGGGACCGTGTTTCGGGCTGCGGTTGCCGATGTCGCCCGGGCGCTCCAGCGTCACAGTCGCAGCCTCAGCCCAATCTCGCATTACTTTCTCGACCAAAATTGATCTTTAGCAATCGCGACGGCCCCGACGAGCGGCATCCCGCCGGGGCCGCGATACAACTTCCTCTACTGACCGACGGCCTTGGCTTGGTCGTCTCCAGACATTTCGGCCGACAAATAGATGGCCCCAGGCAGGTCCGGCCGGCACTGTACCGGACTCGGCGTTCCCGTCACCGAATTCTCGAAGTTCGGAGCCTTGAAAATGGTTTCGCTCGGCTCCTGTCCTCCGGTCGCCTTGGCAACTGCCCACTGAACGGCGAGACGCACGTTGTCGTTGCCTGTGGCGACCGTGAACAGTTTGAAATCAGGATTGTCCTTCTGGTTCTCGTGCCAGAAACAGCCCAGCGAATTCCCGTCCGACGTGGCAAGCGCCGGAATCGACTTGTTGAACTTCTTGAACAGCGGCAATGCGCCAACGAGCGACGGCCCGAAGTCGGAGACAATCACGTCAATCTTGTCGTGCTTCGAGATTGCTGCGGTGAGCACCTGCTGCGTAAGCGCAGGATCCCAGTTCGTAACCTCGAAGGGCGGAGTATTGACGAACTTGTATTCGTCCCCGAGTACCTGCTTGAGCCCCTTCAACTCGTCGAGCCCCTGGCTATTGCCAGCCGGTCCACTCAAGAAGAGCAGATTGCCACCGTTCGGTAGAATGCTCTTGATCCAGTTGCCCCAGCTGATACCGTCGTCCACAAACGAGGCGCCGACGAACTTGGTGTAGTTCTCGCCCTCTTTGCCGCCGACTTCGACGCGGTATGGAACGACCACTTTTCCCGCCTTGAAAGCATTGGTAAGCGCGGGAAGCACCGCCGGACCGGCATCACCGAACACCACAAGCGCGTCGATGCCGCGAGCCGCCATGCTGTTGATGTCGGATATCGCCTTTTGCGTGTTACCCTGCCCATCGGCGTAATGGTATTCCGTGATGCTCGGGCACTTCTCTGCTTCTGCCTTGCCAGATGCAGTCGTAACCAAGCGCCAGCTGTTGCCGCCGAAGCCGTCGAGCAACGCCAGAGTGGCCTTTTTTGGACCGCACCATGACGGAACGTCCTCGGCTTGCGCCGCGGAATTCCCGAGAGCCAAAGCGAGCGTCGCCGCCGTGATCGCGACCTGCCCCTTATGAAGCAAGTATTTCATTTCTTTCCTCCGTGTTTGGCGGGGTTGAGTGTCTTGTTGCCTTTCTTGTCCACCGTATTGAGTAGACGCCGATACCAAAACCAAGCGCCAAGGCCTGGATGATGGTCTGAGCCGAATACGGCACCCCGACCGCGAGCGCGAATTGACTCAGTTGATTGAGGAAAAACGCGGCGATGACCGTTGAAACGGGAAAGCCGCGTCCACCAAGAAGTGAAGTACCGCCGAGAACGACGACGGCGACCGAGGGCAACAGCAACGAATCGCCCTGAAAGGCTGTCGGCTCACGCGTAATCCCAGCCAAGAGAACTCCGGCAAGGCAGTAGAGTAGTTGGGCAAAGACATACGCCGCCATCTGCAGCCGGACAGGCAGGCCAACCGTGCGCGCAAAGAGTGGATTGGCACCCATTGCTTCGAAGCGCCGTCCGCCGACCGTCTTCTTCATGACGAAGGAGACAATCAACAATGCGGTCACGGCAAAATAGATTGAATTCGGAACCCCAAACGTCTCGCCGCCAGCGATGCGAGCAAGCAACGGTGTAGTGATCTTCGGAACGCCACCGGAGACAGCGAACACAGCGCCGTATAGGAGGGCGTTCGTCCCGATCGTTGCGATAATCGCGTTGAGCTGGAGTAAACCGACCAGAATGCCGTTGAGCGTCCCGGCGACAAGCGCAAATGCCACCGCCATCATGACGGCCGGCAGGAGATCAGCGTTGTTGCCTCCAGGGACGTGAGTCGCGATGACAACGGCGAGAGACACTCCCCCCGCGACAGAGAGATCAAAGCCTCCTTGCTGGACTACCAGCATCTGCCCAAGGCCAACGATTGCCAGGATTGCGGCAAACGGCAGGCTACCGGAGAGAGCACCAGCCGTTACACTCGACGGGGCGAACACGAGACAAACGACGATCAGGCCGAGAGTCGAGATCACAATCGTGACGAACCCTCTCGCCGCTTCGGCGGGAGGTAAACTCAATCCCCGGCTCGCCCCTTTGGGCCAGACTGCCTCTTGGTTCATTGACCCGTTGTTCGCCCGACTTCATGGCAGAGCCGGGCCTCACTCCCATGAGCGGTACTGAAGCCACCAGTGGATTCATTCACAACGCCCATGATGTCCAAAATGGACAATCCGCAACCTCAAGCGCAGCAGGGACAGAATCCAAGCCCTGCGAGCACGAACACACAGCGCCAAACGAAAGAAAAAGGACGACCGAAGTCGCCCGCAGTCTCGGGAGGTTACTGCGGTGAGTTCATTTGCTCTTCGTCTTCGAAGGTTCTGCCTGAATGTAGGTGCGGGCCCGCAAGAAGACGTTCAAAATGGGCAGCGTGCATTCGTGAGCAGCAGGCACTTCCAGCTCGCTACATCAATTCGAGGGATTCAAACGTATCCTCCGCACCCCGGTTGCGTCCGGGAGGCGCTTCAGGCCTGATCAAGGGCTTGAAGCGCCTCCCTCTTCCGCAAGGAACCGGCGCCACGGATCTCCTCCGCCAAGACGACGCCTTTCCGCAGTATGCTCTCCACACGTGCCGACGCATCTCTCAACGCGGCATAGTCCGATTTGGCTCCAGTCAAGGCGTCATGAATCTCCTCGCCGATCACGTGTTCGATAGCAGTGTATTGCGGCAAAGGCGGGCGCTGCCAGGTCTGAAGAAGCTTGCGCCGCGCCAGCCTGTCAACGAATCGAACGATCGGCGAAACAGCGACAGCTTCAGGATCAGGCGTGACTGCAAACCGAGGCGCAATCGGGAATCCATTTTCCGCATGCGCCTTCATCGCATCCTCTGACGTCATCCACGCGATCGCCTCCACGGCCAGGGAAACGCGCTCTTCAGGCAAATTCGACGGCACTGCGAGAAGGAAACCGGCGATAGGCGAATCGCGATTTCCGCGGGGACCCGCCGGATGAGGAAGGTATTCGACACGTCGCCGCACAACCGACTGCACGTCGTATTCGAAACGTGCGGCTCTCATTGTTTGGCAATAAGCCATGGCCGAGTGTCCCGACATGAAAACGTCGAGCGACTGATCCCACGCGAGATCGAGAATATTCGGCGGCGAGATTTCGATGAGACGGTGCATATAGTCGAGTGTCGCTCGGCCCGCGTCTGACTCGATCAGCGGAATCAGATCCTCTGGCTTGGTTCCCTCGAGGGTAAAGGATTGCCGAACTTGCCGAAGCGAAAGTATCGGACTACCGCAAGCGCCCATGAAGAACATGAACGTATGCGCACACGGCATCCCGCGCTGACCGTCCCAAACGATGCCGAAGCGCCCATCCGCCGGCTTGTGCAGGGCCCGCCCCCGCTCGATCACTTCGTCGAAAGTTCTCGGGTAGTCGAGTTCCCGTGCGGCAAAGAGGTCTTGGCGTACAGCCAGAATCTGAATCGTACAGTAGATGGGCGCTCCGTATTCTGTCCCGTTCCAGACGCCGGTCGACCAGACCACGTGGTGGAAGTCCAATGGATTGACCCCGCTTCGCTTCAAAAGATCGCCAATCGGACGTATCAGGCCCCTGCTCGCGAACTCGCCGATCCACGGCATGTTTATTGTGATCACATCGTAGTTCGATCGAGGCTGCTCACAATTCTCGATTGCACGCCGATACAAATCGGGAAGCGCAACCTGATCGAAATTTCGCCGAGAGGCGAGATTGTTGCGGAAGTCGACCCACATATTCCGCAGCGCAGAAAAATAGTTGTCATCATGCAGCAGGAAACGCAGCTCGATATTGTTCGAGTATCGCTTTTCGACCAACGCGAGCGGCGGCGCGAGCGGCGCCAGGCTCGGCGTGCCTCCGAGGTAGTACTCCTCCTCGTCCTCCTTGGACGACCGCATCCCCATCGTTTCGGCCAGCAGCGACTTAATCTGGCTGGCGTAGTCGAGGAATGCCTTGGATATCTCAGCGCTGGGATGAAGAGAAAACGCCTTGCCCGTTCGGCTTCGGGGCCGACGGACAATATGCCCTTCCTCGATTAATCGCGTAACGAGCCGCCGCGATGTCGAGTAGGGCATTCCGCAGACTTGCACGAGCGCCGAAGCCGTCACCAGCTTTCCGGTAATCTCGGCCTTCATGAGATGGGCTATGACGTTCCAGATCGGCTGTTCGTCGGATACCGGCATCACCCGGAGGAAGGGGGTGCGGGTTCGCTCAATGAAACTTATGACCCGAAGGGTCTCGTAGTCGTTCATGGTCTACTTCTGGCTAGCCGCACGCGCTGCCCATCAGTTGCCCATTCATTGGGCAGCAGTTTCTCAAAAGACGGCCGGCGGGACAACCAGTTTGTCAATCGAGCCAAATTGCCGAATTGGCCATTTCGACCATCTTCGCCATTCCCTGTCTCTGCCCAAGGGTCACGCTGACGCAGGTATTGACATTCACCGGCACACGAAACGGGAGGTGACCTTTGCGGCCTTTCAGTCGCCTGCGTACCCCTGGCGTTGGCGGGGAGCGTCCAAGGCAAGGGCAGACGCAATGAAGGAATTGGAACACAAGATCGCTATTGTAACCGGTGCCGGAAATGGAATCGGCCGAGGAATAGCCGCAGTGCTGGCCAGATACGGCGCTGCCGTTGTGTGTACTGACATCCAGGAGGCCAACGCAGCGGAGACAGCCGGGGAAATCAAGGATCGTGGAGGCGAAGCACTGGCACTGGCGCAGGATGTCACCGATTGGAAATCCACCCATGGCGTCGTCGATCTTACCATCAGGCGATATGGTCAGATTGACATCCTTGTCACGAACGCCGGAGTGTCAAAAAGCGTCCCCTTCCACGAACTCGATGAAGCCGAGTGGGATCGCGTCAACGACGTCAACATAAAGGGGGTGTTCATCTCCTGCCGTGCGGTCATCCCACATATGATCGCGCGCAAATACGGCAAGATCGTCAACATCTCGTCGATGGTCGGCAAAGAAGGTATTCCACTCTTCGTTCATTACTGCGCATCGAAGTTCGCAGTGATCGGACTGACACAGGCCTTGGCCAAGGAGGTTGCGGTCCACAACGTCAACGTCAACGCAGTCTGTCCTGGCGTTGTCCGAACGCCACTTTGGGATCCGTTGTTGAAACAGCTTTCCAAGAACAAGGGCATTACGGAGGAGGAGGCCTGGAACGAATTCGTCAGCGGCATCCCGTTCAGGCGCCCACAGGAACCGGAGGACATCGGCGAAGCCGTCGCTTTCTACGCCTCCGACCGCGCGCGCAACATCACGGGAGCCGCCGAAAACGTGTCTGGCGGTCAAATGATTTGGTGACATGCTGGCGCAGAAAGATCGGACGCCTACATGCCATTGCGATCTTCGGTCCCCTTCTCCGCTTCCCTCGAGACCTTCCCATGAGTTGCCGGACGCCCCGTGTGACCGGGCGCGTCCAAACGCCGGGGGAGCGCCGTTCGTGCGCAGCCGGGAGGCCACATCCTCTATCCCCTCTCGGGCATACTCCCTTACGAGCGTACTAGCCTTGTCACTGTGAACCGGCGGACCCGCCGCTTGGCAGCCGGGGAGAGCCGGGGGTATTATGACTGGCATGGATGACTACAAGCTCGGCAGGATCGTCAGCGGCGCGATCGTCGTGTTCGTCAACGGCGTCTTCCCTCTTGGGATCGCTCGAGGGCTCGGGCTTCACTGACACGACCTATAGGTGACCCGGCAGAGCCCGCGCAACAGCTCGACCTCTCGCTAAGTGGTTGTTTCTGTTGCAGAAGAGTGGTCAAGGCCGGCATAGCTCAGTTGGTAGAGCACCTGATTTGTAATCAGGGGGTCGCGGGTTCGAGTCCTGCTGCCGGCACCAGCACTTAACGGGTTCGATCGCGCGCCAAAATCATCAAAAGGTGCCACGTAGGTGCCAGTCGGATCGCCCTTTACGGGGCAACAGATTTTGAGGCGAAAGCGACCGGCGCTAACCACCACAATTGGCGGCATTGATCGCTTCACGCCGCCAGCAGTAGATGGCGCGGTGACGATGTGGTGCGGCTCAGGAGGAGCGCGCCAAAAATGATTGCTCTGGTTCTGACTCTCGTCGCCGGCTGGTACAGAAGCAAAACAGCCGCGGCGGTAATAGCCGTCATTAGCTTTCTGATTCAGGTACTCGTCGTCTTGCCGGCGGTCACAGAGAATCGTCGGCTTCTTGGCCTGTCGACCGGGGAAACAACAGACGCCTTGGCGATAGCCGGCGCGGCCGTCGAGATTGCCGTTCTGGCGGTGATTCTGTATTTCGCCGGATCGGGCGCCCGCGCATTGTGGGGCAGATGGCGGAGCCGATCCGGGCAAGGATCGACGCCGCACTGAGCCTTCACGCTTGCCGTGATTTTATTCCTATGCCATATGCCGGGGCAATGTCGCCTCGCCCCTACATCGTGGCCGATCAGATGGACCGCGACGCCATTGCGCTGCGGTGGGTCGTGGAGCGGCAGCTTCCCGTCATCCTTGAATGCCGGAATTGTCGGAGGGTGCGCGCCCTCGACCCGCTCGAAATGATCGCGCGCTTCGGCTCACCGTCCGCGACGCTCGGCATGAATCCGCGCGAAAGCGGTTTGCGAACGTTGCCGGCGTCGACTGCCATATGTCTTGATCCGCGAGCCGGGCGTGCGCGGTGACAAAGCGTGGTGGCCGCATCCGCCGATTGGACGGGAGTAGGAACCTTGGCCCCGGAAGCGCTTTTGCGCCCGAGTTCATTCTAAGAAGCCTAATCGCTTACCGATCGACTATACTCGCCGGGCCAGAAAACACAGGGAGCAATCCTTTTGCGTCGATTGCGCCTCAACCTCATATTGGTCGCTGTCGCGTTGCTGTTGATTAGCGAGGCTGGCCACGCCGCCGACATCACTTGTCTGCCAGACCGGTCAACGACCTGTGCGACCATTCTCATAAAAGGTGAAATCGCGGTCGGAGATGGATCGCGGTTCGCCTCGACGCTGCGGCAGCATCATCCGTCTGTGTCCGCGGTCGAGTTATGGTCATCAGGAGGATCGATTGCAGAAGCCTTGAAGATTGGACGGCTGATTAGGAAGGCAAAGCTCGGGACGAGAGCGCCTCTCGGAGTGGCGCATCGTCCCGGAAGGGGTTTCCTCCGCATCGATCCAACTCTCCTCCTTTGCGATGACAGCACCTGCCACTGCGCCAGTGCCTGCTTTTTGATTTGGGCCGGCGGCCTCACCCGTGGCGGAAATGTATTGGGCGTTCATCTTCCAACGATCAATTCACCGGAATTTGCCGATATGCCGGTGGACCAAGCAATGACCGCATACCGCCGACTTCTAATCGACGTGATCGCTTACCTTACGGAAATGGAAGTGTCGCCGCGCTACATCGCGATGATGACCGACACAGCTTCAACGGAAATCCAATGGCTCAATTCCACCGGTGAACTGATAACGTCGGATGTACCGTCGGTTGAAGCATGGCTGCGTGCGTCTTGCGGCGCTCTATCCGACGCGGAGGGGGGTGCAGCTATTGGCGCTATGGAGAAATGGAGCAAAGGTGAGTTCGTCTCCTTGCGTGAGCGAGAACTGCTTACGGCGCTACTGGCCAATATCAATTGCCGCGGGAACATGATCGACGGGGCCAGAGCGGCTGTAAAGGCGGACGAGTTGAAATGAAGAAGCCGCAAGGGATTGAAAATCACTCGCGCGAGCGAGTCAGATCAATGACTTAGCGAGCGCCGGGCCGGCGCGGGCTGACCCTGCCCCCGCCTTCACGGGTGCAACAAAGCGCAGGCGATTCATGCCGTAGTTGATGCTCATCTGGGCGTTGTCGATCGCCGGCAGCGCGTCGCGCGCCATACGGCTGAGAAGCGACAGAGTCAGGAAACCGTGCGCGATCGTTCCGCCGAACGGAGTCCTCCTGGCACGTTCAGGATCGACGCGAATGAACTGGCGATCCATCGTTGCGTCGGCGAAAAGGTCGATGCGCGGTTGGCAAATCTCGATCCATTCCGAGACGCCGATCTCCTGGCCTACACGTGCCGAAAGCTGCGCCGGGGCCATCACGCGCACGGCCATTGTCACAGCACCTCAAACAGGCCGGCCGCACCCATTCCGCCACCGACACACATCGTGACGACGACTTGTCTGGCGCCGCGCCTTCTGCCCTCGATCAGGGCGTGACCGACCAGGCGTGCACCCGACATGCCGTAGGGGTGGCCGATCGAAATCGCGCCGCCATTGACGTTCAGCAGATCGTTCGGAATGCCGAGTTTGTCCCGGCAATACACCACCTGAACGGCAAAAGCCTCGTTGAGTTCCCACAGGCCGATGTCGTCGATGCCGAGGCCAAAGCGTTTGAGAAGTTTCGGTACCGCGAAGACCGGCCCAACTCCCATCTCATCCGGCTCGGTCCCGGCGACTGCCATGCCGACATAACGACCGAGCGGCGCGAGTCCCTTTTTCTCCGCGATGCGCGCTTCCATCAAGATGCACGCCGAGGCGCCATCCGAAAGCTGGCTGGCGTTCCCGGCCGTGACGGTGCCGCCCTCTCTCACGGGCCTGAGATTCGACAATCCCTCAAGGCTTGTGTCCGGCCTGTTCCCTTCATCCGCCGTGAGCGTGACGGTCTCGCGCGTCGTTTCACCCGTTTCGCGATTCGTCACCGTCTTGACGGCAGTCACGGGGACGATCTCGTCGGCGAAGCGGCCGGCGGCCTGCGCGGCTGCCGTGCGCTGCTGGGATTGCAGCGCATAGATATCCTGTTGCTCGCGCGAAATGCCATACCGTTTCGTCACAACCTCGGCGGTATCGATCATCGGCATGTATGCGTCGTGGTGCATGGTGACGAGATCGGGATCGGGATCGATCCGCAGTGCGGGTGTCTGCACCAGAGAGATCGATTCCACTCCGCCGGCCAGCACCACATCCATCCGGTCGACCAGAATCTGTTTTGCAGCGGTAGCAATCGTCATCAGGCCCGAAGAGCATTGCCGGTCCATGGTCATACCCGAGACTTCGACCGGCAGGCCGGCACGCAAAGCCGCCATGCGGCCAACGGTCTGCTGGGAACCCTGCGGAAGCGAGCAGCCGAGTATGCAATCGTCGATTTCTCCGGGATCGACGCCGGCGCGCTCGACGGCGCCGCGGATGGCGTGAGCGGCGAGCGCGGGGGCCGGCGTCGCGTTGAAGGCGCCACGATAGGCGCGGCCGATGGGTGTCCGCGCGGTGGAGACAATCACCGCGTCACGCATGGGAGCGTTCTCCCGCCGCGCCCCTGATGTAACCGGCGTTCCTGAGCTCCAGCCTGCCTTGCCCCTCGCCGCTTTCCGGAACGAAATCGTCCCGCCGATCGACGATCCTCGACCACGACGCAACGATCGCCTCGGGCGAGTCCGGCCTGTCACCGATGAACACTCCGGGCGTCAGCGTCACGTGCGCCGTTTCGAAGGAGCCGGCGCCGGCGCAGAGTACCGTCCGCGTCGGTGCGTCTTCCCCCACCAGAACGAGGACTCCCGGACTCACGCGGCCGGGATGGAGCAGGTCGAGTTCCGCTTCCGGCAGCAACCCTTCCAGCATCTGCGTCGCGGCCGTTGGGGCAATGCAGTTGACGCGGATATTGTACTTTGCGCCCTCGAGCGCCAGCGTCTGCATCAGCCCGACCAAAGCCATTTTGGCGGCGCTGTAGTTCGACTGGCCGAAATTGCCGAAGAGGCCGGAGGACGAGGTAGTCATCACTACGCGGCCATAGTTCTGCGCACGCATGTGTCCCCACACAGCCTTGGTGCAGTAGACCGAGCCCATCAAATGCACGTCGACAACCAGCCGGAAATCGGCAAGGTCCATCTTGGCGAAGGTCTTGTCGCGCAGGATGCCTGCATTGTTAATCAGGATATCGACCCTCCCCCACCGCACGACGGTCTCGTCGATCATGGCCGTCACGGCATCGAAGTCTGTAACAGAGCCACCAATAGCCAGCGCCGTGCCGCCCGCCCGATTGATCTCCTCGGCTACCGCGTCGGCCGAAGCCTGCGAGATATCATTGACGACGACAGATGCCCCGCGCCTTGCGATAAGCAATGCATGCTCCCGTCCAAGACCACCGCCGGCGCCTGTCACAACAGCAACCCGTCCCGTCAGATCGATCATCTATTCCACTTCCTTCATGCAGACTCGTTTCCTGAACTGGCCGGCGCGGAGAGCGTCTTACGGACCGATCATCTGCGGTGGACAGGCGAATACGACGCCGCCATCCACGGTCAGTACCTCTCCGACAACGTAGTCTCCGGCGCGACTTGCGAGATAGATGGCCGCCGCGGCGATGTCTTCGGCCTTTCCGAGGCGACCAGCGGGAATCGACGCGACGTAGGCATCGCCCCGGTCGCGGGCCGCGCGGTTCATGTCTGAGGGGAATGCACCGGGTGCGATCGCGCTTGCGACGATGTTGTCGCGGATCAGGCGCGCTGCCATGCGCCGCGTCATATAGTGCAGCGCCGCTTTCGACGTCTGATAGCTGTATGTCTCCCAGGGCGAGATGCGCAGGCCGTCAACCGATCCTATGTTGATCACCTTTGCCGGCCGCTTGCCGCTTCCGGCAGCCCTGAGAGCGGGCAGGAGCGCCTGCGTCAGAAAGAAGGGTGCCTTGAGATTGAGGTTGAAAACCTTGTCCCAGCCCAGCTCCGGAAACTCCTCGAACTCGGATGTCCAAGCGGTTCCGGCATTGTTTACGAGAATATCCAGGGCGGACTCCGCATTGCGGATCTGTGCGGCCAGCGACCGCACACCTTCTGTTGTCGAGATGTCGGCGGGCAGGGCGTGGCACTGCGGCCCCATGTCGTTGGCCGCGGCAATGCACTGGTCGGTCTTGCGTGCCGAAATGTAGACGCGGGCCCCTTGGGCAAGGAAGCCTTCCGCGATCATCCGGCCGACCCCACGCGACCCGCCGGTCACAAGGGCGACGCGGCCCTTCAACGAAAACAGCGAGGACGCGTCCACCATTTCCGGCTCCCGGCCCCGCGACTTATAGGCTGGCAGACCCGGGGGATCAAGTATATTTTCTACATCTGTACTAATTAACTGGTTGTCTGATCCGTACCTATAATCGCGGCGAAATCCGCCCGCGTCCGGGCGAGGCCGGCGACGTCTGCTGCTGCCGCGATCACGCGGATCAGCTTTCCGATAAATAGCGCCTGCATGCGCATTGCCAGGGCATGCACCGGCCTCTTTCCCCCAAGCGCGCTGAGGCGGCGTGACCAGGCGCGGTGCTGATCGAGAAGCGACGAGGCGACCGCCGGCCGCAGGCAGGGGTCCTGTGCGGCTCGCATCCAGACCGAGTAGTGAGCGATGTTCTGACGTCCGAACTCCAGCGCTTCGCGATAGAAGATGGCCGTCGTCAGGTCGAGCAGGCGACCTTCATCGATTTCAGCTGGATGGATGGAGGCAAGACCGACCCTGTAGCGGGCCTTGGCGCGCTCGAAGAGCGCCATTTGTGCCGTCTCGAGCAGTTCCTGGATCGTCGCGAAGTAGTAACCAGGGCCGCTGCGAACCATACCCGCCGCTTCAGCCACGCGCCCGTAGGAGATGCCCGCCGCCCCTTCCCGCACAATGATATCGATCGCCGCCTGGACGATTTTCTGCCGATTCTCCGCGTAGCGTTTGGCAAGACGGCTCTCATCGGTTGCGGTTCGCGATTGGTTGCGAGAACGGACGATCTTTTCCAGCAGCGGTCCCACGTCCCGCTTGCCTCCGAGCAGCGCCTTGACCGTCGGTTGATCGAGGCCAAGCGGATGAAGGAAGAACGTCAACCCGACCGTAAGATCGATCGCTGAGCTGGCTTCCCGCTTGGACGCTTCGGGTTCGATCAGGCGGGCGATCTCATACCATATCGCATCGAGTTGTTCGTACCAGCTCTGAGCCAACGCTCGACCGTCGGGACTGCGGCCCCCGTGAAGGATCAGTTCAGTCCAGGCAAGCGATCGCGTCCTTTCCCGACCGATCGCATTCAGTACAATCTGCCGAACAAGGTCGTCGAGGCTGGTGAAGCGTCTCTCCTCACCGGCTGCGATCCGGCCGGCCATTCGTCGGAAGGCAGTCAGATAGCCTTCAAGGAGCGTCCTGGAAGCAGCCTCGATGATGTCGGCCTTTGCGTCGAAATGATACGTCGTCGCAGCCAGGCTGACCCCGGCGGCCCGGGCAACCGCACGATGGGTGAGCCCCTCCACGCCTTCGCGCGCCAGAACCTCGGTTGCCCCTTCGGCAATCTTGGTCCGCGTGACCACGGTCCTGTTCTGGACCGCGCGCTGGCGGATCCTGGTCCGTCCGTTCATGCCCTGCGTTGTCTGTATCGAACCGTCTGGCACAGGTCACCCTATCCGCCGAACATTTCGACCGGCGCCTCAAGGCACGTGTCGTCCAGAAGCCCGCAGAGGGCCAATCGCGCCTGTGCCAGCGGCATCTCGTACCGGGTGAAGTAACGGCACGTACGCATCTTGCTCTGGTAAAACGAGCGGTCCGCTGCGTTCAGACGTTCCGCCGCGAGAGCCCGGGCCGCGACGACTGCCTGGCGCAGCCAGATCCACGCAATGACGATATGGCCGAATGCATCGAGATAGATCGTCGCATTCGCCATACGTTGGGCGGGATCCTCGCACTTCTTCAGTGCACGGGTCGCTTCGAAAAGAGTGCCGAGGGCGCTTGAGAACACCCGCACGTCTTCCTCGAGATTCACGAACGCCGTCGCCTCGATCACCGCATCCTGCATCAGCTCGACGAAGCGGAAAAGCGTTTGAGCACCGTCGAGGAGAACCTTCCGGCCAAGAAGGTCCAAGCCCTGAATGCCAAACGTACCTTCGTGGATGTGGTTCAGTCGGTTGTCGCGATAATAGCGCTCGACCGGATAGTCGCGCGCATAGCCGTAACCGCCGAGGACCTGGATCGCCCATTTGTTCGCCTCCAGACAATGTTCGGACGGCCAGGATTTCACGACCGGCGTGAGGAGGCCAAGCAGCTTCGACAGCTCATTCCGACGTTCGCTGTCTCTTGAAACTGCGAGCTCATCGACAAGAGTGGCGCAGTACAGGCAAAGAGCCTGCGCACCTTCGACTGCGGCCTTCTGAGCGAGCAGCATGCGCTTCACGTCCGCATGCTCGACGATCGGAACCTGCGGCGTCGTAAAATCCTTACGGTCGATGTTTCTGCCCTGAAGACGCGTGCAGGCGTACCTGGCGGAGTAAAGATAACCCGCCAGCCCCATCATTGCCGAGGCATGACCAACGCCGATGCGGGCCTCGTTCATCATCTGAAACATATACTCGATCCCCCGGTGGGGCTTGCCGATGAGATATCCGAGGCATTCTCCCTGCTCTCCAAAGTTGAGTAGGCAATTGGTTGTGCCGCGCTGGCCCATCTTATGATTGAGGCCGGCAAGAGCGATATTGTTCGAAGTGCCCAGGGTTCCATCGGCCTCGACCCTGCGCTTGGGAACCAGAAAGAGCGAAATGCCTTTCGTCCCGGGCGGGCCGCCGGGGATTCTGGCCAGCACCATGTGAATGATGTTCTCGGAAATCTCCTGCTCACCCCCGGAGATCCACATCTTGCTTCCCTTTATGGCATACCGCCCGCACGGCCGTTCAATTGCCGTCGTGCGGATATCTCCCAGCGACGAGCCTGCCTGCGGCTCCGACAGACACATGGTTCCGAACCACCGGCCCTCCAACATGGGGCGGAGGAACATTCCCTTGAGCGCATCCGACCCAAATGCGTCGAGGAGATTGGCTGCAGCGATTGTCAGGAAAGCGTAATTGGTCGCGGCCGGGTTTGCGCAAGCGAACATGCCGATGACCGCTGTGTGGAGAAACCACGGCGCCTGCAAACCGCCGATGCTTTCGGAGAAGGGCAACGCAAAGAATCCTGCCTCTGCAAATGCACACAATGCGTCTCCCGTGGCAGCGGGCATGACCACCTTGCCATTCAGGAACGTCGGCTCGTTGGCGTCGATCTCCGCCGCTATCGGTAGAAACTTCTCCTCCGCGATCTGCTGCGCGGTGTCCAGTATCTGTCCAATGGTGCTACGGTCGTAGCCCGCGAAACGGGAATTTTCCAGCAAGCGCTCGATCTTGAGCAACTCGAACAGGACGAAATCCAGCTCGCGCCGATCGACGATCATCGACATGCCGTGTCCCGCTTTCGCTCGCACGCCGAGCATAGGGTGCAGGACAGTTTGTGTCGAGCCAATTTTAGCCGATTGTACAATTTTGCTCGACGCCCCGTCGGGCGGCGGTATCCTTAGAAGGTCGGATCTCGCTTCGCCCGGAAAGCGGCAAGGCCCTTCGACAGATCGGAACCGCGGATGTGTTCGCCGAACCGCTCAAGCTCGGCGCGAATGCGCCGTGCGCGCGCCTCGGGGTGTGCGACGCGCGTGGTCAGCGCCTTGATATGCCGGTTGGCTTCGGGGCTGCGACGGCAGATTTCGCGCGCAAGTTCCTCCGCGCGATCCATCAGTCTGTCTTTCGGCACAAACTCATTGATCAGGCCCCAGTCTTTCAAAGTCGCCACGTCGGCGAGCGCGGCCGTGTAGAAAAGGTGAGCGGCGCGAGCGGGCCCGATCCGCTCCACCAACCGTACTGTCGCTCCGCCCGCGGGCACGACGCCGTATTTCGTGTGCCCGTCGCCGATTGTCGCATCCTCGGCAGCTATCACGATGTCACAGCACAGGAGCAGCTCGAGCCCGCCGGCGACAGCCACGCCATTCACTGCAGCGATGACCGGCACCGGCAGGTCCTCGAGCATCTGCAGCACGTCCTGATTGTAGCGCAGAATATCGATCAACCTTGTCCCCCCGGCTTTCAGCGCCGCCTCGAACTCGAGGAGGTCGCCGCCGGCGCAGAAGGCGCGCCCAGCGCCGGTCACGATCACCACACGAAGCTCGGGCAACTCCTCCAGGGCGTGCAGCCGGCGCTCAAGGCAGCGCATCATCGCTTCGGAGGCCGCATTCATGCTTTCCGGTCGGTTCAGGGTCAGCGTCGCGATTCCGTCGGTAAAGGCGAACAGTACCGGTTCCGTGTTATCCTCCTCCACGATCCGAACGATGTAAGTCTGCGGCAGCGGTTTCAGCGCCGCTTCCAGCTCGGCCGCCCTGTCTTCCGCCACCCGCGAGAGCGCGACCTCAACCTGCGTGCGCTTCTGTCCGTCCATCGAAACCTGGATCGAAACCGATGTTCCCTTTCCGCACATGCGCTCGACTTCGAGCCGCACCTTCTCCTTTATTGCCAGATCGCGCAGTGCCGGCTTGAATATCTTGCCGACAGCCGTGACCGGCAGCGCATCTACGACGAGAATGCTCCGCGGCCGCGCCGGCGGCTCGTGAACGTTCGCCTCGAGGTGAGCTTTCAATGCTTCGAGATCAATCCGCGCGCCCGGTGCCGGCACAACGAACAGTGCCGGCACCTCGCCGGCATACTGATCCGGCATGCCAACGGCAGCGGACATCTGCACGCCCGCAAACGCATTGGCCACGTCTTCGATGGCGGCGGGATCAATGTTGTGACCGCTCCGGACGATCAGGTCCTTTTCGCGGCCCGTCAGCACCAGCCGCTGGTCTGCGGTCATGTAGCCGAGGTCGCCGGTCGAAAGCCAACCATCGTCGATCAGCGTTCCGATATTGTGCGCAGGATCGACATAGCCTGGAAACACTTGCGGCCCACGGACCTGTACGAGCCCTGTCTCACCAGGCGCACAGAGCTCCGCGTCTGAGCCCAGCCGCACGATCCGGATCCTCGAAAACGGGGCACGAAAGCCAACGCTTCCGGGAAGCCGCGTTCCCCGAGCGGGACTGAATGCAATCGCAGCCGCCGTTTCCGTCATCCCGTAGGTTTCGTGCAGAGGCAAGCCGGTCGTCGACTCGAACCTCGCGGTTACTGCGGGTGGACACACTGCGCCGCCGGTCGCCGCCATGCGGACGCTCGACACGTCAGTGCCAGGCTTCCAACTGTTGGTCAACGCGGCGATCGACGTCGGTACGGCGCCCACCACGGTGCAGCGGAACGCCTCTACGAGGCGCCAATAGGCTTCGACGACGGCGGGCGGCCGCAATCCATAGGGCGACGGCACGATCACATGCCCGCCTGCGGCAAGGATCGCGAGCCCGACGGTCATCGTTCCGCCGACATGAAAGAACGGAAATCCGTTGATGACCGCGTCGCGCTCGTTGTAGCCGAACACCTGAGCAAACCCGAAGGCCGCGTGTATCTGGTTACCGTGCGTAAGCTGTACGAGCTTCGGCCGGCCTGTAGTACCGCCCGTATGAAACAGCGCGCAGACGGTGTTGCGGTCCGACGAAGGTTCGAACTCGAGACGATCCGCAGGGTACGCTGCGAGTGTCTCGCCTACCGCTCGATACCGCCACGGGCCTTCGACATTGCCAATGACGAGCACCTGAGTCAGGGTCGGCACCTCCTCAAGGACCCCTTCAGCCTTCTCCCAGCATGCTCGGTCCAACTCGCGGGCCGACAAAATGAGAAGCGTCGCCTTCTCGGCGTTGAGCAGATCGACGATGGCGTCGCGGTTCAGCAGGTAGTTGAGGGTGCTTGCCACGCCTGCCACCTGCGCACCGAGCAACAATGCCGGCAGCTCCGGCAGCGTTGGAGACAGAAAGGCAGCAACGCCGTTTCCAGGCGACAATCCGAGGGAGCGGAACATATTCGCCGCCCTCGTGATATCCGCCAGCAGTTCCCGGTGCGTCAATGAGGTTCCGATGTCGGACGGGTCGGGCGAGCGCAGCACAGTCAACGCCGGACGGTCGCCGCCGTGCTGAGAAGTTGCCAGAAACAGGTCGTAGATGTTTCGAGCCGTTACCAGTTCGTCATAGGGACGGCTCTCGATCGCGACGATATCCTCGATCGTCCGCACTTCCATCACTGGCCGTGTGGTCTTGAGCATGCGCGCCATCAGTGCACCGCCGCGTACATGATGGTCTCCTCGTCGGCCTGATGACCGTCGAACTCCTCGACGATACGGCCCTGGCGGCACACGAGGATCCGGTCGGAAAGCTGAAGGATTTCCGGCAGATAGGAGGAGATGACCAGAACAGCGATTCCCTCGTCCGCCAACCGGTTGATCAGATGGTGGATCTCCGCAATGGCGCCGACATCGACCCCGCGTGTAGGCTCGTCGAAAATGATCAGCCTGGGCTTCTGCACCAACGCCTTGGCGACGACGACTTTCTGTTGATTGCCGCCGGAGAGTTCGATGACACGTGCGTCGGCGCTTCCGGGTTTGACGTCCAGCGCCGCAATCCATTCCTTCGCGATAGTCCTCATCTCGCTCATGCTGACGGTCGCCGACTTCGTCCTACCGCCGGCCAAAGCGCCGAGGTAAATGTTTTCAGCAATCGACATTGTCTCGAAGAACCCTTCAACCTTGCGGTCCTCGGTGACATAGATGATCCCGTCGCGAACGGCGGGACGGGGCACGCGATAGCGGACAGGCCGCCCGAAGAGCCGCACCTGTCCACCGTGAAAGAGGTCGCGTTTCAATACGCCTGCGATGACCTTCGCAGCCTCCGTGCGCCCGGAACCGATGAGCCCGAATATCGAAGTGATCTGGCCGGCGAAAACGGAAAAAGATGTGTTGCGGAGCACGTTGCCCATGGAGAGGTTCTGTACGCTGAGAACCTTCTCGCCGGCTGGCCGAACCTTCCGCTTTCTGGACGAGCCGTAGAGCTCTCCTGTCAGATTGCGCCCTACCATCGCCCGGACGATTTTCTCCCGGTCGAATGTCGCCGCATCGTCGGTCACGACATGTTCGCCGTCCCGCAACACCGTGATCCTGTCGGCAATGACCAGCGCCTCTTCCAGCGCGTGCGAAATGAAGATGATCGAGACGCCTCGCTGTTTCAGCCGCGCTACCAGCGAAAAGAACTGATGCTTTTCCTCAGGCGTCAGTGTTGCAGTCGGCTCGTCGAAAACAATCACCTTTGCATTGTGATGCACCGCGCGCGCGATCTCCACCATCTGCTTCTGGCCGGCGCCGAGTCCGGATACCATCGCAGTTGGATCGACATGGAAATTGAGCGACTGAAGGAACTGCTGGCCGGCGATGTACAGACCGCGCAGGCGGTGGAGGCGTTTCGCATCCATGAGATAGATGTTCTGGGCGACAGTGAGCGAAGGTATGAGACTTGTCTCCTGATAAACCATCGCAATGCCGCGCCGGAGCGCTTCCGATGGCGATTTGAGCTCGGCTCTTTCCCCGTCGATCCAGATTTCGCCTGAGGTGGGCTGAACGACGCCGGAGATCATTTTGGTCAAGGTGGATTTGCCGGCACCGTTTTCACCCAAGAGCGCATGCACTTCGCCGCGTCGGAGCGTAAACGAGACATCCTTCACGACCGGAACGCCGCGGTATTCCTTGGTCGCTTTGCGTACCTCGACGATCGGGGTCATGCGCGAACTCCCTCACCCGTCGGGACATTCGCGAGCGGCAACGAGACGATCACGCCGTCCCCACGGGCCGCCACGTAGAGCCGCCCGTCGTACTCGGCCACGCCCGTCACCCCATGTGTGCGGCCATCGGCGCGGCTCTGTAAGCTGAAGCGCGGCTGAAACGCCCGGTCGAGCTTTACGCACAGTCCGGCCGACATGGTCGGCGCCCACGGCTTCACCATGCCGAGATGCTTCACCCCGCCACCCTGCAGCGACTCGTAAAAACTGCGGCCCGAGCGAAGCTTCGGCGCCACCCAGTACGGTTCCGGTACCTCGGCCATCATCCGCTTTCGGTAGGCAGGCTCGCGTAGCACGAACTCGACAAGCTGACTGCGCGGTGCAAACAATGCGAGCCAGTATCCGTCGGCGGCCTGCGCGATCCTGCCCGGATATCCTGGCAAATCGGCGTAGGGCACCTGCCGCAGGTTCGGGCGAGCGGGATCGATTCTGACCAAGCGGTGCTTCCAGGCTTCGGAGCAAACCAGATTGTCCCCGTCAAAAACGAGACCCGCTGGCCAGGCCAGGTTTTCGATTACCGGGGTCGTCGATCCGCTTCCAAGATCGATTCGCCAGACGCTCCCCGTGGCGTTGCGTTCAAGCAGGTCACGCTGCCAACCGCGCACAGTGTTGGTGGCGGAGCCGATGGCGACGTAGAGGTTGGCTCCGGTGCCAGCCAGAGCGGTTATGCATATCCCTCCGCCGCCGGTTCGATAGCGCCGCCCGTCGAAGAGGCCGCCTTCGATGACGATCTCCCCATTTTCCAGTGCGATGGCCAACCCATCCCCACCGACGGGAGACAATCCAGCGACGCCTGCATCAAAGCGTCGATGTAGCAACCACTCCCCGTTTGCGGCGAGCGCGAACAAGGCGGCTCCTGCGGATGCAAGAAGCGTAGAACCCCGTATCGCAAGACAGTCGACACCGTCCAGCACACTGCGCGACGTGGCCTCGTCCAGCTTTCGATTGGGCCTTAGGGCGCCGTCGAGCGGCGGCACTGTAACGGCCGCCTCCCCGCGACCGAACAGATTGTCGATGACTCCCGCAAGACCGCCGATCACCCCCGCCCCCAGTAGGATTTCTGGGCCGTCCAGTTCGCATCCATGCCCTCCAGCTTCAACCGGCCGACGCGATTGTTCAGGATGCCGCCGATGTATAGATGACCCTTGTGCTCGCGCATCGATGTTATCATCGGATGGTTCTCGCCGCCGCGATCCCACAACGTCTCCACGATCCGGCCGCTCTCGTCGAAGCGCAGTACACAGCCGGTGTTTATGTTCGGATACAGCCACTCGTCTGGCGCGACACGTCGCGCCATGCGCCGCCGGAATCCCGGCATCCTCAATGCAAGGTCGAATGCAGGCGTCCTGATACCGACTACAGCCAGCCAGTAAGTCCCGTCCGAAGCGCGATTGATATTGTCCGGATAGCCGGGGAGGTTCGCGATCACGCGCTCGACAGTGCCCTTGTTCGGTCCGTCGAACCAGTAGCGGCTGACGCGGCAGGCCCAGGTTTCTGCGAACAGGAACGACTGGCCGTCATGCGTCATGCAGATGCCGTTCGGGAAGACAAGGTTCCTCAGGACGGTGCGCGTCGTGCCTGCGTTCGGGTCGTAGCAGATGATACGGCCGTTGCCGCGCGATTCGAGACAATCCACGGGCCACTCATGCATCTCGTATCGCACCGTCGCCTCGCTGAAGAACACGCGTCCGTCGGGCGCAATATCGAGATCGTCGGCAAGCCGCAGGCGGGAATCGTCGATGACCGAGAACCATGAGCGGTTGGTCTCGTCCGTGAGCTTCTCGATTTCGCGCTTTCGCGTCACCCGGTAGAGGCCCATGCCGCCGATGCAACAGACCAGCGAGCCGTCGCGCGCAAAGGCCATGCCAAGCGGCCTGCCGCCAACGTGGGCAAAAACCTCCTGCCTTTCATAATCCGGTGCCAGGAATCGAACGATATCGCCCGTGCGATCGCCGACGTAGATATTGTCATCCTCATCGAGAATCACATCCTCCGGGCCGTCGATCCGGTTCAGTCCGATCGCCTCAACCGGGCGAAGCCGGTCGTTGAGCGCGTAGGGAGATTTCCCATCCGTCGCTGGTGCAGGCGGCAACTCGGCGTAGGTCGGCGACACGTAGACTTTTGTCAGGAATTTCTGCCGGTTCTTGAGCCAGCGCACGTCCACGGCCACGGCGGCCAACAGCACCATGCCGAGCAGAAGAGAACTGCCGCCTCTGGTTACGCCGAGGCGTACCAGGCTGTTGACCATGATGACGACCGTAATCGAACCGATGATCGCCTTGGCAGCCGATCCGCGGCCGCCTCCAAGGCTGTTGCCGCCCAGCACTGCTGCGGTCAGCGCCGCAATCTCAAGCCCGATGCCAGTGTCGGCGCCGGCACCGCCCAATCGCGACGCAAACAGTACGCCAGCCAACGCCGCCAGCGTGCCCGACACCACGTAAGTCGCGCACACGACCCTGCGGACGTCGATACCGACATTGTGCGCCGAACGTCGCGATCCTCCGACCGCAAGCACCTGCCAGCCGGCTCGCGTGCGGCTCAGAACCAGATGGACGACGATGGCCACTCCAAGTGCCACGACGACGCTGAAAGGCACTCCGAACAGATCTCCTTCGCCGAAGAAATACCAAAATTCGGAATCCGGAAGCACCGCAGCAATTGCCACCGCATATTTCAGCAGCAGCATATCGACGACGGCACGTACGATAATCAGGGTAACAAGCGTGGTCAGAAACGCCCGAAGCCGCAGATAGCCGACGAGCAGGCCATTCAACAGGCCGACCGCCGCACCGCATGCCAGGGTCGCTGCGACCACTGCTCCAACCGGCCATTGCGCGACGTTCAACAAAGCGAGCGCGACAATATTGCCGAGTGCAAAGGTCGAGCCGACGCTCAGATCGATGCCGCCGGCCACCATTACGACAGTCAGGGCGAGGACGATGAGACTGAACTCGCCCCACTGGCGCGTCAGATCGGAGATGCTCGCGGCACCGAAGAAGTTCGGGATCAGCGAACCGAATGCCGCCACGACGCCGAACAGAATCAGCAGCGGAATTGCGTTGTCGATCCAGCGCTTCGCCAGCAGCTCGCCCAGGAGATGGTCGGGCACATGGCGATAGCGCCAACGCGCAATCCTGTCCGATACGGTCATGGTGTCCTGCCCGGATCAGAGATGGGACGCGGGTCTCCTTCGCCCGCGTCCCGACAGGGGCTAATTCTTGGCCGGAAGGTCCCAGCACGAGGCCGCAGTCATGTTGTCCTTGGTGACAAATGCCAGCGGCGTGAACAGCGTCGTCTTGGTAGTACCGGCGGGCTGCTTCAGCTGCAGCAGATGCTTGATCATCGTCGCCATGTCGCGGGCCTGGCCTGGCACAAAGTAGATGACGACCTCGGAGTATGTGCCGTTGGCGAGACCGTCGCAGGCCATCCGGTTACCCCCGCCCTGGGTCAGCAAATAGATGTTTCTGCCTGACTCCTTGATCGCTGCCGCCGTGCCGGCGTCCATCACATCCCAGAAGCCGGCTATGCCGCAAATGTCAGGGTGTTGCTGAATTACGGTCGCGGTAATGTTCTTGGCCTTGCTGGAGTCCCAGTCGGCCGCCTGATCGGACACGAGCTGCATCTCCGGGTGCTTCGACAGAACGTTGTTGATGCCCTGCATCTGGTAGATGCTCGCCGCCGCCGTCAGTACGCCCTGCACAATGGCGATCTTTCCGCTTCCGCCTTTTTCCGGTGAACATCTGTCCACGAGGCGATTGGCGATCTGCTCGCCCATGCCGACGTAGTCGACACCCACGAACACGTCGGTCGAATAGCTCGACCTCATATTGACCTGAACGACGTAGATGCCCGCCTCCTCCGCCTTCTTGAGCAGGCGCGCGTACGACTGGACATCCGGATTGTGCACAACAATCACGTCCGGCTTCTCGGAGATCAGCGAGGTGATTGCCTGGGCGCCGGCGTCGGTGCTCCAGTTCGGATCGCGGATCTCGAACTTCACGCCGAGCGGCTCCAGGGCTTCCTTCAGTCCAGCTGCCCAGCCTTCGGTCAGATCGAATCCCATGGCCACCGGTACGTAGGCTACCCGTTTGCCCTTGAACGACTCGTAGTAGGGTGCTCGCGTGGGGTCGTCGATCCCCTGCGCGAACGCTGAACCCGAAAGAAGGGCCAGCGTCATTGCCATAATACCCTTACTGATCATTCTCATTGTTTCTCCTCCCATTGAGAACAAGGCTAGATGTCTCCCTGTTGACCGGTTTGCTCGTCGCGAGGGTTGAGGATCGTGTCGATCACGATGGCGGTGAGAAGGATGACGCCCTTGATGACGTTCTGGACGGTGTATTGGATGTTCATGATCGTCATGCCGTTGAGCAGGACGCCAATGAGAAGCGTGCCGACGATGACGTTGCGTATGCCACCCTTGCCGCCGGAAAGTCCGATACCGCCGAGCACCACCACGAGGATCACGTCGTAGACGTAGGTCGAGATGGCGAGCCGGGTATTCATGCTCGCCACTGAGGCAGCGGTGACGATGCCGGCCACGTAGCCAATCAGGGACGACAGAACGTATTGCAGAACGATGACAGGCCGCGCCGGTATGCCCGTGATCCGCGCGGCGAGAATATTGTCGCCGACGGCCCGCAAATAGCGGCCTGATTTCGTGTAGCGCAGGAACAGCTGGCCGGCGATACAGACGGCGGCGAACAGGAATATCGGCACAGGAACGCCGAGCAATCTGCCTTGGCCGAGCCACAGGAGATGGCGCGCCGCTTCAGGTACGTAAACGACGTCGAGGGCAAACAGGTAGTAGCGACCGAAGCCGTAAATGAGCGTACCCATGGCGAGCGTCGCGAAGATCGCCGGCATCTCGACGAATGCGACGAGCCATCCATTGGCCACGCCGACGAGAAGGCTGAAGGTCAGTCCTATTGCCAACGCCTGCGGCAACGGCATGCCGATCTCGACGAGAGAAAGGACCCATGCCACCGACGCAGACATCAGCGCCACCAGCGAGAGATCGATGCCGCGGCCGATCACCACGAGCCCCATCGCCACGCCGAGAATGCCGAGAATGGAGACGCTGCGGACGAGGTTGAGCAGGTTGTCCGTCGTGAGAAAGCCCGGCAGGGCCACCGCAAAGGCGAGACACAGCAACAGGGCCAAACCGAAGACGATCTGCTCCTGGCTTACGCGCCCCAGAAGCCCCATGCCTTCCCTCCAGGCCTACGCGAGGCAGGAATTTGCCTGCCAACCGCTGCCGGAAAATATCGGCGCCGACAGTCGGTGTCTTACGTGAGAGTGCAATGCTCTTGCCTGACAGCGCACTCGGCCCGTTCGCGCTGGACGACGGGCCGCACCGACACTAAGCTCCGTGTTGCATGCACGGTCGGGGGCGCGAAGAGGGAGGAAATTCGTTCGGGCTTACCGGTGCATCGGCACGGTGGAGGAACCCATGGAGATGGTCTTCTCGACGGATCAATTTTCCCAAGCCGAACGCTACGCTGCCTGGCGCGACGCCATCTGCGACGTGTACGTCCATGTTGAGGTGAAGGCAACCGACCCAGACCGGTATCGCGGCTTCATCCGCGAGGCGAAGTTCGGTGACGTGGTGCTGACAGACATTCTGCTTTCGGAGCAGCGCATCAGGCGCAGCCGACAGCACATCTCGTTGCTAGACAAGGACTGCTACTATCTCCAGCTCGTGCACAGCGGGAAGATCAGCGTCTTTCAGCGCGGGGCGACGCACCGCTCGAATGCCGCGCGTGGTGCAATTTTTTCGGCGACGGAAGAGTACGAGCTGTACGGCCACGGCGAGGTGCGGTCCTTCTATCTCGAGCTACCGCGCGACGAGTTCGCGCAGCGCTTCCCCAGGGAGCGGATTCCCGTTTCTGCCTCGCTCAATACGGCGCAGGGGCTTGGGCGAATCGCTACGGAGTTCTGTGCTGCGCTGGCTGCGGAAAGTGCAAACCTGGAAGGCGCGGTGCGTTCGGGTATCGGCAACCAGCTTATGGACCTGCTCGCTTTCGCGTTGCTGACGTCAGAAGGCGACATGCCGGCAGCCGAGGGTTCGGTCAGGAAGGCGCGTCTGCGCTCCGTGCAGCAGTGGATAGAGGCCCACATCGCAGACCCCGACCTCACGCTCGAAAAGATCGCCAGTGCCAATGGCATGTCGTTGCGTTACCTTCACGTCCTCTTTGAGGCCTGCGAGATGTCGGTGTCGGAGTGGATCTGGAACCGGCGCCTGCAGCTCGCCTATGACGGTCTCGCAAAGCCGGACGGCCGTTCAATCACTTCGATCGCGTTCGATTACGGCTTCAACAGCCCCACACATTTCAGCACGATGTTCAAGCGTAAGTACGGAGTGTCGCCGCGCGACGTCCACTCGCCGATCCGCAACAACGACGCTACGAGTTAGCAGAAGCCGGCGTCTTGGCGATTAGGAGCGCTATCGGAATTTCTTGCCTTTGCCGGGGACATCGAGCCGGCACAACGCAAAAGGGAATTCGCAACCCTGTGCCGGCGCGCTATGGGTTGCCGGGCAAGGCCGCCCACATGTCCAGTTCAACGATGAAGGGGCTGATCAGCACGGCCTGGACTGCAGTTCTTGCCGGATAGGGTTGCGGCAAGACGCGCGCGTAAACGGCGTTGAAGGCTTTCCAGTCCCCTATGTCGGACAAGTAGACATTTACCTTGAACACATCGGCGAAGGAGGCTCCTGCATCGCTGAGCAACCTGGAACAGTTTGCGAGCGTGGCTTCCGTCTGCTCTTCGATGGTCGACCCTATCACGTGGCCTTCGCGATCGACCGCGACTTGCCCCGAGAGAACAATGAGACGGGATGTATCTACCTGGAGCACCGGAGAATACGGTCCGGCAGTGATATGCTGAAATGCGCCGGAGGGAACCGATTTTAGGGACGTTTTGTGTTTCATCGACTTTCTTCCACGAACCACGGCTACGCCAGACCTCCGAACTTGCGCGAAAGATCGTTCGCCGCATCGCTGATTGGCCCGAGCAGCTGATGGAGCTTTTCGATTGTGAAGCGAGAGCTGGGACCAGAAAGGCTGATGGCAGCGGTCATGCTGCTTTTGTCGAAGACGGGCACTGAAACGCATCGCATGTCATCGTGAAACTCGCGATCGTCTATCGCATATCCCTGAGCGCGGATCTTTCTCAATTCCGCTCTCAGTTCTTCCGGGGTGGTCTTTGACCTCACTGTGTAGCGGGGAAGCCCGCGCGCGATGATCTCCTCCACCTGCCGTATGTCAAGATACGCGAGCAGTACCTTCCCGGCGGAACTGCAATGCAGGGGAGACCGGTCGCCAATCTGGAAGTCGACGGCCACGAGTTGCGTGCCTTTCGAGCGCTGCACCAGCACACACGCATCGCGATCGAACACCGAGTAGTGCGCCGTTTCCTGGGTCTCGGCCGAGATTCGTTGAAGCGCGGCGCCGATCAATTCCGTGCGTTCGCCGTCGTTGAGCAGCCCTTTCGTGAGGCTGAGAAGCTTGTAGCCAAGCAGGTAGTGGCGCTGCGACGGGTCGCGCCGCACATAACCGGCATCGAGCAGCGTGACGAGCATCCGGTATGCCGTACTTCGGTCAGCGTCGATTCCATTGGCAACCTCGGCGACGGAAAGCGGCCGTCCCGCATTTCCAAGCATCTCCATGATCTGAAGCGCCCGGAGGGCAGTGCTGCTCTTGTTGGAGTCGGCGACGGTCATGATGCACCCAAAGCACTTTGTGCAATATTCGTATAACTACCTGCCCGTACGATTGCAAATGCAATATCCGTTGACCTTGTGCACTTCCTGCATTAACGAGTTGCCTCAGGTGGGCAGCCCGGGAGTGTGCGCATGGAACAGCTCATCGACGGGGTCTGGACCGGCGCATCGGATGGCGGAAAGGACGAGGTCCGTAATCCGGCTACGGGCGAACTAATCGACACGGTTCCCCGGGCGACGTTCGCCGATGTCGAGCGGGCAGTCGGTGCTGCGCAATCGGGCCGCCGCCGTATGGCGCGTCTCCCTGCACATGAACGGGCGGCAATACTGATGCGCGTTGCAGCGCGCATCGAAACCGAACAGCACTCTCTGGCAAACCTGCTCTGCCGTGAGAATGGCAAGACGCGTCGGGAGATTGTTAGCGAGATCGCTGCTGCAGTCCGCATCTGGCGCGGATATGCGGAGGAAGCGAAGCGCATTTTCGGCAAGGCGATTCCGCTGGATTCCGTGCCGGGACGGGAAACCTCCCTCGCCGTCACGATCCGAACGCCCCTAGGTGTCGTCGTCGCAATCGTCCCGTTCAACTATCCGGTCGAGCTTTGGTCTCACAAGGCAGCGGGCGCACTCGCCGCCGGCAATGCGGTGATCACCAAGCCGCCGGAGCAGTGTCCGCTGACGGTGATCCAGATCGCTCGCTTCATGGAGGAAGCGGGGCTTCCCCGCGCCGCACATCAGGTCCTGACAGGGCCGGGCGAAACCGTCGGTGCCGCTCTCGTTCGCGCCGACGGTGTGCAGATGGTCGCTATGACAGGCAGCACCAGCGCAGGCAGGCACATCGCTCGCACCGCTGCCAAAACGTTGAAGAAGGTGCATCTCGAACTCGGTGGCAACGACGCGACCATCGTCTGTGGCGACGCCGATCCTCAAACAGTCGCGTCCGATCTCATAGCCGGACGTTTCACCAGCGGGAACGGTCAGATCTGTTGCGCCGTCAAGCGAGTGCTGGTCGACGAGGCGATACATGACGATCTCCTCACGGCGCTTGTCGCGAAAACGAAGTCATTGAGGGTCGGCGATCCTCTGTCCGACGACACCGACGTCGGACCTCTCATAAGCGAAGAAGCAGCTGCGACCGTCGAAGCACAGGTGAAGAAGGCCGTTGCCGAAGGGGCGAAGATCGTCGCCGGAGGCACGCGAAACGGCACGTTTTACGCACCCACGATTCTCACCGAAGTCTCCGAAGGGAATGTCGCGTTCCGCGACGAGATTTTTGGCCCGGTGCTTTCGCTGACGCCCTTTTCGAAGTTCGACGACGCGCTCCAGCTGGCTAACGACAGCAAGTATGGCCTGCAGGCGGCAATCTACACTCACGACATCGGGCGGATCATGCGCGCCTTCCACGAGCTCGAAGTCGGTACGGTCATCGTCAACCACGGCACCAATATTCGCGTGGAGAACCTGCCATTCGGGGGAACCAAACTCAGCGGCAACGCTCGCGAAGGGTTGCACGAGACACTCCTGGACATGACCGAGCAGCGTACGTTGCTGATGGCCGACGTATTCCCGGCAGCCGAAGCTGCGGAGTAGCCCCGTGCTCAGCGTTCACGATCTCGGCAAGAGCTACGACGGTAACCCCGCCCTGGCCGGCGTCTCGTTCGAAGCAGCGCCGGGATCGGTCGTTGCAATCTGCGGCGAGAATGGTGCCGGAAAATCGACGCTCATGAAGATCCTGTCCGGCGCAATTCGCCCGAACACCGGCGAGGTGCGCATGGACGGCAGGAAGGTTGACATCGCCGATCCTCACCACGCGATGGCTCTTGGCATACATACGGTGTATCAGGAGCTCAGCCTGCTGCCGCATCTGAGCGTGGCTGAAAACATCCTGCTCGGGAAAATGCCGCATGGCCGCGTGCGGTGGATTGTGGACTGGCGCGAAACCGAGGCGCGTGCCGCCGCAGTTCTCAACGACTTCGGATTTCCCGGCATCGATGTAGGTACGCGTGTCTCGGACCTTTCGATATCGGTGCAGCAGATCGTCGAGATCGCGAAGGCGCTGATCGCGCAACCTCGCGTGCTTATTCTGGACGAGCCTTCGGCCGTCCTGTCGCAGCACGAGATCGAACTGCTGTTCGCACGCATCCGCGATCTGACCGCGAGCGGAGTCATCGTTCTCTACATATCGCACCGCTTGGAGGAAGTATTCGATATTGCCGGCAAGGTCGTCGTCTTGAAGGACGGCCGGATGGTGCTGGAAGCGCCAGTCGCGGAAGTCGACCGCGAGCGACTGATCAGCGCGATGGTCGGCCGATCCCTCGCGGCAATTTATCCGGAACGCGCGGCTTGCGGTGGTAAGACCGTATTGGAAGTTCGTGGTCTCACGCGCGGCAACAAATTCTCCGACGTGTCGTTCGACGTTAGGGCCGGCGAGATTGTCGGAATGTTCGGTCTGGTCGGCAGTGGCCGCACCGAGGTCGCCAAAGCCATCTTTGGAGCCGAGCCGGCCGCATCAGGCGAAATCCGTGTCAGCGGCGAGCCGGTTGCCATGCGAACGCCGGCCGACGCGATTCGTAACGGCATAGTTCTGGTAACGGAGGATCGGAAGCGCGACGGACTCGCCCTCGATCTCAGCGTGCTCGACAACAGCGGCCTCGCGTCGATGGATCTCGTTTCGCATTTTGGCATCATCGATAGGCCGCGACGCGAGAAGGTCGTTGCGGAACGGCTGGATCAGATCGCCGTCCGGCCACGAGGACTGACGCGCCCTGTGCGGCAGCTGTCCGGCGGCAATCAGCAGAAGGTGGTGCTGGCGAAGTGGTTGCTCGTACGCGGCATCCGCGTCTTCGTTTTCGACGAACCGACGCGCGGTGTCGATATCGCAACCAAGGTCGAGATCTACCGGATCATGGCCGATCTCGCGAAGCGCGGCATGGCGATCCTGCTGATTTCCTCGGAGATGCCCGAGGTACTCGGCATGAGCGACCGTGTCCTTGTTATGCGCAGCGGGCGCATCGTCGCCGAGCTGGATCGTGTCGATCTGACGATGGAGAGGGTCTTTGCCCATGCAGCCGGCATCGACAGCGACCGGGTTCCGGCGTGAGCGGGCCATGAACCCGCTCTCGCGCCGTTTCGGCAGGTTCGATCCCGCGAACGTGGGTTTCGCGCTGGCTATTCTTGTGC
>Ga0073934_10002946_pt1 | contig 33082 bp, 31 predicted proteins | sample LarsenN4metaG_FD_76834 | JGI IMG/M metagenome (GOLD analysis project Ga0073934, IMG submission 76834) | Hot spring sediment bacterial and archeal communities from British Columbia, Canada, to study Microbial Dark Matter (Phase II) - Larsen... ...
CTCGACGCGCGCGCCGTCGCGGCGAATCGGGATCGCGCACAGCCGCCGTGCGTCGTCCTCTTCGAGCAGGGTGACGACGTCGTTGTCGAGGTCGGCCGTGCGCAGGTCGACGACCTGCATGTTGAGCTGGTCGGCGAGCACGTCGACGAGCGATCGCTCGTCGAGCAGGCCGAGCTCCACGAGGATGTGACCGAGCCGCTTGCCGGAACCGGTCTGCGCCATCAGCGCGTCGCGCAACTGCTCCTCGGACACGAGGCCGCGGCCGACGAGGAGCTCGCCGAGGGGTCGTCCCGTGTGGCGCGGGACGCCCTCGCCGGGACCCTCGGCGGCGTCGAGCTCGTCCTCACCGGGAAGGATCGTGGTCCCGCCCGACGCGTGGTCGTCGGCGAACCGTTCGGCGATCGCCTGGCCGAACTCTTCGAGCGCTTCCTTGCGCGACCGGGTCAGGCGCATGTCGGCATCCTCGGCACCCGCGCTGGCAGCATCGCCCGACCGTCCCTGTCCGCCCCGTCGTCCGCGTACCTATTCGGCGCGTTCGCGCCCCCACCTGTGGGCATTTTGGGACTAGCCGCTCCGGCCTATATCAGTCGTAGTACCCGGAGTGGACGTACAGGCACGGGATGCCCTCGGCCCGGAACATCTCGCAATTGCGGCGGTCGTCCTCGAACGCCAGGGCGAGGTCGAATCCGAAGGCGCGCAGCTCCCAGACGACCGATTGCTTGAAGTCGCGGGCCATCTCGTAGTCGCCCCACGGCCGCATGATCAACAGGTCCCAGCGGATCCCGTACCTGCGGAGCCACGCCTCCGTGAGGTGGTGCACACGATGCGGCCGCGCGGTCAGCAGCACGATCTGGAGGTCGGAATCGAGGAGCGACAGCGTCGTCGCGACCTCTTCGATCACCTCGTCCTCGCCGCAGGCGTCGAAGAACGCCCGCCAGTCGCGCCGCGGGGTCTCGAGATAGTGCTGGCGCCGCGACGCATCCGACAGCACGCCGTCGATGTCGACGACGACCGCGCGCGCCGGCTCGAGCGGGCCCGAGTGCCAGGTCCAGTGCTCGGGCGTGGAGGTACTCACTCCTCCGACGGGGTGGCTGCGAGGTAGCGCGCCTTGATGCCGTCGACGACCGACGGGTCGGCGAGCGTCGTGACGTCGCCGAGCGCCTGGTCCTCGGCGACGTCGCGCAGCAGCCGGCGCATGATCTTGCCCGAACGAGTCTTCGGCAGCTCCTCCGTGAACAGGATGGACTTCGGCTTGGCGATCGGGCCGATGAGCTTCGCGACGTGCTCGCGCAGCTCGTCGACGAGCGCGTCGCTCGCCTCCGCACCGCCGCGGAGGATCACGAACGCCGCCACGGCCTGCCCGGTCGTCGTGTCGGTCCGGCCGACGACCGCGGCCTCGGCGACGGCCTCATGGTCGACAAGCGCCGATTCCACCTCGGTCGTCGAGATGTTGTGGCCGGCGACGAGCATGATGTCGTCGACGCGCCCGAGCAGCCAGAAGTAGCCGTCGTCGTCGCGCTTCGCGCCGTCGCCCGCGAAGTACGCGCCGTCGAAGCGCCGCCAGTAGGTCTCTTCGTATCGCTTCGGATCGCCCCAGATACCGCGCAACATCGACGGCCACGGACGCGTGAGCACGAGGTAGCCGCCGCCGGGGATCCCGACCGACGCACCGTCGTCGTTCACGATGTCGACCGCGATGCCCGGCAGCGGGAAGGTCGCGCTTCCCGGCTTCAGCGTCGTCGCGCCGGGGAGGGGGCTGATCATGATCGCTCCCGTCTCGGTCTGCCACCACGTGTCGACGACCGGGCAACGCTCGCGGCCGATCACCTTGTAGTACCAGACCCACGCCTCGGGATTGATCGGTTCGCCGACCGTGCCGATCACACGCAGCGACGAGAGGTCGTGCCGCTCCGGAAACTCCTCGCCCCACTTCATGAACGTACGGATCGCAGTCGGCGCGGTGTAGAAGATCGTGACCTTGTACTTCTCCACGAGCGACCAGAAACGGTCCTTGTCGGGGAAGTCGGGCGTTCCCTCGTAGATCACTCCTGTCGCGCGGTTCGCGAGCGGGCCGTAGACGATGTACGAGTGGCCGGTGACCCAGCCGACGTCAGCCGTGCACCAGTAGACGTCGCGCTCGGGCTGCAGGTCGAAGACGTACCTGTGCGTGTAGGCGACCTGCGTGAGATAACCGCCCGTCGTGTGCATGATGCCCTTGGGCTTTCCGGTCGTGCCCGAGGTGTAGAGGATGTAGAGGAGATCCTCGCTGTCCATCGGTTCGGGCAAGCACTCGGACGGTTGCGGCGGAACCGCGTCGTGCCACCACAGATCGCGGTCGTCCTGCATGACGACGTCGTTGCCGGTGCGGCGCAGCACGACGACGTGCTCGATCGACGGCGTCTCGGCGAGCGCTTCGTCGGCGATGTCCTTCAGCCTGACCACGGCGCCCCGCCGCCATGCTCCGTCGGCGGTCACGAGGACCTTCGCCTGCGCATCGTTGATGCGGTCCTTGAGCGATTGGGCGGTGAAGCCACCGAACACGACGGAGTGCGGCGCTCCGATCCGAGCGCACGCGAGCATCGCGGCAACGGTCTCGGGAACCATGCCCATGTAGATGGCGACGCGGTCGCCCTTGGTCACGCCGAGCGAACGCAGCAGGTTCGCGACACGGCTCGACTCCTCCAGCAGCTCACCGTAGGTCACCGTGCGGGTGTCGCCCGGCTCGCCCTCCCAGTAGTACGCCACCTGATCCCCATGTCCGGCGGCGACGTGACGGTCGAGGCAGTTGTACGCGACGTTGAGCTTCCCGCCGACGAACCACTTCGCGTACGGCAACTGCCAGTCGAGGATCGTGTGCCACTCCTCGATCCAGTCGAGCGCGAGCGCTTGCGTCGCCCAGTGCCCCTGCCAGTCGCGCTCGGCGTCGTCGTACACCGACGCGTCGGTGATCAGCGCCTCCCGGCGGAACTCGGGCGGCGGCGGGAACGTGCGTCCCTCTTCGAGCAGAGCTTCGAGGGTGTCGGCCATGAAGCGAGGCTAGCGAGCGGCTCCCTTGCTCAGCACGACGACGCGGTGGGCGCCCAGGCCCGCAGGATCCGTCAGCGCCGCCGCCTCGTTGACGCGGCTGCGGCCGGCGAGCGCCGCGAGGTCTCCCCGCGCGGCGCCTTGTTCCCACGTGGCGCGCCCTTGCGCCGTGAGCTCGTCGATCCCGAGGTCGCGCAGCCACTCGGCCTGCGTCGTCACCGAGGCAACGGCAAAGCCCGCTGCCTGCGCGGCATGCGCGAGCTGCTCGGTCACGATGTCGGCGGTGATGTCCTGTGTGCCCGGGTCGTGCAACGGATCGGTTCCGCGCTCGTGCGACCGGTAGGTACGCAGCCAGCCGTCCTGCCCGCGGCGCGCGACGCCGGCCGCCTCGTCGAGGTAGTCGACGAGCACGACGAAGCCGCGGTGGACGATCCGCGCGCAGTCGTAGAGCCACGCGCGCATGCCACTCGGTACCGGAACGCGCGCTCCTTCCGCGAGGTCGCCGTCGATCCCGGGAGACAGGTCGGGCGCCGGGACCACGACTTCGGCGAACCCCCCACCCTCGACCGTGACCCGCACCTCGTGCCATGCACCGGCGCGCCACTCGGCGATGCCGAACGGCAGGTTGTCGAGGAGCTCGTTACCGAACACGATCCCGTCGAACGTGATCGCCGGGAGGTCGGGAAGCGACGTGCAAACCGGGCCCGTACCGGGCTCGGGGATCGGACGGTCGTCGCCGCGCTGTGCACCGAACGGCCCGAGCGCCTCGTCGGCCGGTTCGAGCCGCAACCTGTCGCGCTGCTGCGCGCGCAGGGCCGGCGAACGCTCGACCAGCACGTACCGGAGCGCGGGCGCGCACGCGGGCGCGGCGCGGAGGACGTCGCGAGCGAGACGGCCGGTGCCCGCGCCCGCCTCGACGACGAGGAACGGATCCGGCCGGTCGAGTGCCTCCCAACCGCGGTCGAGCGCACGCGCCACGCACGCGCCGAACAGCGCCCCGACCTCGGGGCTCGTGACGAAGTCACGCCCGGCCCGGCCGGCACCGCGTCCGCTCGTGAAGAAGCCACCGTCGCCGTAGAGCGCGAGCTCCATGAACACGTCGAACGGGATCGGGCCCTCGCGCCGGATGCGGGCGGCGATCGCCGGGCCGGCGTTCACGACCCGACGGCCAGCTCTCCCACCCGCGCGAAGAGCTGCGGGTACACGCCGATGACGAGCGTCACGGCCGTGGTCAGCGCGATCGCACCCGACAGCGCGGGCGGGACGCGGATCGGGGTGCGGTCCTCGCCTTCCGACGGCTGGAACCACATCGCGCGGATGACGCCCGCGTAGTAGAAGAACGCGATCACCGAGTTCACCGCGGCGACGACCGCGAGCGACACGGCCCAACCCGTACCCGCCTCCAGCGCGGACCGGAACATCACGAACTTGGCGAACCAGCCGGCGAGGGGCGGGATCCCGGCGAGCGAGGCCATGAACGCAGTCATGGTGAGTGCGAGAGCGGGTGACGTCGCGAACAGCCCGCGGTACGTCGAGATCTCCGCCGACCGGGTCCGGCGCGCGACCGCGATGACGACGGCGAACGCGCCGAGATTCATCGCGCCGTACACCAGCAGGTAGATCACGACGGCCTCGAACGAGGTGCCGGCGACCGACGCATCACCACGCGCGCCCGCGATCCCGGCTGCCGCGAACGGTACGAGCATGAAGCCGCCCTGCGCGACCGACGAGTACGCGAGCATGCGCACGAGGTTGGTCTGGCGGAGTGCCGCGAGGTTGCCGAGCGTCATCGACAGCGCAGCGAGCGCCCACAGGGCACCCCACCACAAGTCGGATGCCGCCTCGGTCGCGAACCCGAAGAACACGATGTTGAGCAGCGCGACGAAACCGCCCGCCTTCGACGCGACCGAGAGGAACGCGGTCACCGGAGTCGGTGCACCTTCGTAGGTGTCGGGTGCCCAGAAGTGGAACGGCACCGCGCTGACCTTGAACGCGAATCCGACGATCGACAGAAAGATCGCGACCGCGAGCAACGGTTCTGTCCCGACCGTTTCCAGGTGAGCTCGGATGTCGGACAGCAGCGTCGAGCCCGTGACCCCGAAGATGAGCGACATGCCGTAGAGCATCAGCGCCGACGACAGCACTCCGATGATGTAGTACTTCACGCCCGCTTCGTTGGAGACACGGTCGTGCTTGCGGTAGGCGGCGAGGATGAACGTCGGGATCGAGATCGTCTCGAGCGCGACGAAAATCGTGATGAGGTCGCGCGCGGACGTCATGATGCTCATGCCGAGCACCGAGGTCAGCAGCAGAAAGTAGAACTCGCCCTTGTAGTAGTCGCCTTCCTCGATGTAGTCCACCGACAGCAGGATCGTCACGTACGTGGCAACGAGGAAGAACGCCTTGAGTGCGAGCGCGTAGTTGTCGACGACGTACGCGCCACTGAACATCGTCCGCACGTCGTTCGCATGGTCGGCGAGGGTGACGATGGGTACGAGCGACGCGAGCACGCCCAGCGACGCGATGCGCGAGGTCTGCCACACGGCTCGCTCGGGGAGCACGAGGTCGGCGACGAGCACGACGACGATCGTCGCCGCCAGGACGACGTCGGGCGCGAGCGCGTGCCAGTCGAAGACGGGATTCAAGGCTGCTCCGCTCCGAGGACCTCGGCGATCCCGTCGGTCGTGCGGGTGACGGCGTCGTCGGTCACCTTGAACAGCAAGTTGGGGTAGACGCCGAGCGCGACGATGAGGACGAGGATCGGCAGCCACGACGCCCACTCGAACGCGTTCACGTCGTGTACGTGCGCGTGCTCGAACTCGGGCTTCGGCGTGCCGAACGCGACCTTGGCGAGCATCCACAACAGGTAGCCGGCCGCGAGCACGGTACCGATGGCAGCGATCACCATGTAGGTGCGGAACGTCTCCTCGGGCAGGGTCGACAGCGGCTGGAACGCCGACAGGATCGCCGGGAACTCACCCCAGAAGCCGGCGAGACCGGGCAGCCCGAGGCTCGCCATCGCGCAGAAGCCGAGGATCCATCCCATCTTCGGCGCTTGCTGGAGCAGTCCACCGAGCCGCGACATCTCGCGTGTGTGGAAATTGTGCTGGACCGAACCGGCGATGAAGAACAGCATCCCCGTGATCAGGCCGTGCGCCACCATGCCGAAGATCGCGGCGTTGATACCGAAGTCGGTCATCGTCGAGATGCCGAGCATGACGAAACCCATGTGCGCGACGGAGGAGAACGCGATGAGTCGCTTCATGTCGCGCTGCGCGAGGCAGCCGAGCGCGCCGTAGATGATGCCGATGACCGCGAGCAGGCCGATCCAGGGCGCCCAGTCCTCCGCGGCCTCCGGCACCATCGGCAGCGCGATCCGCACGAAGCCATAGGTGCCGAGCTTCAGCAGGATCGCGGCGAGCAGCACCGACCCGACGGTGGGCGCCTCCGTGTGCGCGTCCGGTAGCCACGTGTGGAACGGGAACATCGGGACCTTGATCGCGAAGCCGAGGAACAGTGCCGCGAAGATCAACTGTGCGGTCGTGTTGCTGAGGCCCGCGCCCGCGGCTTCGCCGAGCACGACCATGTCGAACGAGTTGCCGACCGGCGTGTCGACCTTGAAGTACAGCGCCAGGAACCCCAACAGCATCAGCGCCGAACCGAACAGTGTGAACAGGAAGAACTTGATCGACGCGTATTCGCGGTTGGGGCCTCCCCACACGCCGATCATGAAGAACATGGGGAGCAGGACGATCTCGAAGAAGATGAAGAACAAGATCAGGTCCTGCGCGACGAACGTTCCGTTCATGCCGACCTCGAGCACGAGCATGAGCGTCAGGAACGCCTTGGGGTTGTGCGGTTCGGGGAAGTGATTCCACGAGTAGATGACGCACAGGACCGTGATGAACGCGGATAGGGCAAGCAGCGGCAGTGAGATGCCGTCGACCGCCACGTGGTAGCGGCTGTTGATGACGTCGATCCAGCGGTTGTCGACTGCGAACTGGAGCTCGCCGCCCCGGTCGTAGTCGAAGTCGACGAGGATCGCGACGACCACACCCAGTGCGCCGAGCGTGGTGAGGAGCGCCACCCACTTGATGAGCTCCTCTTGTGCACGCGGGATGAGCATCGTGACCACCGCGCCCACCGCGGGAATGAACACCGCGAGGCTCAGCGCCCACTCGGACCATTCCATCGAGCCGATTCCCCTCTCAGGCAGCGATCCAGAGCGCGAGAGCGAAGGCTCCAACGCCGAGGACCAACATCAAGGCGTAGAACTGAAGACGACCGGTCTGGATGCGGCGCACGGCACCGCCCGCCTCGCCGGTGGAGATCGCGAGACCGTTCATCACGCCGTCGACACCTTTCTGGTCGACGTAGTCGTAGGTGACGCGGCCGAGCGCCATCGCGCCGCGACCGCTGTAGTTGAGCACGTTGTCGATCACCTTCTGGTTGACCCAGTACGCAGCGCGGGCGAGCGGACCCTTGATCCCGCGGACGATGACGCCCTCGTACAAGGCATCCAGGTAGTACTTGTTGACGAGGAACCGCTTGCCGGAACGCGCGAGTGCGTTGCGCTCGGAGAAGTTCTGCAGGCCCATCCCCCGCCAGTAGTACGCATACGCCAGCGCGATGCCGAGCAGCGCGATGCCGACCGAGATCGCCGCCATCACGACGTCGAAGTCGTGGTGCTCGAGCTCCACGAAGTACGACGCCGAGGGGTTCGTCCATTCCGTGAACCGGTCGATGTCGAACGCGGTCGCGTTGAGCAACCCTGCGAACACAGAGAAGAACGCGAGGATCCACAGCGGCGCGGTGAGCCACCGGTTGCTCTCGTGCGGCCCGCCGTGGTGGTCACCGTGGTCCGGAGCGTGGGCAGCATCGTCTTGGACCTCGGCGAGATGGTGTTCGACGAGGTCGTCACCGGTCAGGTGTGTGGGGTCGGCGTGCGCGTGTGCGCCGCCCCGGTACTCACCGAAGAAGGTGAGGTACACACAGCGCGTCATGTAGGCCGCGGTCATGAGGGCACCGATGAGCCCGACGTAGAGGAACAGCTTGTAGTCGGCCTCGCTCGCACCGAGGAGGATCTCGTCCTTCGACCAGAAGCCCGCGAGCGGGAAGATCCCCGCGAGCGCGAGCGACCCGACCATGAACACCGCGAACGTCTGTGGCATCCACCGCCGCAGACCGCCCATGTCTTTCTTCATGTCGAAGGAGTGGTGGGCTCCCGAGTGGCTGACCGAACCCGCGGCGAGGAACAGCAGCGCTTTGAAGAAGGCGTGCGTGAACAGGTGGAAGATCGCCGCGGTCCAGGCACCGACGCCGAGACCCATGACCATGTAGCCGAGCTGGCTGATCGTCGAGTAGGCGAGGACCTTCTTGATGTCGTCCTGCACGAACGCCAGCGCGGCGCCGATGACGACGGTGATGCCCCCGACCGCCGCCATCAAGTTGATCCCGCCCCGGGCAAGGTCGAGTCCTTCGTAGAAGACGGGATACACACGGGCGCCGAGGTAGACACCGGCGACCACCATGGTCGCCGCGTGGATGAGCGCGGAGACCGGAGTCGGGCCGGCCATCGCGTCGGGCAGCCACGTGTGCAGCGGGAACTGGCCCGACTTGCCGATGATCCCGAGCAGCAGCGCGGCGGCGCACCAGAACAGGAACGTCCCGCCGACGTCGCCCGACATCGCCGCCTGGTTGACCGCGATGATGTTGAAGGAACCCTCGCCGGTCGCGCGCTCGACCATGAAGTAGGTCATGAGCACGCCGATGAGCAGCCCGATGTCGCCGGTGCGGGTGGTCAGGAACGCCTTCACGGCCGCGTTGACGTTGGCGCCTTCCTCCCACCAGTGGCCGATGAGCATGAACGAGCACAACCCCACGAGCTCCCAGCCGACGAGCAACTGGAGCGTGTTGTCGGCGACCACCAGCAGGAGCATCGAGGCACTGAAGAGGCTCAGCGCCGCGTAGAAGTACGTGAAACGGCGGTCGCCTCGCATGTACTCGACCGAGTAGACGTGCACGAGCAGCGACACGAGCGTGACGACGAACATCATCATCACGGCGAGCCCGTCGATCTGGATGCCGACGTCGAGCTTCACGCCGCCGTTCTGGAACCAGGTGAGCGACCGGTGGATCGCGTCGGGCCCGCCGTGCGCCCCCGTCTCCTCGGCGCCGAGCCGGCCGACGCTGCGGCCGACCGAACGCAGCGCGTGCTCCACCGGGCCCTCGCCGCCGTGCTCGTCGCCGCCGGCGTCGCCGACCCGGTCGATCCACTGGATCGCGGCACCGCACGCGAGGACGAACGACGCCCCGACCGACGCGATTCCGACCTCCGAGCCCTGGTACGGCAGTCGCTTGCCGAACAGGAGGATGACGACGAACGACAGCGCGGGGATCAGCGGGACGAGCCACGCGTTCTCGAGGAAGAACATCTCTGCGCCCGCCCCTTACCTTCCGCTCTGGAGGGCCGCTCGGGCCCCGGCTCGCCGGTCGGTCGGACTCACGTGCTTCGTGTACACCGCTCGCCTCAGCCCTTCAGCACGTCGACGTCGTCGAGGTCGGCGCTGTGGATGTTGCGGTAGATGAGGAGCACGATCGCCAGGCCGACGCCGACCTCGGCCGCCGCGATGGTGAGCACGAACAGCGCGAAGACCTGACCGGCGACGGTGTCGTTGTAGGCACCGAACGCGACCAGGTTGAGGTTCACTGCTGCGAGCATCAGCTCGACGCTCATCAGGACGAGCACGGTGTGCTTGCGCGTCAGCACGCCGTAGATCCCGACACCGAACAAGAAGGCGCTCAGCAGCAGGAACTGGTTCAGCAGCACGCTTGCCTCAGTCCTTCCTGGCCAGGACGACGGCGCCGATCAGCGCGGCCAGCAGCAGGATGCCGACGACCTCGAACGGGATGATGTAGTTGCGGAAGATCGAGTCGGTCACCTCGGCGGTCCGGGTCGGCGCTTCGAGCTCGATCTCGGTGTCCTCGAAGGCATCGATGAGCAGCGCCGCGAGCACGCCGACGAGGAAGAGCGCGACGACCAATCCGGGCCAACGCAGGTCGTTGTCGAGCGACTCACGAGGTTGCATCGGGGCGCGCGTGAGCATGATCCCGAACAGGAACAGGACGATGACCGCGCCGATGTAGACGAGCACTTGCACCCACGCGACGAACTCCTGGCCGAGAAGGATGAACTGGCCTGCTCCGCCGGCGAGCACGACGACGAGGAACAGCGCCGCGTGCACGACGTTCTTGGTCGTCACGACGCCGATCGCGCTGAGCGCCATCGCGACCGCGAGGATCCAGAACACGACGTCCTGTGCCATCAACGACTCCAACTTGCGTCGGAGATGCGCACCGGAACCGCGTTTTCAACGCAAGAAGCGGTCACTTCTTGGCCTTCTCGGCGCCGAGCTCGAGGGGTTCGGGCTCGGGAACGGTGGCCATCCACTCGCCGAGCTTCTCCTTGTCGTGGAGCAGGTCGGCGATGTGGTGCTCGGAGTACTCGTACTCGGGGCTCCAGAACAGCGCGTCGAACGGGCACACCTCCACGCAGATGCCGCAGTACATGCACAGGGCGTAGTCGATGTCGAAGCGGTCGAGGAGGCTGACGCTGCGCGGACGACCACCTTCACGCCGCGGCGGACGCTGCTCCTTGTGCCCCTCGATGTAGATGCACCAGTCGGGACACGACCGTGCGCACAGCATGCAGACCGTGCAGTTCTCCTCCTTGAGCGCGATCACGCCTCGCGCGCGCGGCGCCGGGTCCTCACGCTCGTGCGGATACTGCACGGTGACAGCCGGCCGGAGCATCGTCTTCAACGTCACGCCCAGCCCGCCGACCATGCCCTTGACTTCACGCTTCATCAGAAGGCCACCTTCAACACACCCGTCGCGAGGATGTTCACGAGCGCGATCGGGATCAGCCACTTCCACGCGAGCGCCTGGAGTTGGTCCTCACGCAGGCGCGGATACGTGAAACGCGCCCAGAACATCAAGAACGCGACGAACATCACCTTGGCGAACAGGACGATCGGGCCCAGCACGTCGGCCGCCGTCCCCTCGACGCCCGGGACGGCCCAGCCACCGAGGAACAGCGTCGCGGCGAGACCCGAGAAGGCGAACGCCGTGCCGAACTCACCGATGAAGAAGAACAGGAACCGGAAGCCGGTGTACTCCACCATGTAACCGGCGACGAGCTCGGACTCCGCGACCGGCATGTCGAACGGAGGTTGTGTCAGCTCGGCCTGCGTCGCGACCATGAAGAGCGCGAAGCCGATGAACTGCGTGAGGATGAGCGGGAAGCCGATGCCGCCCCATCCGAAGATCTCGGCGTCGCGCTGGAAGACGACGATCTCGTTGAGGTTCATCGTGCCGGCCTGCACGACGACACCGACGACGGCGAGCACGAGCGGCAACTCGTAGGCGATGAGCTGCGCCGCCGCGCGCAGGCCGCCGAGCAGCGCGTACTTGTTCGCGCTCGCCCACCCGGCCATGAGCACGCCGATGACGGAGAGGCTCGACACCGCGAGCGCGTAGAACACACCGACATCGAGATCGGCGACCTTGATGCGCGGCCCGGCGGGAATCACGACGAACACGAGGAACGTCGAGAGCACGACGATCGCGGGTGCGAGCGCGAAGACGCGGCGGTCGGCGCGCTCCGGCATGATGTCCTCCTTCTGGAGGAACTTGATGCCGTCGCCGACGAGCTGGTACCAGCCGTGGAAGCCGCCCGGGTCCATCGGGCCGAGCCGGCTCTGCATGTGGCTCATCATCTTCAGCAGGAACGTGTAGCCGAGGATGAGCGCGCCCATGGGCACGAGTCCGAGCACGACCAGCGTCTTGATGCCGAGGGTCGTCCCCCAACCGATGTCGAGCGCGAGCAGGTCGGTCACCGGTCGATGTCCCCCAGGATGAAGTAGAGGCTCGCGAGGATCGTGATCACGTCAGGCACGAACACGCCGCGCAGCACCCACGGGAGGATCGAGACGTTGCTGAACGACGCGCTCCGGATCTTCACACGGAACGGGCCCGTCGCGCCCTTCGACACGACGTAGTAGCCCATCTCGCCGAGCGGGTTCTCGGTGTTGATCCACGCCTCACCTGCGGGGACCTTGATGATGCGCGGCACCTTGGCCATGATCGGCCCGCTCGGCAGCCCGTCGACGAGCTGCAGCACCATGCGCGCCGACTCACGCGTCTCCTGCAGCCGCACCCAGTACCGCGCGAACGAGTCGCCGTCGGGGTGCGTCCATACCTTCCAGTCGAGCTCGTGGTACGGAAGGTAGGGCTTGCCGTCGCGCCGCAGATCCCAATCGACTCCGCTGGCTCGCAGGTTCGAGCCCGACACTCCGTACGACGCGCCCACGCTCGCCGGGATGATCCCGATCGAACGCGTGCGCTGCTCGAAGATCGGATTACCGACCACGAGATCCTCGAACGTGTCGCACGACTCGAGCACCTTCGCCATCGCCTGCTTGCAGTCGGCGATCCAACCCCACGGCAGGTCTTCCTTGATGCCCCCGATGCGGTTGAAGTTGGGATGGAACCGGCCGCCGGTGACCGCCTCGATCAGGTTGAGCACGTACTCGCGGTCCCGGAAGCCGTAGAACGCCGGCGTGATGGCGCCGACTTGCAGGCCCATCTCGCCGAGGAACAGCAGGAACGTCGCGATGCGCGACAGTTCCGTCAGCGTCGTGCGGATCCACTGCGCCCGAGGCGGCGCCTCGATCTCCATCAGCCGTTCGGCGGCGGCGATGAACGGCACCTCGTTCGCGAACGACGACAGCCAATCGATGCGGTTGATCAGCGTGGTGATCTGCGGGTAGGTGCGGAACTCGACGAGCTTCTCGTAGCCGCGGTGCATGTAGCCGATGATCGGGTCGGCCGCGACGACGCGCTCGCCGTCGAGGCGAACCACGAGGCGCAACGTGCCGTGCGTCGCCGGGTGCTGCGGCCCGATGTTGAGGATCATGTCGCCGGTGTCGAGCTCGACGTTCATCTGCGTGTCGGCCAGGTGCCGGTAGAGCGTCGGATCGACGTCGAACTCCGGAATGTCGCGCGGCGGGGTCGTCGTCATGACGCGTCCTCCCCTTCGCCCGCCGTCTCACCGGCTTCGGACTCCCCCGGCATCGGCTCGACGTCGACGAGGCCGGGCCAAGGCTTCACGTCGCGGGCGAGGAGCGGGAAGTCCTTGCGCAGGGGGTGCCCCTCGAACTCGGCGGGGAGGTAGAGGTGGCGCAGGCTCGGGTGACCGTCGAACACGACGCCGTACATCTCCCACGTCTCACGTTCGTGCCAGTCGGCACCCGCGTAGACCGGGACCCAGGACTCCAGGCGCGGTGCCGCCTCGTCGACGTCGGTCTTGAGCGTCACAGCCCAGTGCGGCGCGTACGTGGACTCCACGTGCGCGAACACCTGCAGCCGTCCCGCCGACCCGGCGACCCCGAACGTCATCTCGCGCGGTTGCACCGGCGACGACGTGTCGCCGCCGGCGTCCTCTTCGACCACGGGTGTCGGCATCCAGTCGATGCCCGAGACGAACGACAAGAAGTCGCAGTCGAGCGCCTGCCTGCAGGCCTCGGCCGCGCGCCGCCACGCGTCGGGACGGACGCGTACGACGAGATCACCGAGCGCCGAGCCGTGCTCGACGAGCGCGTCGCCGAGCTCGGCTTCCAGGCGCGCGAGCACCTGCTGCGCCCGCTCGTCGAGCGCGGGGGCGGTGGGCCCGTCTGCCTCGGTGGTCGGAGCGTCAGCCATCGGCCCCTACGACGATCGGATCCCGCTGGACACCACGGAAGCGCTCCGCCGGGTCCTCGTTCTGGATGCGCTGCTGGAGCAGCACGATCCCCTGGATGAAGGCCTCCGGCCGCGGCGGACACCCCGGCACGTAGACGTCGACCGGGATGATCTGGTCGACGCCCTTGGTCACCGAGTACGAGTCCCAGTACGGACCGCCGCAGTTGGCGCACGAGCCCATCGAGATGACGTACTTCGGGTCGGGCATCTGCTCGTAGAGCCGCTTGATCGCGGGCGCCATCTTGTCGGTGACGGTGCCCGAGATCACGATCAGGTCGGCCTGGCGGGGACTCGCGGGGAACGGGATCACGCCGAGGCGCATCACGTCGTAGCGCGGGCCCGCGAGCGCCGCCCCCATCTCGATCGCGCAGCACGCGAGGCCCCACTGGAACATCCACAGCGAGTACTTGCGGCTGTAGTTGAGCAGCCACGACAGCGGCTTGGGCGCCTTGCCCGAGGTCATCAGGCCCACTTGAGCAGCCCCTTGCGCCAGACGTAGCCCAGGCCGAGCAGGAGCACGCCGATGAAGATCGTCATCTCGATCAGGCCGAACCACTCGAGCGAGTCGGCACCGATCGCCCACGGGAAGATGAACACGGCCTCGACGTCGAAGATGACGAAGAGCAGTGCGTACACGTAGTAGCGGACGTTGGCCTGCCCGAAGAGCGGAAGGGGATCCGCGCCCGACTCGTACGTGATGTACTTCTCGTCCTGCGGCACCTTCGGCCGGAGCAATCGGGCGATTCCGAGCATGGCCCCGACCATGCCGAACGCGGCGAGCACGAAGACCCCGACGGCAAGGTACTGCCTGTAGAACTCGGTCACGCGCGGCTCCGTACCGGCCCAGGAGGGGGACGCGCGGAGTATACGCGTGGCCCTTTTTCGGCATCGGAATCGGGATCGCGGGTAGAGGACGGCTACGAGAATGACCCAAAAGCCACCGCGCCGAACGGCCGATGAACCGACCATGGTCGGTCGGCTGCCGCGCCGCGAGCAGCCCCGCACGGCGTTCGTGCTGTCGGGCGGGGGCAACCAGGGCGTCGCCCAGGTCGGGATGCTGCGCGCGCTGCTCGAACGCGGGATCGTCCCCGATGTGGTCGTCGGCACGTCGGCCGGCGCGCTCAACGGCGCGGCCGTCGCGTACGCCCCCAACCTCACCGGCGTCGCACAACTCGAGACGGTCTGGTTGTCGCTCACGGCCGCGGAGATCTTCCCCGGCGGTCGCCTCAGCCGCGCGTGGAACGTCGTGCGGCGTGGCACGCACCTGTTCGGCCGGGAAGGGCTCGACTCGCTCATCGACCGGGCCACGCCGGCACGCAGCTTCGCCGACCTCGCGGTGCCGCTCCGAGTGATCGCCACCGATCTCGACACCGGCGAAGAGGTCGTGATCGCCCGCGGCCCGCTGAAGCCTGCGCTGCTCGCGAGCGCAGCGCTTCCGGGCGTGTTCCCGATCGTGCTGCACGACGGGCGCCGCCTCGTCGACGGCGGCGTCGTCAACAGCGTCCCGCTGTGGCACGCGCTGTCGGGTCCGATCGACCGCGTCTACGTGCTGAACGTGTCGGCGGGCGCCGCCGACCGCGTCGAGCGCTCACCACTCGACGTGGTGATGACGAGCTTCATGCACGCTCGCAGCCAGCGCTTCGAGCTGGAGCTGCGGTACGCGCCCCCCTCGGTGGAGATCGTCGTGCTCCCCCGCCCGCGCGACGCGCGCGACCTCTTCGACTTCTCCGGCGGCAAGGAGCTGATCGACGAGGCCTACTCGCTCGCCGGCGAGGTCCTCGACCACCCGCCCGAGGTTGTCCCCATCGAAGAAGGCCGCCGCTTCCGCCTCCTCAGGGTGCGTCGATAGCTGTCCCTATAGGGAAGCTATCGACGCACCATTACAGGAGCAGGGTGGCGTCTCTCGCGAAGTCGAGGATGATCGCGGGGAGGACGCCGAGGAAGACGACACCCGTGGCGCTCAGCCCGAGCGCGATCCCCGCCCCCGCATCGACCCGCAGCGCCGACGTGTCGGTCGGGCCGGGCTCGCTCTCGTCGGGCGCGTACATCGCGAGCACGATCCGCAGGTAGACGAACGCCGACACGACCGCCATCAGCATCCCGATCAGCGCGAGCGAGTACTGGCGGGCTTCGATCGCCGCGTCGAACACCGACAGCTTGGCGACGAACCCGCCGGTCAGCGGGACACCTGCCTGCGCCAGCAGGAACAAGGTGAGCAGGCCCGCGAGCACCGGCTGGCACGCCGACAGCCCGCGGTACTCGTCGAGCGCGTGCTTGTCGTCGCCGCGGCGCGCGACGACCGTCACCACCGCGAACGATCCGAACACCATGAGCGCGTACGTCAACACGTAGAACAACGCGGCGCTCGCGCCCGCGTCGGTGCCGGCTTGGACGCCGATCAACACGTACCCCGCGTGGCTGATCGAGGAGTACGCCAGCATTCGCTTCACGTCGGTCTGCACGACCGCGACGACGCTACCGACGACCAGTGAGAGCACTGCGAGCGCCCACACCGCGGGTCGCCAGTCGACCCGATACAGCTCGAACGCACCGAGGAAGATGCGCAGGATCGCGGCGAACGCGGCCGCCTTCGTGGCCGCTGCCATGAACGACGTCACCGGCGTCGGCGACCCCTGGTACACGTCGGGCGTCCACATGTGGAACGGCGACGCCGCGACCTTGAAGCCCAGTCCCACGAGCAACAAGACGATGCCGAGCAGCAGCACGCCCTCGTCGAACACGCGTGTCCCCGCGAGGAACTGTGCGATCTTCGTCAGGTTCGTCGAGCCGGTGCCGCCGTAGACGAGCGCGATGCCGTACAGGAACACGGCCGACGAGAACGAGCCGAGCACGAAGTACTTCAGCCCCGCTTCCTGCGACGAGATGCGCCGTCGGTCGAATGCGGCGAGCACGTACAACGCGATCGACAGGATCTCGAGCGCGAGGAACACGACGATCAGGTCGTTGGCCGACGCCATGAGCATCATGCCGGTCGCCGAGCAGAGCATCAGGACGTAGTACTCGGACGCCTCGAGCCGCTCACGGTTGAGGTACCCGGCCGACAGCAACAGCGCGAGCAGGGTGGAGCCGAGCACGACGGCTTTCACGAAGACGGCGAAGCCGTCGACGGCGACCATGCCCTCGATCGCCTCGTACGGACCCTCGAAGTCGATCATCCGCCACTGCACGAGGGTGAAGGCGCCAGACGTGTACACGCCCGCGACCGCGGCGAACAGCGAGAACGAGCGAACACGGGGATCGTGCCGGAAGAGCGACCGCACGAGCACGATCAACACCGCCGATCCGAACAGCGCGATCTCGGGCGCGATCGCGAACCAGTCGATCGAGGGAGATTCGATCGGGTTGGCCTGCGCGATCACTGCTCGCAACCTTGCACGGTCTCGCCACGTTCAAGGGTCGCGACGACATCGTCGACCGGTACACCCACGCATCGCGCGAGCTCTTCGCAGGTCACAGTCCCGTCCCCGCTGTAACCCAACATGTTCGTCCCGACGGTGCAGGCCCACACGCCTGCGGCCTCTCCCTCTGACGCGGCGGCAAGCTCCGGTTCGCTCGACGTTCCCACCTCGGGGATGTTCACGTCGCTGTGGGCTTCGACGTGCTCGACCAGCGCGCCGACGGCGGGCTCGACGCGGTCCAGCACGGGCTTGGGATAGAACCCGAGGAACAGCGACAGGCCGAGCAGCGGGACGACGGTGCAGAGCTCGCGCACCGAGATGTCGCGCATGCCGACGTTGTCACCGTCGGGTTCGCCGGTGAACGCACGCTGCACCGCCCACAGCAGGTACACCGCGGCCAGGATCACACCGGTCGCGGCGACGACCGCGTACCAGCGGCTCGTGACGAACGCGCCGAGCAACGCGAGGAACTCGCCGACGAAACCCGAGAAGCCGGGCAGCCCGATCGACGCGAACGCCGCCGCCACGAACAGCCCGCCGAACACCGGGATCGCCTTCCACAGACCCCTGTACTCGGACAGCTCGTAGGTGTGGCGCCGGTCGTAGAGCATCCCGACGAGCAGGAAGAGCGCGCCGGTGGTGAGGCCGTGCGACAGCATCGTGAAGAGGCCGCCCTGCAACCCCTGCCGGGTGAACGCGAACGTGCCGAGCACGACGAAGCCGAGGTGCGCGACCGACGAGTACGCGACGATCCGCTTCAGGTTGGGCTGCATGGCGGCGACCACCGCGCCGTAGGTGATGCCGATCACTGCGAGCACGAGCAGCAGCGGCGCCAGGTCGACCGCGGCCTGCGGGAACATCGGCACCGCGAACCGCAGAAAGCCGTAGGTGCCCATCTTCAGCAGCACGCCGGCGAGTACGACCGAGCCTGCCGTCGGCGCGTCGGTGTGCGCGTCGGGCAGCCACGTGTGCAGCGGGAACAGCGGGATCTTCACCGCGAACGCGACGGCGAACGCGAGGAACAGCAGGCGAGCCGTGGTCGTCGACAGGGCGCCGTCGCTGACGGCCCAGTCGGTGAGCGTCGCGGCGTCGAACGTGAGCTCACCGGTAGCTCGCTCGTGGAGGAAGCCGAGCGAGAGGATGCCGGCGAACAGGAACGCGGAGCCGGCCATCGTGAACAGGAAGAACTTCATCGCCGCGAACCGGCGGTTCCCGTGACCCCACCCCGCGATGAGGAAGTACATCGGGACCAGCACGATCTCGAAGAAGACGAAGAACATCACGAGGTCGAGCGAGACGAACACCCCGATCAACGCGGCTTCGAGGAGCAACATCCACGCCGTGAACTGCTTCGCGTCGTCGATGTCGACCGACGCCAGCAACCCGATCGGGATGAGGAGCGCGGTCAGCACGACCATGAAGAGGCTGATGCCGTCGACACCGGTCGTCCACGACACGCCGATCTCGGTCATCCAGCCGTAGTGGTCGCCGAGCTGGCGGCCCGCGACACCGGTCTCGAACTCCTTGAGCACGTAGCCCGCCATGCCGAGCGTCGCGACGCTCGTTGCGAACCCGATAGCCCGTGCGACCTCGGGCCGCGCGCGCGGGACGAGCATCGCGAGCACCGCGCCGGCGGCGGGCAACGCAACCATGATCGTCAGCAGCGGAAACCCGGCGTCGTTCACGTCGACGGAGCTCACAGGGACCTCGCGAGGACGTAGCCGGCGAGGAGCACCGCACCGAGGATGACGCCGAGCGCGTAGTTGCGCACGAGACCCGTCTGGACGCGACGCAATCCGCCTCCCGCGTTGCGCACGAGCGTTCCCACGCCGACGACCGCACGGTCGATCACTCCCGCGTCGAACCCGCGCGACAGGACGTTCGCGAACGCGGTGGCCGGACCGCTCACGAAGCGGGCGAGCCCGACGTCGAGGTAGTAGGCGTTCGCGAGCACCTTTGCGAACGGGCCGAGCCGCACCTCACCAGGATCGTTCCCCTCGGCGGTGAGCCCGTTTCGGTAGAGCGCGCGCCCGACCACGATGCCGACGACGGCGACGACGAGCGCGATCGTCGACAGCAGCAAGCCCGCGCCGAACGACGTCGCGTGGATCTCCTCGACACCCTCGAACACCGGGTGCAGCCATTCCGTGAGGAACTCGAGACCCTCGTCGACGAACGGCAGGTTGACGAACCCGCCGATGGCGGCGAGCAACGCGAGCACGCCCAGCGGCGCCAACATTGTCGGCGGCGACTCGTGCGGTTCGCCGTGCGCTCCGACTTGCGCGTGCTCGGCCACGGGGCTCTCGTCGTGCACGACGCGCTGGTCGCCGCCTTCGGTGGCCAGCGCGGGTTCGTCCCACCGCGCCGGGGAGAAGAACACCAACCACACCTGGCGCGTCATGTAGAACGCCGTCAGCAGCGCCGTGATCGCGCCGACGAGCCACAGTGCGTACTGGTCGTCGAACCACGCCTTGGCCAGGATCTCGTCCTTCGACCAGAAGCCCGACAGCGGGAAGATGCCGGCGATCGCCAGCCAGCCGACGATGAACGTCCCGGCCGTCACCGGCATGAACCGCGTCAGGCCGCCCATGCGGCGCATGTCCTGCTCGTCGCGCATCGCGTGGATCACCGAGCCGGCACCGAGGAACAACAACGCCTTGAAGAACGCGTGCGTCACCATGTGGAAGATGGCCGCGCCGTACGCGCCGACCCCCGCAGCGAGGAACATGTAGCCGAGCTGCGAGATGGTCGAGTACGCGAGGACGCGCTTGATGTCGTGCTGCACGATCGCCACGGTGGCGGCGAACAGCGCGGTGATCACGCCGACCCACGCCACGACGGTGCCCGCGTCGTCGGAGAGCTCGAAGAACGGGTGCGCGCGGCACACGAGGAACACACCGGCTGTGACCATCGTGGCCGCGTGGATGAGCGCGGAGACGGGGGTGGGGCCCTCCATGGCGTCGGGCAGCCAGATGTGGAGCGGAAGCTGCGCGCTCTTGCCGACTGCGCCGACGAACAGCAGGAGCGCGATCGCGGTGACCGTACTGCCGGGCAACTCGAACGACTCGAGCTGTTCGACGTTGAGGTAGTCGAGCGTCCCCAGCTTCGAGAAGATGAGGAACATCGCGATCATGAAGCCGAAGTCGCCGACGCGGTTGGTGACGAATGCCTTCTTGCCCGCGACGGCCGCCGAGTTGCGCTCGAACCAGAACGAGATCAACAGGTACGAGCAGAGGCCCACACCCTCCCAACCCAGGAAGGTGACGAGGAAGTTCGACCCGAGCACGAGCACGAGCATCGAGGCTGCGAACAGGTTCATGTAGCCGAAGAACCGGCTGAAGCGCGGGTCGCCGTGCATGTAACCCACGGAGTACAGGTGGATCAGCGCACCGACTCCGGTGACGAACAAGATCATCGTCACCGACAACGGGTCCACGAGGAACCGCATGTCGACCTGGAACGACCCGGCCTGCATCCATGTGAACCCGTCGCTGACGTGCTGCCGCTCGTGCCCGTCGAGCGACAGCAGCGCGCCGAACGCTACGACCGACGCGAGGAACGCGAGCGCCATCGTCGCGGTGGCGAGGTAGCCGGAGAGGGGTTCGCCGATGCGCTTGCCGAACAGCAGCAGGACGACCGCGCCGGCGGCGGGCAGGGCGGGTACCACCCAGACGAAATCGAGCAGGTCGCGAGCACCCACGAGCGGTCAGCCCTTCAGCAAGTCGACGTCGTCGGCCGTCACGTTCTGACGGCGGCGGAAGATCGCGACGATGATCGCGAGACCGACCGCGACCTCGGCCGCCGCGACCACGAGCGTGAAGAAGACGATGACCTGCCCCCCGATGTCGTCGAGCGCCTTCGCGTAGGTGACGAAGGTCAGGTTGGCGGCATTGAGCATCAGCTCGATGCACATGAACATCACCAGCGTGTTGCGCCGCACGAGCAGGCCCACGGCACCGATCGTGAAGAGCGCGGCCGCGAGCGTCAGGTAGTAGGGCGGCGTGACCTCCGCGGCGAGCATCAAGGTTCCGCCTCTGGCTCCGGGACGGCGCGGTGACCGCTGCGGCGCGCGAGCACGACACCGCCGACGACCGCGATGACGAGCAGCACTGCGGTCATCTCGAAGGCCCAGACGTAGTCCGTGAAGAGGTGCTCCGCGAGCTGGCGCACGTTCCCGGAGCGCCGGTCGGTGTCGAGCGGCCCGACCACCGACTGCTGCCCGGTGACCCAGTCGTCGCGCGTGATGGCGAGCACGAGGCCGAACAGGACCAGGCCGAGCGGAATGCCGAGCCACCGTTGCACGGGATGCGGCTCGACGAGCTTCTCGTGCTGGTCGACGCCGAGCAGCGTGATGACGAAGATGAACAGCACCACGATCGCGCTGGCGTAGACGACGATCTGGATGATCGCGACGAGATCGGCGTCCTGGAGGAGGAAGAAGACCGCCATCGTCGCCATCGTCAGCAGCAGGAACAGCGCCGAGTGGACGGGATTGCGTGCGAGCACGACGCCCAGCGCACCCACGACGGCGGCGATCGCGCCCGCCACGAAGATCGTCATCTCCATCGGCGTTCGACCTCGCCCTCGGCCGGCGCGTCGGTCTCGGGCGGCCGGACGCCGAAGCCGAGCTCGCCCGACCAGTTCACGCGCCCGGCGTAGTCGGCGTCGCCCGACGAAGAGGTCGAACGCATCCACTGACTGGTGTGGTCGTCCTCGGGACCGGCCCAGTGCTCCCACGGGAGCCGCTTGGCGCGGCCGTCGTCACCGACGAGCAGCTCGTCCTTCGTGTAGATCGCGTCTTCCTTGTTCGTGAACGAGAACTCGAACAGCTTCGTCTCGGTGATCGCCTCGGTCGGGCATGCCTCGACGCACAGGTCGCAGTGGATGCAACGCAGGTAGTTGATCTCGTACACGAAGCCGTAGCGCTCACCCGGCGACACCGGGTCGTCGACCGGGTTGTCGGCACCGCGGACGTAGATGCAGCGCGCCGGGCAGACACCCGCGCAGAGCTCGCACCCGATGCACTTCTCCATCCCGTCTTCGTACCGGTTGAGCACATGGCGACCGTGGCGGCGCGGCGGCCGGTCGTACTTCTCCTTCGGGTACTCGGTCGTCAGCCGGGGCCGGAACATCTGCCGCAGTGTCACGCCGAAGCCCTCGAGACGGAACGCCTTCAGCAGCCCCATCAGCGGAACTCCTCGATCTGCTCGCCCCGCTTGGGCACGCACAGGTACAGCACGACGAGCGCGAGCGCGGCGGCGCCCACCACGCCGAACCAGATCGCGATCGTCGTGCCGGTGTCGTAGTCCTTGTCGTCGACGTAGACGAACACCGCGGAGATCAGCACCCAGACGATCGCGGCCTCGATCAGGAACTTCCATCCGAACGACATCAGGCGGTCGTAGCGCATGCGCGGCAGCGACGCGCGCACCCAGACGGTGGCGAACAGCAAGGCGACGACCTTGAGCATGAACCAGAAGACCGGCATCACCCACGTGTTGAGCACGTTCGACTCGTCGAGGAAGCCGAGCAGCGGCCCCGACGGCCCTCCGAGGAACAGCGTGACCGCCACCGCCGACATGGTGATGACATTCATGAACTCGGCGAGGAAGAAGATCGCGAACCGGATACCGCTGTACTCCGTGTTGAACCCGCCGACGAGCTCTTGCTCGGCTTCTACGAGGTCGAACGGCGGGTGGTTCGTCTCGGCGAGCGCTGCGATCACGAAGATGGCGAACGCCAGGATCGCGGGACGCCAGTAGCCCTCGGTGAAGGTCGCGTGCCACGCGGTGGAGTACTGGTCGGCGACGATGCCACGGGTCGACAGCGTTCCCGCGTGCACGAGCACGCCGAGGATCGACAGGCCGAACGCCGCTTCGTACGACAGGAGCTGCGCGGTCGCGCGCACCGACCCGAGCAGCGGGTACTTCGAGCCCGACGCCCAGCCCGCGAGCATGATCCCGTACACGCCGATGCCCGACATGGCGAGGATCCACAGCGCGCCGACCGGCAGGTCGACGACCTGCAGCAGCGTCTCGCGACCGAGGATCGACACCTGCCCGCCGACCGGGATGACGCAGAACATCAAGAACGCCGGCATGATCGACAGGTAGGGAGCGAGCCGGAACACCGGCCGGTCGGCCGACGACGGGATCGTCTGTTCCTTGAAGAAGAGCTTGATGCCGTCGGCCAGCGTCTGCAGCACACCGAACGGGCCGGCGCGGTTGGGGCCGATGCGGTTCTGCATGTCGGCGATCACCTTGCGCATGAACCAGATGTAGAGCATGACCGCGACGAGCAGCAGCGCGAACGCGGCGACGACCTTGATCGCGACGACCAAGAAGACCTCGAGGCCGACCTCGCCGGTCTCGAAGAGCGGGTCGAGCTGAGCGATCACGGCCGGGTCTCCACTCGCACGTCGACGACCGGCGCGGTCGCGTCGACGAGCAACGCAGCGCCGTCGCCGTTGGCCTCGAACGTCAGCGCAGCCACCCCAACGGGAACGCGCGCGTCGCCGACGACGGCAAGGTTCGCGGTCGTACGTGCAGTCGCGACCCGCACCTCGCCACCGCTCGCGACGCCCAACCGCGCGAGATCCGACGGATTGACACGCAAGCGCGCGGGGCGTACGAGCGACGCGAGCTCGGGCGTGTGCGTGACCATCACTGCGCCGTCGTACAGCGCGCGGGTGACGACGAGGCGGAGCGCGTAGGCGTCGCGCGCGGGCGCCCCCGCGCCGTCGACGCGGCGGTCCCACACGTGAAGCGGCGGCGCCTCGACCTTCGCGCGCGCACTCGCGTCGTGTGCGGCGTCGATCGCCTCGGCCGCGGCGCGAGGGTCGTCGTCGGGGTCCTGCCCGGCCGGTGTGAGATTGGCCAGCGCGCCCGCACCGGTCTGCTCCACGACGTTGTGCGAGTCGGCGGGCGCGACACCCTCGACCTTGATGGGGTCCCACGACGTCCCGTGGCCGTCCTCGGCGAGGATCGACAGCTCGCGAGCGCGCACGACGATTTCGTCGAGATGCTCGCGAACCGGTAGCACCACACCGTCGCGCGACCGCTTCAGCAGCGCGGAGGTCGCGCCGATGTGTGCGGGCGCGACGGCGGCGATCTCGTCGGTCACCTCGTCGACCGTCGCGAGATCGAAGTCGTGGCCGAGCCGCAGCGCGAGCTCCGTCGCGATGCGCCAGTCGTCCATCGCGGTCCCCTCGGGCGCGACCTTCCGGCTCAGGCGCTGGACCCGCCCCTCGAGGTTGGTCGTCGTACCGGCTTTCTCGCCCCACAGCGCACACGGCAGGAACACGTCGGCATGGCGCGCCGATCCCGTCTCGAACGCGTCGACCGCCACGACGAACGGCGCCGCCGCCAGCGCCCGCTCGACCACTTCGGCATCGGGGAAGTCGGCGAGCGGGTCGGCGCCCAGCAGCACGAGTGCGCGCACCCGGCCGGCGGCGGTCGCCTCGAGGATCCCGGTCGCATCGAGACCGCGCTCCGCGGGTACCGCGCCCCAGCGCTCGGCGTACCAGTCGCGGGCGGCGTCGAGCGTCACCCGTCCGGGCAGGAAGCCCGGCGCGAGCCCGGCGTCGAGCGCGCCGTGCACGTTCCCGCGTCGCAGCGCAGACAGGAAGCGAACGCCCGGTATCTCGGCGAGCGCCGCCGCCGCGCGCACGACACCGGCCGGCGACTCGGCGAGCGACGTCCGCCCGAGCACCACCACGACGGGGCCGTCGCGACCGCCGGTCAGGTCGGCGAGCCGGGAACGCAGCGCCTCCGCCGCGCGCGCCTGCTCTCCCGGAACCACCCGTTCGCTGACCACGGCGTCCGCGCTCAGGTCGTGCGCGACCGGCGCCAGGTCGACGAGCGGTACGTGCAGCGTCTTCACGGCGCGCCGCACGCGGAGGTAGAGCACCGGGAGCTCTTCTTCGAGATCGCCCGCGAGCAACACGATGACTGCCGCCCGGTCGAGGTCGTCGATCTCGGCCCGCGGCACGCCGAGCACGATGTCGGCGGGAAGGCCGTCGCCGAGCTGGCAGTCGACGTTGTCGGTGCCGATGACGCCCTTCGCGAGCCGCGCCCACGCGTACGCGTCCTCGTTGGTGCCCCGCGCGCCGCCGAGCACCGCGACCGCGCCCGGTCCGTGCTCGTCGACGACGCGGCGGATGCCCAGGGCAGCGGCGTCGAGCGCCTCCGGCCACGAGACCTCCCGCAACTCGCTGCCGTCGCGTACCTGCGGGTCGAGGATGCGGTCGTCGCTGTGGACCCACGTGATCGCGTACCGGCCGCGGTCGCACAGCCAGCCGTGGTTCACGGGATCGGAGTCGACACCGAGGAGGCGCACGAGCCGGTTCGACGACGACTGTACGGCGCCGCGGCAGTTGACCGCGCACGCCGTGCACGAGGTCTCCGCGGTCGTCAGGTCCCACGGGCGCGCCTTGAAGCGATATTGCCGCGACAGCAGCGCACCGACGGGGCAGATCTGCACGGTGTTGCCCGAGAAGTAGGAGTCGAACGGCTGCTCGGCGAAGTTGAGCACCTGTGTCTGGTCGCTGCGCGAGACGAAGTCGATGAGCGGGTCGCCGGCGATCTCGTCGGCGAACCGGATGCAGCGGGCGCACTGGATGCAGCGCTCGCGGTCGAGGAGCACGAGGCGGCTGAGCGGGATCGGCTTCTCCCAGTGACGTTTCTCCTCGACGAAGCGGGATTCGCCCGGGCCGAACGCGAGCGTCTGGTCCTGGAGTGGGCACTCGCCGCCGCGGTCGCACACGGGGCAGTCGAGCGGGTGGTTGATGAGCAGGAACTCGAGGACGTCGTCCTGGATCTTCTTCACGGCGCCGGTCGTCGTGCGGGCGACCATGCCTTCGGTGACGCGCGTCGTACACGCGGGCGGGAAGCCCCGCACGCCGTCGACCTCGACGAGGCACATGCGGCACATGCCGACCGGTTCCATGCGCTCGTGCCAGCAAAAGCGCGGCACGAACACGCCGTTGTCCTGCGCGACCTTGATGAGCAGCTCACCCGGGCGCGCGTCGACCTCCTTGCCGTCGATCGTGACCTTCACCGTCGGTGGTTCGGTAGGACTCACGCCGTCTCCTGGAGGCGAGCCATGACCTCGTCACGGAAGTACTTGCGGAGGCTCGCGATCGGCGACACCGCACTCGGACCGAGCGGGCACAGCGTCGTCTGCGTGAAGGGAGCGATGTCGACGTCGGGCGAGATGCCACTGCCGACGCTGACGAGCAGATCGAAGTCCTCCGGCCGGCCGAACCCGTTCATCATGCGGTAGACGATCTTCGCGAGCCAGCCGGTGCCCTCGCGGCACGGTGTGCACTTGCCACACGACTCGTGCGCGTAGAACTTGATCAGCCGGTAGGCGACCGCGAGCGGATCGGTCGTCTCGTCGAACACCATGATGGCGCCCGACCCGAGGGTCGTGCCGAGGTTCTGCTGCACCCAGTCGATGTCGTACGGTGCGTCGAGGTGCTCGTCGCTGTCGATCAGCCACTGGAACGACGCGCCGCCCGGCAGGAAGAACTTCAGACGGTTGCCGTCGCGGATCCCGCCGGCGAGCCCGTAGATGAGGTCGCGGAACGTGCACCCGAACTCAACCTCGTAGTTGCCGGGCCGTTGCACGTGACCGGAGATGGCGGCGATGCGCGTGCCGGTCGACCGTCCCACACCGAGCTTGGCGTACTCGGCGCCGCCCATCCGCATGATGTGCGGCACCGTCGAGAGCGTCTCGACGTTGTTGACGACCGTCGGCTTCGCGTAGAGACCCTCGATCGCGGGGAACGGCGGCTTCACGCGCGGCATCCCGCGCTCGCCCTCGAGGGACTCGAGCAGGGCCGTCTCCTCGCCGCAGATGTACGCGCCCGCGCCGCGGTGCACCACGATGTCGAGGTCGAAGCCGGAGCCGAGGACGTTCGCGCCGAGCATCCCCTGGGCGCGCGCGTCCGCGAGGGCCTGCATCAGCCGGTCGTAGCCGAGCGCGAACTCGCCGCGGAGGTACACGAACGCCTGGTTGCACTGGATCGCGTACGCCGAGATCGCGATGCCTTCGATGAGCTGGTGCGGGTCGCGCTCGATCAGCATCCGGTCCTTGAACGTCGACGGCTCGCCCTCGTCGCCGTTGACGACGAGGTACCGGGGGAAGACGTCCTTGGGCAGGAACGACCACTTCTGGCCGGTGGCGAAGTTGGCGCCGCCGCGACCGCGCAGGCCCGACTCGGTCACCTGTGCCTGCACGTCGTCCGGGTTCCCGGCGCGCAGCACCTCACGCCAGGTCTCGTACGCGCCGCTCGCGAGCGCGCCGTCGATCGTCCACGAGTCGTCGGGCCGCTCGTGGATCCGCCGCGTGACGATGCGGGTCTCGTTCACGCGGGCAGGCTCCCCGAGACGGTGCGGGCGCGCAGCGCACCGCGCTTGTAGGCCTCCACGACATCCTCCGCGAGCTCGGGCGTCACGCGCTCGTGGAACTCGTAGTTCACCTGCATGGCGGGCGCACCGTCGCACGCGGCCAGGCACTCGACCTCTTCGACGGTTACGTCGGGGTCGGTGGCGTACTTCGCCTCGAGATGCTCGAGCACCTCCGGGCCGCCGAGCACGAGGCACGACACGTTGGTGCACACCGACACGACGAAGCGCCCGCAGGGCCGGCGCTTGAACATCGTGTAGAAGGAGCAGGTACCGAGCACGTCGGCGGGCGTCGTGCCGGTGAGCTCGGCGATCTCGGCCATCGCCTCGGGCGGCAGCCAACCGTGCTGATCCTGTGCGAGGTGCGCGAGCGGCAGGATCGCCGACTTGGCCACCGGGTATTGCGCGACGATCGTTCGCGCGCGCACGAGGTTCTGCTCGGTGAAGAACGTCACCGGTCGACCTCCCCCATGATCGGATCGATGCTCGACACGATCGCAACCGCGTCGGCCACCAGACTTCCGCCGCCCATCGGCGTGATCGACTGGAGGTTGTAGAACGACGGGCCGCGGATGTGCATGCGCACCGGCCGGGCCGAGCCGTCGCTCACCAAGTAACAGCCGATCTCGCCGCGGGGCGACTCGACCGCGACGTAGGTCTCCCCCGACGGGACCTTGAACCCCTCGGTGAAGAGCTTGAAGTGGTGGATGAGCGCCTCCATCGACTCGTCGATGCGCGCCCGCGGCGGCGGCGTGATCTTCTTGTCCTGCACCCGGAAGTCGCCCGGTGGCATCTTCTCGACGATCTGGCGCACGATCTTCGCCGACTCGAGGATCTCGAACAGGCGGATCCGGTAGCGGTCGTAGACGTCGCCGTTGCTCGCGTAGACGACGTCCCACTCGACCTCGTCGTACGGCAGGTACGGCTGCGCCTTGCGCAGGTCCCAGGCAAATCCGGTCGAGCGCAGGATCGGGCCCGTGATGCTGTGGGCGAGGCACTCCTCGGTGGTGATCACGCCGACGTTCACGGTGCGCTCGAGCCAGATCGGATTGTCGGACAGCAGCTCGTCGTACTCGTGCACGCCCGCTTCGACGGTGTCGCAGACCTTCAGCACGTGGTCCCGCCACCCGGGCGGCAGGTCGGCGGCGACACCGCCGGGGCGGATGTAGTTGCAGTTCATCCGCAGCCCGGTGATCGTCTCGAACAGCCGCAGGCACTCCTCGCGCTCGCGCCATCCGTAGAGCATCATCGACACCGCGCCGATGTCCATGCCGTTGGTCGCCTGGAAGAGCAGGTGCGACGCCATCCGGCCGAGCTCGACCATCATCATGCGGATCCACGCGGCCCGCGGGGGAACGTCGATGTCGAGGAGGCGCTCGACCGCTAGGCTGAACACGAGCTCGTTGGAGAAGTTCGACGCGTAGTCCATGCGCGTCACGTTGGTCGTGCCCTGCACGTAGTTGAGGTCCTCACCGGTCTTCTCCATCCCGGTGTGCAGGTAGCCGATGACCGGCTTGATGCGCAGGACCTCCTCGCCGTCGAGCTCCATCATGAGCCGCAGGACGCCGTGGGTCGACGGGTGCTGCGGCCCCATGTTGATGATCATCGTGTCGCCGAGGGTGTCCTCGGGCCACACGCCACCCGTCATGACGAGCTCGCGGGTGCGCGGGACGAGCTCCTGCGCTCCCTCGTCGGTCTGCCGCTGCAACGACGTGTCGGGGTGATGCGTGTCGGTCACGTGCTCACCTCGGGCTGGGATCGCCCTTGAAGGTGACGGGAACCTTCGCCACGGGGAAGTCCTTGCGGAGCGGGTGACCCTCCCAGTCGTCGGGCATGAGGATGCGCGTAAGGTCGGGATGACCCTCGAAGGCGATCCCGAACATGTCGAACGTCTCGCGCTCGGGGAAGTTCGCGCCCGGGAACACCGGCGTGAGCGACGGCACCGACGGCTCGGCGGCAGGCACCTCGCAGATCACCCGCAGGCGGCGGTTGCGAACGTGCGAGAGGTAGTTCGCGACGACCTCGAAGCGCTCGAGCGCGACGCCCGGCGGCGAGTAGCGGACGCCGTCGAGCAGGTGGTCGACGGCCGTGACGTCGATCAGCATCGAGAACTGCTGCTCGTCGCGCAGGTAGCGCGCGACGTCGGCGAACGACCCGCGCGCGACGTAGACGACGGGCTGGCCGTGGCTGCGAACGAACACCGAGCCCGCGAACGCGCCGAGCACCGCGGCCGCGACGTCGTCGTCGGGACCCGGCGCCTCGTGATCGTTTTCACGAGGCTCGTCGGTTGTCGTGTCGGTGGTGTCGGCCATGGCGGATCAGGAGACGGGAGACGAGGTCGGGAGCGGTTCGCGGTCGAGGACGATCCCCGCACCGCCGGTCGGCGAGGCCTCGCGCCGGCGCAGCAGCTCCCCGGTGCGGATCTGCTCGTGCAGTGTGAGGATGCCGTGCATGAGGGTCTCGGGGCCGGGCGGGCACCCGGGCGTGTACACGTCGACCGGCACGATCTGGTCGACGCCTTGCACGATGGCGTAGTTGTTGAACATGCCGCCCGTGCTCGCGCACACACCCATCGAGATGACCCACTTCGGTTCGACCATCTGGTCGTAGACCTGGCGCAGCACGGGCGCCATCTTCTGCGACACACGGCCCGCGACGATCATGAGGTCGGCCTGCCGGGGGCTCGCGCGGAACACCTCCATCCCGAAGCGCGCGAGGTCGTAGTGCGCGGCACCCGTCGCCATCATCTCGAGCGCGCAGCACGCGAGCCCGAACGTCGCGGGGAACACGGAGTTGCGGCGACCCCAGCGCACGACATCCTCGAGCCGTGCGGTCAGGAAGTTGTGCGGTACCTGCTCGAGCCCCATCAGGCCGCGTCTTCCTCGCCCGCACCGGGACGGGCCATGGGGTCGAGCACGCGCTCGCGAGTCCGCAACAGAGGTCCGGGCCCGGCGCGCAGGATGCGCTGCACGGGACCCCACTCGAGCGCGCCGACCGACAGCAGGTAGGCGAACGGCACGAGCAACACGAGCACGAAGACGGCCATCGCGACCAGGCCGAAGAGACCGAGGTCGCGGAACACGGTCGCGAACGGGTACAGGAACACGATCTCGACGTCGAGCACGATGAAGCTCATCGCGACCAGGTAGAACTTCACCGGGAAGCGCTCGGCGGGCTCGTACTCCGGCACGATCCCCGACTCGTACGGTGCCTGCTTCGCCGCGTTGGGACGCCGCGGCGCGAGCAGTTGCGACGCCACGAACGACAGCAGCACGAACGCCACCACGAGTGCGGCCATCACGAGGATCGGGAGATAATCGGCCACCGCGCGCGGAGGCTACCCGAACACCCTCGTACGGAACCTGCTCCGGCGCGTGTGGGTCAGGGCTCGGGTGCGAAACGAACGAGCGCGGCGAGCGAGCGGTAGATCGCCTCGGCGGGCCCGACCTCGTCCGGCCGCAGGAGGTTCGCCATGATCCGCAGCACCCACTCCATCAAGGTGGCGCTGTGCATCCCGACGCGGGTGAGCTCTCGCATCACCGCGGGGTTGCCGATCGCCCGCACGAACGTTCGCGCGACTTTGAAGTAGAGGCCGTACACCTCGTCGAGGCGTTGCGCGTACGTCTGGAGCGCGAGGCCGTCGCCGGTCACCAGCGCGAGGTCGACCGCGTCCGCCGCGAGCCGGCCGGTCTCGTAGGCGAGCGAGATCCCCTCGCCGTTGAACGGGTTCACCGAGCCGGCCGCGTCGCCGACGACCACGAACGAAGGCCCCACGCGGGGAAGGACGGACGAGCCGGTCGGCAGCCGCCCGCCGGTCGGGGCGCAAACCGCCGTTTCCGGCGATATGTCCCAAGACGACGGGACGGTGGCGCAGAAGGCGTCCATCAGGTGCGACGTGTTGACGTTCTTCCACCCGGCGAAGGTCGACAGGAGCCCGACGCCGACGTTGACCGTGCCGTCGCCGACCGGGAAGATCCACCCGTATCCGGGCAAATGGTCCCCAGAGCGGTCGCGGATGTCGAGATGGCTCTCGATCCACGGCTCGTCGTGGCGGGGGCTGCGGAAGTACCCGCGGATTGCCATGCCGAGGGGGTACGAGCGGTCGCGGCTCGTCCCGAGCGCGCGCCCGAAGCGTGAGTTCGCCCCGTCGGCGACGACGACGTAGCGGGCCCGCAGCGTCTCGACCGCACCGGTTTCCTTGTTCTTGACGTGCGCACCGCAGACGATCCCGCCGTCGACCAGGGGCGCAACCGCCTCGGTGGCGGGCCGGAACGCCGCGCCCGCCTTGACTGCCTGCCCGGCGACCAGCTCGTCGAGCTCGGCGCGGCGCACGACGTAGCCGTACGCCGGGAAGTCCGGGTGCTGCGGCCACGCGAGCTCGAGCGTGATCCCGTGGCCGATCGACCGCAGGCCGTCGAAGCGCTGGAAGTGCGAGAGCGGTTCGGCCAGGCCCATGTCGTGGAGCTGGCGAACCGCGCGAGGGGTGAGCCCGTCGCCGCACGTCTTGTCGCGCGGAAAGCGCGACTTCTCGACCATCACGACGCGGTGGCCGCGCTCCGCGAGCCAGTAGGCGGCCGCCGCGCCGGAGGGGCCGGCACCCACGACGAGCGCGTCGAACTCCGCCGTCACGGTCACATGATCACACGCTCGCGGGGCCGCATCCGAAGCGGAGAAAGCTGTCCGTACGATGTGCCGCGTTCGCATCTAGCGTGGTAGCAAGATCGCGTCTGTCGCCAAGGAGGACAGGTGCCCCACCTGCTCGGGCTCGAGATCCCGAACTTCCTGCCCGACTGGAGATTCCTCCATCCCGCGGGCCGGTTGATCTGGGCGTCGGTGCTGTTCGGCGTGCTCACCGCGATCGCGCTGGCGGCCGTCCGCGCGCCGAAGCGGTCCGCGGAGCCGGCGACGTGGGCGGCGTCGATCACGGGCGCAATGGGCGTGTGGGTGTGGATGACGCTCGCGTACGCGGTCATCCCGCACGAGTGGCTCCAGTTCGCGGCGTCGTACCTCAACTTCGGCAAGGACACGTTCGCCCTGCGCGCGAACTCGATCGTTCCGTTCGACATCTCGCGTGAGGCGGTCGCGCACATCGTCGTCACGGGCATCTACGTGCAGATGCTCGTGCTCAACGTCGCGCTGTTCGTGCTCTGGCAGAAGCGCACGGTCGCGGAGCCCGCTTCCGTGAGCGAAGGCGAGGGCGAAGGCCCGATCGGTCCGCTCACCGGTCCGTTCTCCCGCTTCCGACGGCGGCGCGCCGGCACGTCCGCCTACGGCCGCCCCGTGACCTCGGCGGAGTGAGCTGATGCCCAAGACCGACGCGAACCCGCCCATGCCGGAGTTCTCGACCTCGTACGTGCTGCAAGAGGTCGACCCGAAGTGGCTCACCCAGGCGGTCAAGCCCAAGCAGTTCCTCCACATCGACCAGGCCGA
>Ga0073934_10002948_pt1 | contig 33053 bp, 17 predicted proteins | sample LarsenN4metaG_FD_76834 | JGI IMG/M metagenome (GOLD analysis project Ga0073934, IMG submission 76834) | Hot spring sediment bacterial and archeal communities from British Columbia, Canada, to study Microbial Dark Matter (Phase II) - Larsen... ...
CGGCAAACGTTTCAAAGCGGATCCCAAGCGCTGGCACCTGCTGACCGGAGAACCGGCTGCGCTCCAGCAACTCAGCAAGGACACATTCCGCCTGGGCGACGTCGGCGGCCCTTTGGAACACAGCACCCGCTTCGTTCTCATTGATCGCAAAAGACGCATCCGCGGCTACTACGATTCATCCAGTAAGGAGTCTCTCGAAGAACTGCGCCGGCACGTCACGGCGCTGCAAAAAGAGCTGCTATAGATGGGCCTGCGCGACCTTCCCACTCTTAACGCGTTTCTGAACACTCTGGCGGCCGCGCTGCTGGTCAGAGGTTACTTCCTGATCCGCCAGCGCCGTCTGCAAGAGCACCGCAGGGTCATGCTGGCCGCGTTCACGGTTTCGGTGCTGTTCCTGATTTCGTACTTGATCTACCACTTCAACGTGGGCTCGGTGCGATTTCAGAAGACGGGGCTCATTCGCGGCGTTTACCTGACCATTCTCCTGACCCACACCGTGCTGGCCGCCGCAGTCGCACCGATGGCCGCGATCACGCTGTGGCGAGCCTTGAAAGGCCGCTTCGACCGGCATTCCCGGTTAGCGCGGATCACCCTTCCCATCTGGCTGTATGTGAGTGTCACCGGCGTCGTTGTATATTTGATGCTTTACCGTTTTTAGGGGGCATCCTTGCAGTGGAACGCTGAGGAGTACCGCCAGCGCCATAGTTATGTCTGGAAGTTCGCCGAAGGCTTGATCGACCTCCTCGATCCAAAGCCAGGCGAGCAGATTCTCGACGTGGGCTCGGGCACTGGGCAATTGACCGCCCAAATTGCCCAGCGCGGCGCCGCGGTGTCCGGCATCGACAAGTCCGCCACGATGGTCGAGGCAGCAAGGAAAAGCTATCCAGAGATAGCCTTTGAGGAGGCAGATATATTACACTACTCCTCTGCAAGGCAGTTTGATGCGGTGTTCTCGAACGCGACCTTACACTGGGTCCGTCCGCCGGAGCAGGCTGCGGCGCAGATTTGCGCATTGTTGAGACCTGGCGGCAGGCTCGTGGCAGAGTTCGGTGGCGCGGGCAATATAGCCGCTTTGATACAAGCCGCGGGGGAAGTGCTAGAAGATCTGGGCGCCCCAGCACTTCCAGAAGCGACACCTTGGTACTTTCCGGGGATTCCGGAATATTCCGTAGTGTTGGAAAATGCTGGATTCGAAGTTCTTTGTGCAGTTCTGTTCGACCGCCCGACTCCTCAGGAAGGCGGCGGCGAGGGTTTACGGAACTGGCTGAAAATGTTCGGCCGCCAATTTACGGAACATGCGCCGGACACGCACGACGAAGTGATGAAGGGTATGGAGGGCCGTCTGAGGGGCAAATTGTTCTCGGAAGGAGTGTGGACCATCGATTACCGTCGGCTACGGGTGGTGGCACAGCGGCGCAGGCAGGTGGAATGTTCCCCAAGCTCCTGACCGCGGGTCCATTCTTCTTGCCCAGTTACGGCTTCTTTGTGGCCCTCGGCGTCCTGCTTGGCCTATGGATTACGCTTCGCGAAGCACGCCGCACGGGCGTACCTACGGAAAAGGTTGAGAATCTTGCTGTCGCCGTAGTACTAGTAGGTATAGTAGGCTCAAAGATTTTGATGTTTGTGCTGGACTTTGAGTACTACCGCCGGAATCCGGACCGGGTCCTTTCGCTCGAAACATTACTCTCGGCCGGGGTATTTCATGGCGGTTTTTTGTTGGCTTTGCTGACCACATTGTTATTGGTTAAGCGCTGGAAGATGCCGTTGTGGGAGACGGCCGACGCTTTCGCGCCGGGTTTGGCCATGGGTCATGCAGTAGGCAGGATTGGTTGCTTTGCAGCCGGATGCTGTTGGGGGAAAACCTGTGATCGCCCTTGGGCGGTCCGGTTCACCGATCCGGATGCACACGCACTAACAGGCGTCCCGCTGCAGCGTCCCCTTCACCCCACACAACTATATGAAACTATTGCGCTTTTCATCATCTTCCTGGTGTTGCTCAAATTCAGGCGCCGGTCTCCCGGCTCCCTCTTTGGACTTTATTTGGTACTCTATGGATCAGCCCGGTTGGGATTGGAATTCTTCCGGGATCCACAACAAAATCCCCCGTTCGGAGGTCCGTTCTCCACGACCCAGTGGATAGCTGTCGGCCTCGCTCTCTTCGGTGTCTGGCTAGTGTCTGGCAGACCGTATACCCGTGTTCGTTCTGCGGCATAAGGTCGCTTGGAATAAGGGAAAGGTTCTAGCCATACTAGTACCCAAAAGATTGATAATCAGCTTGTGATTCGGCGTTCTGCGCCTGGAGGTTCGATCTTGGCTTCCGTTACGCTGCGTGTACTTGTTTCAATACTTTTTCTGAGCGTCACCTTTCTTTTTGCTGGGGAAAAATTCGACGCTCAGCCGGGCGAAACTGTTGTGCCCGGACAAATGCTCGTGAAGTTCAGACCCGGCACCAACGTCTCCAACATAGTTGGAAGTCTGGGAGTGGAAGCGTCCACACTCAGCTTGGAGTTCGATGATATCCAGCTTGTTACGGTCCCACCTGCGCTCTATGAGCTCTTCGCAACCCGGTTAGCTGCTCAGAGCAGCGTGGTCTACGTCGAGCCAAACCGAGTGCGATCGACCCAAGCTGTCAATCCGAACGATCCGAGCTTCGCGACCCAGTGGGCGTTGAACACAGTCAAGGCCGTCAAGGCTTGGGGGTCCTACCCGGGTCAATACTATCTCGCGACCGGCATGACTTCCGGGCGGGTCAAAGTCGCAGTCCTGGACACTGGTGCGGACTGCACTCACCCGGATTTCAAGAATGCAGGTGGTACATCGGTGAGTTCCTCCGCCGGCGGGCAATTGAATATGACGTTGAGCAAGGCCGACTACGCAACTACCCGGCCTTCGCCGGCATGCACATGGCAAGACGATCATGGCCATGGAACGCACACGGCTGGAATCATTGGAGCCTCTGCTAACAATGGCACAGGTATCGCTGGCTTGGCCTATGGTGCTGAGTTGCTGATCTACCGGGTTCTGGACCAGAACGGGACCGGTTCGGATTCGGCCATCGCCCGTGGAATCACCTGGGCCGCCGATGCGGGAGCGCGGATCATCTCGATGAGTTTGGGCGGGATTGGCTACTCCCAGACGCTGCAGGACGCCGTAACCTACGCGTGGCGTAAGAACGCACTCGTTGTCGCCGCCGCTGGCAACAATAACTCTGGGAGCCTGTTCTTCCCTGCGGGCGCGAACAACGCGTTTGGCGTGGCCGCGACCGACTCCGCCGACAAGCGCGCTTCGTTTTCCAATTACGGCGATTATGTCGATATTGCCGCTCCTGGCGTAGGTGTCTATTCGACACTGCCGACCTACACAAACAAGTTCTCCACCAATTACGGTTCGCTATCGGGCACCTCGATGGCTACCCCTTACGTCGCCGCGCTGGCTGCGTTGCTGGCAGCGCAGAGTCCAGGTCTGGCGCCCTCGGCGATGAGCCGGCTAATCCAACAGAGCGCTGCATCCTCCGATGCAACTGGCGGCTGGAACGACAAGACAGGGTACGGCGTAATCCGAGCCGACGATGCCGTCAACGGCAATTTGAGAACAGCGGTGGTCGGCAGCATCGTTGGTCAAGTTACGAACGCGACCGGCACGCCGATTACCGGGGCGACCGTCACCGTCGGCCTCACCTCGAAGACTACCGTTTACGGGGGGCTCTTCCGTTTCGCCAACCTCACTCCGGGCACTTATACGGTGGCGGTTTCGGCCAGCGGCTACGCGAGCCAGAACTTGCAGGTAGTAGTTGTAGCGGGGGGAGACACTACGGTCATTGCGGCGCTGGGAACAACTCCCGGGTTGCTCCGCGGGACCGTCACTTCTGGAGGATCAGCAGTCCCTCTTGCCGCCGTCCAAGCGTTTTCCGGCTCCACTCTTGTTGCTGAGTCTCCACTGGATGCCACCGGCAATTACCTCCTCAACGTGCCTCCCGGCACGTACGAAGTTCGCGCAACCGCACCAGGTTACGCCCAGGCATCCGCGACAGGCAACAGCGTTACCAGCGGAGGAACAACCACGCGCAATTTGACGATGACGGCGCTCGGCAGGGTGAGCGGCGTGGTGACCGGAACGGACGGAGCTCCAGTCCCTGGCGCACAGGTGACCTTCTCCAGCGCCGGCTATTCGTTTGGAGCCGTGACTGACGAAACCGGCCACTTTCAAACCCAGGGTGCGCCAGCCGGCACGTACAGCCTGTACGCTTTTTCGGGCGCCACCGAAGCTACCGCCACCGGCATTGTGGTGACCAACGGCACGACTGTCCTTCGTAACATCAGCTTGGCCCCCAGCGGCGCGACGGTTACGGTCAGCCCCGCCGTCGTAATGCTGAAATCGGGTGAAACCGCCACGTTTAGCGCCACCACCTCTGGACTGTCCAGTAGCGGCGTGGTCTGGTCTTTGTCTTCCACCTCTTATGGTTCGATATCCACCGGTGGAAACTTCACGGCTGGCAGCAGCACGAGTTCGGTGACAATCAAAGCTTACGCAACCAGCGTACTGAATCCGGCGATCCGCGGTGAAGCGACGATCGTTCTGAACCCCAAGCTGACACTTTATTTCCCGTCTGCGGAGATCAGCGGCACCACTTCCGCCACGAACCGTGTCACGGTGAGCCCGGTCGCGCCTCCAGGCGGGTTGACCGTGAACCTCACGTCGGCGAATCCAGCCCTGGCGTCCGTACCGGCTTCTGTTGCCATCCCAGCCGGCAGCGCCAGTGCCTATTTCGCTATTACCACCGGTTCTACGGCGTCGGATACTCCAGTGAACATCACCGCCTCAAGCACTGGGGTAACATCCGCAACGGGCACAATTACCGTCACTCCTCCAGGGCCGAAAACGTTGACGCTCTCCCCGACGTATGGCTACGCAGGTGTCACAACGACGAACAACACGGTCACGCTGACGGCGGCATCTCCGCCGGGCGCCACAGTGGTCACTTTCAGCAGCACCAGCGACCGGGTTATCCTTCCGGCCCCGCTGACGATACCCGCAGGAAGCACCGTCTCGGCGCCCTTCGCGCTGAGCACTAAGTCCGTAACAGCAAACACCATTGCGCCCATCACTGTTACAGCAAACGGGGTTTCTAAGACCGCGAACTACACGATCTACCCATTGACCATCAGCGCCTTGAGTCTGGGTGCGCCCAGCGGAGGAGTTACGGGTGGGTCAACGCTGACCAGCGCGACTTTGACTCTTAATTCGAACTCGCCCGAGGACGGCACTACGGTGACGCTCAGCAGTTCTAATCCTGACGTGCTGGTCCCACCTGCAACAGTAGTGGTGCCCGCGGGCGTCAAGACAATCACCTTCTCTGTCGGGACCGGCGCGGTGACTGCGGATACGCCGGTAACGCTTACCGCGACCTTCGGTGCTTCGACCAGATCGTCATCCACAACGGTCAAACCGGGAACGACCTCGTCGGGATTAAGCGCCCTGACGCTTTCACAGAGTTCGATCAAGGGCGGCTCGTCTGTCACAGGGACGGTTACCTTGAGCGCAGCCGCCCCTAGTGGCGGTTTCGCTGTCGCCCTGAGCAGTTCCAACGCTGGAGCCGCACCGGTTCCAGCGAGCGTGACAGTACCAGCAGGGTCTACCACGGTTTCGTTCACGGTGGCTACCAATCGCGTGGCCGCCGATGCAAACGTAACCCTAACCGCTTCTGCGGCAGGCGTGACACGCACCGCCGCGCTCACGGTGCTCAGCCCGGACGTCAGCGCCGTGACGCTCAGCACTTCTTCGGCCGCCGCGAGCAGCGTGGTTTCCGGCAACACGGTGACGCTCGACTCGGCCGCTCCTACTGGCGGGTTCCCCGTGGCGCTCACCAGTTCCAACACTGCTGCAGCGACGGTGCCAGCTTCGATAACCGTTCCCGCCGGAGCGACTTCAGCCAGCTTCTCGATTACCGCTTTGGCGGTCACAACGACACAGACAGTCACCATTACAGCCACCACAGGCGCCACATCGCGAACTGCAACGTTGTCCGTGGTTGCGCCCACGGCATCGCTCAGTTCGCTGACGCTCGGCGCCGCATCGGTCAAGGGCGGCAGCGGAGTCGCCGTCAACACAGTGGCTTTAACGGCCGCTGACCCGGATGGTGGGACCATTGCTCTGTCCAGTTCGCACCCGGGCGTTGTCTCCGTTCCGGCTTCCGTCAATATCCCCGCGGGCGGCACTTCGGCCAGCTTCGCTCTTACCACGACTCCGGTCGCCGCCGATACCTTGGTGACCATCACTGCGACCTACGGGGGCGTCAATAAAACCGACACGATTACTGTGCAGCGCCCGGTTCTGACGGCTCTCAGCCTTTCCAAGACTTCCGAGGTAGGTGGTACTCCGGTCCTCGCGAATTCGGTCACCATCGACGCTCCCGCGCCCGCCGGCGGGCTGTCCGTGTCGCTCTCCAGTTCGAATCCAGCGGCGGCGACAGTTCCATCTTCGGTGCTGATTGCGGCTGGATCTTTGACTGGAACGTTCACGATTTCGACCCTTTCTGTGACCAGTTCGCAGCTCGCTACGATTACGGCCACAAGCGGCGGCGTCAGCCACTCCGCAAATCTGACGGTGAATCCTGCGCCCGCTTCTCTTTCCACCCTGACGCTTGGCGCGGCCTCTGCGAAAGGTGGCGACGTTGTTCCGGCAAACACCGTCTCTCTGAGTGCCCCTGCTCCCGCCGGTGGCGTTACGGTGAACCTGGTCTCATCTGACCCGACTGCGGCCACTGTTCCCGCAACGGTGACAGTTCCTGCCGGGTCCTCCTCGGTTTCCTTCGCAATCGGGACGGTTGCCGTGGCAACTGACCGGACCGTCTCCATCACGGCAACTCTAAGCGGTACAGTACGATCCGGCTCGCTAACCGTGCTTGCGCCTGACCTGACCGGCGTGTCCCTCAACCTGCCCTCTGTGACAGGCGGAAACCCGGTCACCGGCAGCGTCGCTCTCGATAGCGCCGCCCCGGCAGGTGGATTGAGTATCGGTCTTTCCTCGAACAATGCGGCAGTTGTCGTACCGTCGGTGGTCACGGTGCCGGCGGGCGCCTCTACTGCGTCGTTCAGCGCGACGACCAGCGTAGTCACTGCAAGTCAGACGGCAACGGTCTCCGCGGTATTCGGTGGACTAACGCGAACCGCAACACTCACAGTGAACCCGGCTCCCGCAAGCCTCAGCGCAATCGTTCTGAGCGCCACTACTGTAAAGGGCGGCGTCACTTTGACGGGTAACACGGTTAGTCTCACGGCTGCGGCTCCTGTTGGCGGCGCGGTCGTGTTGCTGTCGAGTTCCCACCCGACTCTGCTGGCTGTCCCGGCATCTTTGACCGTGCCCGCCGGCGCCACATCGGCTGTGTTCAGCGCCGCCGCATATGGAGCTTCGGTGCATACCTCGGTCACGGTAACGGCTACCTATTCAGGTGTCAGTCGTACGGACACGATCACGGTTCAAAAGGCCGCGCTCGCCGGCCTCTCGCTGGGGACCACCTCGGTTTCCGGCATCGCCAGCGGGATGGCGGTAAGCGGCAATAGCGTAACCCTGGACGCTCCGTCAGGCTCTGGGGGCATCACGGTCGGACTGACGAGTTCAAGTCCTGAGGTCGTTCTGGTTCCAACGGGAATCACAGTTCCCGAAGGACTGTCCGCCGCTGCTTTCGACATCACAGTGATGCCCGTGACCTCGGTACAGACAGTGACCATCTCAGCAAGTTTGGATGGGGTGACGCGCTCGGCGACGATCACGGTGAACCCGCCGCCTGCCTATCCAGCCCTCAGCCGATTGCTCGCTCAGTCTGCCACGATCGCGGGCGGTTCAATCAACTTGTACAACCGAGCCTATCTGGTCTCCGCAGCGCCTGCCGGCGGAGTTCCGATAACGTTCACCAGCAGCAACCCGGCCGTAGCGAGAGCTGACAACATGGTCATCCCCGCAGGTGCAAGCAGCGGGACATTTGTGCTCCGCTCGTTCCCGGTAACGGCAGATACCTATGTCGACATCACCGCGACGAATGGTACGTCAACCATCTCGACGCGAATCCTGGTGAAGCCTTACGCGCCTTCGTCGATCTCGTTGAGCAGCCCCATCACAGGAGGGACCACGTTAGGTGGGTACCTGATGATGAACGGGTCACAGGCGGTTTCCACTGTAGTGCAGCTGTTCTCCAGTGCTCCCGCTGTCGTGTCGGTCCCTGCGAACGTCACCATCCCGGCTAACTCAACATTTGTGCCGTTCACTGTGACGACCACAGCGGTGGCCGCGCCGACAACCGTAACCATTGAAGCGCGCTACGGAACGTACAGCGTCTTCAAAACCGTCACCATCAACCCAGCTCCTTGATCTTTCAGTTGTGATCCATCTGTGGCCGGCCTCGATCCCGTTTCGAGGCCGGTTTTTTTCTTCTCCGCGGCTCAAGTACTGAATCTGGATAGAAACACCATTTAGGGCTCGCTTTATCCATGAGGGCAAGGGGAATCGCACGGCTGGTTGCGGGAGTGGTACATTAATTCACCAACGGGTGGTTCAGAGGGTGACTCCGGAGGCAGCATGAACAGCTTTGCGGTTTCGTTCTTTTTGACGGGAGTTCTGGCGGCGTCTTTGACCGCGCAGAATCTCACCGAGCGGGCCTTCCAAATGGAGTCCGCTGGAGACTGGCGGGGCGCCCGCCAAAGCCTGGAACAGGCGGTTAAGGCCGCGCCCGGAGACCTGAATGCACTGTCCGCCTGGGCCGAGTTCCTGGACCTGAGGCATGACGGAGAGGCACGGCGGGCGTATGCCCAGTTACTCTCCGCCGCCCAGCGAAGCGGGGACAACCGGCGGGCGAGCCAAGCGGCACGCCGCCTGGCAGCCCTGGAACTGGAGCGCGGGAATCGCGCCGCGGCGGCGGAACATCTACGAACCTACACTTCACTTGGCGGTACGGGTCTCGCGTTGCCGCAAGACACGGACGCCCAGGAAAGCGGCACATTGATCACCATACCGGGACCGCTCCGGTCTTTCGCGCGCATGGCTGCCCTTTCGCCCGATCTGCCTGCCGAAGAGGTCGTCGGAGCTTTGGCGCGCAACGTGATCACCAACGGCTACCAGGCGAGCAGCGGCAGCGAGGGTCTGGAGCAGACCGAGTATCTGAAACTGGTGATCCGTTATCTCGCACAGGCTCGCGAGTTGGAGCGTCTTTCCGGCAGCGAGAGAGTCATAAAGATTTCCGCTTGTGAATCCACCGAGACCAACGATCTTCTGAAGGTCCTCGGCTTCCGTATGCGCGGCGGCTGCGGCAGCGAAGTCGTTCTGGAAACGGTGAACGCCAGCCGCGCCTTCCTCACAATGGACAGCGGTTTTCCGTTGGCGGAACTGGAACAGGCGCTGCGCACCAACCGGCCCTTCATTTACGATTTCACGCCCGCCCGCCTGCCGATTCTCTACACGTCCGACTACTGGCTCTCGGCCAAAGAGCGTCAGAGTGGCGAATTCATCGATGCCTTCCTTGGCGACCCGGCCCTTTGCCGGCTCTATCTGGGGCTTTCGAAACTCGACCCAGCCACCGCCGACGCACTCCAGAAGTCCTTGCCGGTGCAGCGGATTCGAGCATTCGCTCACGTCTTCGACTTCTTCGGCGGAATGTTCCGTTTGCGCGACGGGAAGGCCGTGGTGCCGGGCGGACAAAGGTCGGCGTCCGCCTGGGCTGATCTGGCCGGCGCGTCTCCCGACCAGGGACTGCAGTTCTTCGAAAAACTGGTGGCGCGCGACGACGGCTGGCTAGCCAGCTATTTCGACGCACTTTCCCGTCTGGAAGGTCCGGTTCTCGATTATTTGACCGAGCCTGGGCGGCTGAAGCGTTTCTATGCGGCGCTGCGCGGAAGAGTGACCAGCCCTGGACCAGCCCGGCCGGTGTTCCGTTCCAACACCGACTTGATGTTGCTCACTACGCGCCTGCGTATCGAACCGAACGGCCAGGCGCACATTCCCGGCGGCGTCGAGATCTGGAAGAACCTTTTCATCAACCATCCGCATGGCAAGTACGACGGAAAGCTCACCAAGTCTGCTGCCGGTTGGAAAGAGCCTGACGATGTCATGGAAGCTCTCTTCGGGCTTTCCAGAAAGGCAGTGGAGAATGAGCCGCTCAAGATCTTCCTCGCACTGTCTGACTTGGAAGGCCGGCGTCTCAAGCCGTTGGAGCCCGCAACCGTAGACCGGCTGGCACGCGAATTCCGGTTCTACGGATCGCAGTACACAATCTTCACCGAGTCGCCGAGCCTGAGCGACAAGACAATAATTCAGTATCTCAACGTGGCCGACGCAATCAGCGCGATCCGCGACGTGAGCGTCCGCGCAGACAGCGCGGGGCTAATGCAGGCGCTGGTGGGTATCTGGCAAGTTCTCTGCCGTCATGACCTGATCCAGGACAGCCGCGCAGACGCGACTTTGGCAGCTCTGCTCACGCCCTTCCAGACTGCACGCTCCTCACGGGAACTATTCGACGCCGGTAGGGCAGGGCTGACCGGCCTGATGGCAGCAGCCGGAGCCGAAGGCGGGGACCCTCAGGAACGGCTCATGTCGCTGATGGCGGGTGCGGCGAACCCCGCTGATGTCGAATCGCATGGACTTCTGCTGGCCGACATGGCCAAGGTGTTCGAAGCGCAGCGGCTGGTTTCTCTTAAAACGATCTTCGACCTGCAAGATCACATGGAAGCCGTTTCGAAGGGTGAGAAGTTGAACACCGCGCTTGTCAACCGCCTGACAGGCCGCATCTCCGATCTAAGCCTCCCCCGGGCAGCTCTCTCGGCACAGGAGAGGAACTCCTTCTCATTCGGTTTCTGGACTGAGAAGCACATCGACCAGCAGCGTAAGCTCAATCTTCGAGCATCTATCGAAAAAGCTGCCGGAGACGCCGAAAAATTACGTGACCTGCGCGGGCTCCTGACACCGATGCTGCGCGACACGCTGGTTGGATTTCTTTATGTGCACTACGCCCCGCCCGGTGCGCAGATCCTGTACACGAATCCTCTGTTCGCCCGCAGCCATGACTTCATCGGAATCCAGGGAGCCAACCAGACGTGGCGGCAGACCGAGGTTGTGGGCAGCGGCTGGCCTTCCAGTGCTGGTGGCCGACTGGTCGGATCATTGTCGACTCTGCCCTACGCACTGGCCGAAGCCGAGCAGAACTTCCTGATACCCAATCGCGAACAGGCGCTGATTTGGGGTGACCTGGTTCCGCAACTACTCGCCAGCGCGAAGGTTCCGCGCTGGTGGAACGTGAAGCCTGTCCAGTTACGCTTTGTGGGCCTGCACATGCGCGCTGGCGAGGCTTTCCTGACCGAAGCGGCGATGAATGCCGACAAGCGGGCCAAAGCAATCGATGTTTTGGATCGCTTTGCCCCGCCCAACCGGGTCCGCAAGGTCGCCGATGCGCTCGCGCGCGGCAATGCCGAGCGGGCGCTCGATCTGGTCACTCCCTCAGAACTGTTTGAGATCGGCGCCTTTGCGGTCAATGCCAAGGCTGACATCGGCAATAGCGCCATCGAGCAGATCGGTGCGCTGGTCCGGCAGAATGCTCAGCTCTGCAGCAAGGAAGCCATCTCCAATGCATTCGGCACGCCCAAGCCGACTCTTTCTACTTCTCTCCGTCCTGGGCTGATGAATCTGAGAACGTTCCCCACTCTGATGGGGTACTCAAGCCGCATTCTCGCCGAAAGCTGGGAGGGCAACATACTCTACTACGCGTCACTGGCCGATGAACTCGGCTTGCGGCCCTCGCAGTTGAACCTGCTCGTGCCGGAGTGGACGCAGAAAACAGTGGAACAGATTTTTGCCACGCACCTCGAGGATTGGCCCGCCCTGTTGCGCTCGTTGCGCGTTACCGGCGACGGGGTGAGGGCGCAAACCAGAAAGCTGATGCAGGTGGAATCCACAGCGGGGTTGAATTAGAAATGCGGAACCGAAACACAAAAAACCGTTCAAGGCTGCAATTGATGGGTATTCTGACGCTGGCTGTCGTTCTCTGTGCGGCAGCTTTCTGGGCGGTACCCGGCTTCTCGCAAGATCAGCGCCCCACCTTCCGGGTTAAGGTGGACATGGTTGTTCTTAGCTTCACGGTTACGGACAGCAAAGGCCGCTACGTAAACGGGCTCAAGCCGACCGATTTCAAGATCACTGAAGATGGCATCGTGCAGAAGCTGTCAACGTTCGCTGAGGGCAACCGGCCACCCCTTCAGATCCTGGACGATGGCTCCACCAGGCCCATCGTGACCACAACCGAGGATCCGGAGAAGGGCGGAATCGCTTCCGACTCATTTGTCGGCACCAACGTCTTCGTGCTCTTCGACACCAGCAACTACATGTATCGCGGATTCGTGTATGCCTCGGACGCGATTGCCGACTTCATTCGCGGTTTGGATCGCGCGGACTCAGTTGCTGTCTACACGTTCAGCCGCAATCTATCGCGGGGCGCGCCTTTGAACCGCGACCGGAACGAGGTTTTGATGGGCCTGAGGAAGGCTGTTGCCGGTGACGACGCGGCTCTATACAACTGCCTGCTGCTCACCCTGCGTGATGCAGCGAAAGTTCCCGGACGCAAAGTTATCATCGTGTTTTCCAATGGTCCCGACAACGCCAGCATGGTAGCTCCCGACGACGTTCGCGCGGTCGCCGAAGACGAAGGTATTCCGATTTACGTAATCTCGACCAGCGATGCAAGCCGCGATCCGATTTCGGCGAATATCTTCCGCCGGCTTGCCACCCGTACCGGTGGCAAGTCGTTCTTCGCGAAAACCTGGCAGCGCCAGGTGGAGGCGTTTGAATCGATTCGCGAGGACTTGGGCAACTCGTACACCATCACCTACTACCCGGCCGCTAACCCGAACGAGGGATTTCGAAAGATTTCAGTCGAAGTTGTCTCTGACACCGCTAAGAAGTATCGAGTGAGCGCTCGGCCCGGTTACAGGCCACGCAGCGGCACATAGAATGGATCCTTGAGACACATTCTACCCGCTCGTTTCGACACCGAAAACGACCTGGTCGATTTCCTGGCCGCTCCCGGTCCAAAGGACGTGGAAGCGGCCGCAGCCTCCGATGGTCCTCTAGTAATCCTCGGAGCCGGTGGCAAGATGGGTCCGACTCTTGCTGTCAGGGCGGCGCGGGCACGCGCCGCTGCAGGCTGCAAGGAACCCGTGTTCGCTGTATCGCGGTATTCCGATCAGGCCACGCACGACTGGATCACAGCCGCTGGTGTGCGCACAATCGTGGCGGAACTGACTGATCCCCAAACCTATCCTCAACTGCCGGATGCGCCTGACGTCATCTTTATGGCCGCGCGTAAGTTCGGCACAGGCGCGGATGCGGCCTTAACGTGGACCACCAATGCATTTATTCCTGGTTTGGCGGCGGACCGCTATCGCGACTCGCGCATTGTCGCTTTTTCGACGGGCAACGTGTATCCACTGGTCCCGGTCGGCTCCGGAGGAGCGACCGAGGAGACTCCGCTCAACCCGGTCGGCGAGTACGCCTGGTCCGCTCTGGCGAGGGAGAGGGTTTTCCAGTCCTTCTCGTTGCGGTTTGGCACGCCCATCTTAATCCTGCGCTTGAATTACGCCGTCGAACTTCGCTACGGAGTTCTCACCGATCTGGCTCAGCGGATCGTCTCGGGCACTCCGATTGACCTGGCGATGGGCGCTGTCAACGTGATCTGGCAGGGTGACGCCAACTCGATCTGCCTGCGCTCCTTTGCCTTGGCAAGCAGCCCGCCGGCCGTTCTCAACCTTACGGGACCGGGTAGTCTTTCGGTGCGCTGGCTGGCGGAAGAACTCGGCAAACGCCTCAATATCGAGCCCCATTTTCTTGGAACGGAGCGGGATAACGCGCTGCTCAACGACGCCACCCGCGCCCTGAACCGGTTCGGCCCCCTTCAGGTCGATGTCGAATCTGTGCTGGATTGGGTGGCGGATTGGGTGCTCCGTTGGGGAGCCACATTCGATAAGCCCACCCACTTCGAGGTTCGGGATGGCCAGTTCTAGCCTGAACCTGGTACAAAGGCTGCTGCTGGGAGGGGCCGTGCCTGCCCACCCGCTGGCTTTGACTGCACAGCGGCGCCTCGATGAACGGCGCCAAAGAGCGTTGAGTCGCTACTACCTGGCTGCGGGCGCTGCGGGAGTCGCGGTTGGGGTTCATACGACGCAGTTTTCTATTCGCGACCCGCGTCATGGTCTATTGCGGCCGGTGCTGGAGATCGCGGCAGAGGAACTTGGCGATTCCAGTGCCCTGCGGATCGCCGGAGTTTGCGGCGAACTGACGCAGGCTCTGGCTGAAGCAAAGCTCGCTGCGGATCTGGGCTACGACCTCGTGCTGGTGAGCCTCGGCGCGTTGCGCAACGCTCCCGAGGACGCCCTGGTCGAGCATCTTCGTGCCGTATCCGAGATTCTGCCGGTGATGGGTTTCTATCTGCAGCCCGCCGTCGGAGGCCGAGTGCTTCCCTTCTCTTTTTGGCGCCGCGCAGTGGAGATTCCCGGCTTGCTTGCCATCAAAGTCGCGCCCTTCAACCGCTATCAAACTCTGGATGTCATCAGGGCCGTGGCGATGAGCGGACGAGCGTCCGAGATCGCACTCTTCACCGGAAACGACGACAACATCGTCATCGACCTGCTCACAGATTTCGCGCCGGGACGCTTTGCCGGTGGACTTCTGGGACAGTTTGCAGTCTGGACCAAAGAAGCCGTGAATCTGGTGAAACGCTGCAAGGCGGGTCCACCCGATCCGGGCATCCTTACACTCGGCCAGCAACTGACAGACGCCAACGCTGCGCTTTTCGATGCAGCCAACCAGTTCCGCGGCTGCATCGCAGGCATCCATGAAGTGCTGCGCAGGCAAGGTCTGCTCGAAGGCCGCTGGTGCCTGGATCCCAATGAAGATCTTTCACCCGGACAGATGGAAGAAGTCGACCGCGTGTGCCGTGCCTACCCCCATCTGCAAGACGATTCGTTCGTCGCGGAAAACCTGCACCTTTGGCTTACTTAGCCGGCTCCTGTTCCACGGTAAACGATGCCCGCTCCTCGGCGGCCAGTTTCCCTTGAGTCACCAGGATGCGGACATCGTACATGCCTGGGGCCAGCGACTCAATGGTCGAGGTAGCAAGGTACGGAATGCGGCCCTTGCCATCCGCCGCGGGCAATTCCGGCTGTCCGCGCGCGATCAGCTTTCCTTCGGAATAGAACTCAATGGTCAGCGCCGGCTTGTCGTTCATGCCCACCACGGGGTAAACGACAAAATACAACGAGAGCGCAGCCCCTTTGCCGCCTACCACGGTCCAGTCAAGCGACGGTATCACCTTGCCACCCGGAAAGCGAAATGGATCGTTCGCACGTATGGCGTCCGCTTCAGCGGAAACCTCGGGCGCTGCCGCAGCGGCCTCGATACGCCGTACCATGGCCGGTGAACTCAATGACAGTGCGCCCGTAGCGGACTGCGGAACCACGTAGATGCTTTTCTTCGCGCTGACTTTTTCGGCTATGCGGTCGATAATCGCAGTCTCCATCACATAGCGCCCGGGAGGCAGGTTGAAGTACTCGTTGTAGCTGAAGCTGCCGGCCCGGAATTGGTCTATCTTGTCGAGCGGTCCAGTGTAGGGTACGTCGCGCGTCACTTTGCGCCGTACCACGCCTTGCGCGTCCTTCATGAGAACCAGAAAGGAAACGTGCGTATCGAACGTGCTCTTGCCGACATCCTGCCGGAACTGCAAATTCTTCATCGGGATTTCGATGTCGAACGCCGACTGGGTTTCTTCACCTTGCGGGGCGAAGCGGAACGCAGCGGCACGATATTCAATGTTGCGCGGGAGCGGTGTCGAACTTAAAGCCCGCAATAACGGCACCTCGTGCGGAAACAGCACGCCCTGCATCTCGGGAGGCAGAGCAAAGTAACCGTTGCGTGACTGCACATTCACGCCTCCACGCTTGATCCTGACCGTGAGCGCGCGCAGTTTCCCGTCCCAATCCTGGTTTGCCGGCGCGTAGGTCAGTTCGTAGTGCGTCATCACATCTTCGGTCACGCGCCGCATCGGAATACGGAGGTCGTTCGAATCCGCGATCAGGAAGCCGCCGGTTGCTTCGGCCAGTTCCTGCAAGTTGCCCTGCACGTTGCGGCGGATCGTATCAATGCGCGCGTCCTCGTTCACCTCCGACTGCCGGTTCTCCAGTCCGGTGCGCATCTGCCGCGATTGGGTGACCATGCCGCCGAGATTCTCCTGTCCCTGTGCGCTGATTTCGAGCCCGCGCGCGTCAATCGGGTAGATTGCAACGTTGAAACGGTTGGCTTCGCCGATCATGCCTTGGAACAGGTGATACACATTCTGCGGCAATTGCAGACCTTCGCTGAAATAGAGCACAGTCTTCCGGCCCTCGAGTTGATGCAACCCCTGCACTGCCGCCCACAGTCCGGTGATTGATTGGCCTCCCTGCATTTGCCGGCTGAGGTCTTCGCTGGCCTTATTCATGCGCGCAATCACTGCGGCCATCGCCGCGGCGGCCATGTTCTCGCTTGCGCCCTGCTGCGGACGCTGCCCGCTGTTAGCCGCCAGTTCCGCTGCGATGGCCGATTGCGCGTTGGCCTGCGATTGCTCATTGGCGATCCGTAACGAATCGCCTTGCGACGAGAAGCTGGTGGAACCCGCCCCGCTGACTCGCTCCACGGCCCGGCGCAGCAACGCCAGATCATTCGTAAACGGCTGCATCACGCGCATCCGGGGGTCCAGCCAGATCACCGAGTAGTAGAGATTCTGCTCCAGGGGTTCCTTAAATAGCTCCAGGGCCGCTTGCCGCGACAGACGCCGGCCATCGGGTCCGAGACGGTCGAAGACCAGCACCACGAGGCGCAGTTGCCGCATCGGATCGAGCCGCTTGCGTTCACCGGGCGCGGCAGCGCCGCCCGCGACCGCTTCTGTGAACTCACCGCCTTCCAGCAGTTGCATGGAACGTACGTTCTGCTTGACGCCGTTCTCCAGGATTTCAATCTCATCGGGCTTCAAGTCCTTGATCGGGCGCCCGCGGCGGTCGCGAACCACGAGATCGACAAGAACCTCAGCCGTCCCGGTGCGGAACGTCGGAGACTGGCCCGACGCCGCAGGCGGATTAGATGCCTGTTGTTGCTGTTGCGGCTGGGCCGCCAGCGCTCCCGCGATACACAATCCCGCAAGTACGTACCTCATCCGACGATGCCCTTTCCTTCCTCGATTCGAACATACCGGTCCACAGGCAGTTTGGTCACACGTTCTACGCGCTTGCTCGGCGCAGGCCAGCGAATCTCGAGAATGTCAATACCGGACGCCTTCCCCAGCCCGAGTACCTCGCGCGGGTCATGCGACGAGAGATAGCTTCCTGCGCCGTTGCGCAAGCGCGAACGCGTCACTCCACCGGCAGACCACGTGATCTTCGCCCCCACCGCGTCCCGGTTGCAGCTTGTTCCGGTCAACTGCACTCCCAACCAGTGGTTTCCCGCGGGAGAGTTGTTCTTCAACAGCAGTGGCGCCCCGCCATTCGTGGCAACCACAACATCGATCAAGCCATCGTTGTTGAAATCGCCCACTGCCAGTCCACGGCCTGAAAGCCGCTTCTGAAAAACGGAGCCGGCCTCCGCGCTGACATTACGCATGCGGCCGTTCTCCTGGTGGAACAGCAACATCGGCATCTGATACTTGATCTGCTCGGAGTACTGCTCGATCATGTCGTCGGGATGCCCGTTGGCGAGAATCAGGTCGACGTTTCCGTCGTTGTCGTAATCGAAGAACTTGAGACCCCACCCGCTCATCTGGCGCGTCGCCTGCGCAATGTTGTTCGGGTGCGCCACGTCGCGGAACGTTTCGTCCTTGTTGTTCTTATAGAGCGAGAACATCTCCTGGTCGATGTTGGAGACGAACAGGTCCTGCCAGCCGTCGTTGTCGAAATCGGCGGCGTCAACGCCCATGCCGGAACGCGCCTGTCCATTCTCGCCATAGCCGACTTCGGCGGCAAGCGCGATCTCCTCCCATTTCCATTTACCGCCTGCTCCGGCCGGCCCGCGATTCATGAACAGGAAGTTCTGAACCGTGTCGTTGGCGACAAACAAGTCCATCAGCCCGTCGTTGTTGATATCTGTCGCCACAACTCCGAGCGCCTTGCCTTTGGATTTCTCGATGTCGGTGCCCGCGCTGGCCAATGCGAACGTGCCGTCGCCGCGATTATGAAACAGCAGGCTTGAGGTCGGGTTGAACACGCGCGGTACACAGTAGAAATTGCGGCCCAGGCGGTTGTCGCCGCAGGTGGCGTACTTGCCGTCCCCGGTCTCAAACAGCAGGTAGTTGCACAGGAACAAGTCGAGTTTCCCGTCGTTGTCGTAATCGAACCAGACCGCGCTGGTTGGCCAGTTCGACGGCAGCTTATCCAGTCCAGCCTGCCGCGTGATGTCGGAGAAGGTGCCATCCCGGTTGTTCTTGTAGAGAATCACACGGCCTTAACCAGTGATCAGCATATCGGGCCAGCCGTCGTTATCGAAATCGCCCACGGCCACGCCCATCCCAAAGATGCCTCCGGCGACACCCGCTCTTGCCGTCACGTCGGTGAACGTGCCGTCGCGGTTGTTCTTGTAAAGCGCATTGCGCACCGGCTGCTTCGGCGTCCAAAACGGCGCCGGCCCGCTGTTGACGAAGTACAGGTCCATCCAGCCGTCATTGTCGTAGTCGAGAAACGCGCAGCCCGGACCTATCGCTTCCGGCATGTACCGCGCGGGTGACATGGCATTTTCGTGGACCCAGGAGATTCCGCTGCTGGACGGTGCAATCTCCTCGAACAACGGCTTTCCCTGGGCGCGAGCCAGTAGTTTTCCACTGATGCCTGCCGCGGCCGTGCGTAGCCAGTCGCGTCTTCTCATGGCACCACCGGGGCCGCATTCGGACCCCGTGCCTCGTTCAACTTGGCGAAGATCTTGCGGTGCTTCTCCGCATCCAACTTCCGGCCGGCGCGCGCGTATGCTGCGGCCAGGTGAAAGTGAGCTTCCGGCGACGTGGGGGCGAGTTTTGCCGCAGTCTCCAATTCTCCAACCGCTTCCGCCGTTTGTCCGAGGCCGAGTAAAATCCTGCCATGAATGTTGCGCGCGGTGAACTCCTTGGGCGCCAACTCCACCGCCTGTTTTGCATAATCCAGACCTTTGGCCAGTTCTCCTCTGCGCAAGTACTCATGCGCAATCTGGAGGCGCGCCTGAACATGCTTCGGAGAGATCTCGAGTTCTTTCAGGAATGCTGCGAACATTCCATCCGAGTTTTCGAGCAGCAGAATGTAGCCAAGCAGATAATGCACGTTCGGCTGCTTGGGATAGTGGCGGATCAGTTCCTCCACTTCAGCTTTGGCTTCGGCCGTCTTCTTCTGCCAGGCGAGCATAGCCGCGCGCCCCGCCCGTTGTACCAGGTCTCTCTGATCGCGGCCGATTTCAGAAGGCAGCAGATTCAACCGCAGTGCGTTCAGACCGGACATCTCCGTCAACTGGGGGGTCTGCGGCGCGACCCGGGCGTAATCGGACAATAACCCAGCGCCGAACTCAAACTGCCCGATTTTGTTGGTCAGCATCACGTAGTGATAGTGAGCTACCTTCTCCAATTCGCTGCCCGGCGGGATTCCCAACTGCCTGCCGCGCACGATATGGGCGAAGGCAGGCTCGTACTTGCCGTTCTTGAATTCGCACAGCCCCAGAAGAGTCCATCCGCCGCCGTGCTTTTTGTCATGCACGACCATGTTCCGGAAGGCATCCTCACATTCCGGGTACTTGTCGCCGTCGTAGTAGTTCAGGCCCAGGTACCACCACGCTTCGGCCGCTGAAGGTCGCAGGGCAAGAGCCTTGCGGTAAGCCGCCGTTGATGCGTCCAGACGCCCCTGCTCGCGATTCTGGAGCGCTTCCTGCATCAGCTTGGGGAAAGCTTCGGCCGATTGCGCCCAACCCCCGCGAGACGCGGCAAGCGCCAGTGCCAGGAGCGCAAACCGCTTCATTGCTTCTTTAGCTCCTTCTGCTGGTTCTCGGCGTTTAGCCTTTCCACGATCGCGCGCTCCCGGTCACCATCCTCTTTACGCTTCAAACGGTAGTACAGTGTGGCCAGCGCAATGTGCCCCTCAACGAAAGAGGGAGCCTCTCGCGTAACAGCCTCCAGCAACGGCAGCGCCCGGTCCAGCCGGGCGTCCGCCATCTCGAGACTGCCCAACTGATATTTCACTGCCACCGATTTCGGCCGTATCCTGGCCGCTTTCTCCAGGTGCACGCGGGCCCGCTCCAGATCCTTGTCCAGCCGGTACAGCCCGCCCAATTGCAGGTTGGCATCGTAATCGGCCGGGTTCTGCTCCAACTCCTTTAGAAAGGCTTTGCGAGCGCCCTCAGGATCGCCATCGTTGAGCTTTGCCTGCCCCAACAGGGCATGCACGCCCGGCAACTTCGGGTTGAGTTCGATGGCGCGTTCCAGCTTGCGGACCGCTTCCTTGTTCCCGGTGCCGGCCAGCAGCAGGGTGCTGGTCAGCATCAGGGCTTCTGCGGACTCCCCTTGTCTCATGATGCGATCGATGATCAGTTGGCCGCGTTCCAGCCGGCGCTCCCGCACCAGAGCCGTGCCAAGCAAGTAATTCACCGCCTGATTCGACGGATCGTCGAAGGAATCGAGGACTTCAATCACTTTCACGTTCTCGCCAATCTGCAAGTAGCTGTCGGCAAGCAGGAGGTTTGCCTGGAGGTTACGCGGCTGCGCTTTACGGACGGCTTCCAATTCGCCGATTGCCTCTTCAAAAAGCGCCTGTTTGTAGTACGCGAGCCCCAGATTCAGGCGGATCCCCGCATTGGCGGGAAGCAGTTCCAAAGCGCGCCGGTAGCGTGGAACCGCCTCATCGAACCTGCCGGTGCGAGCCCATGCCGCACCCAGATTGCTCAGTGCGACGGCGTTGTCCGGCTTCAACTTCAGATACTCTTCGTACTTCGGAATTGCGTCTTCAACCCGCCCCTTCTGGTGCAGTTGAATCGCGTTTTTCAGGATCGCCTCCGCGTCCTGGCCCGGCACAGCGCCGGCAAGCAGGAGGATCGTCCACAGAACCCGCATTTACTCTAAATTCTAGCGGCAAAACGAAGGGTGGCCCACAGAGGAGCCACCCTTCGCGATTTACAGGTTGTGCCGCGAACTAGAAGAAGAACTTCACCGCGAGCTGAATCACGCGCCGGCCAACCTTGGAATCGGCATAACCGAAGCGTGAATTGTTCAACACGCCGGCGGCGTTGTAATCGAGGCGGAGATTCTGGTCTCCATTCACGAACGAACGCACCGGATGGTTCGGGAAGTTGAAGGCCGAGAAGCGGAACTGCAAGTTCTTGGCTTCGTCGATCTTGAAGTTCTTGAACAGCGACAGGTCGGTGTTGAAGAATGCCGGTCCGCGCATGTACGGCATGATCAGCGGACCACCTACACCAGGCTGGCCGGGAGCGCCGAGGATGGGCGGCGCAAAGCAAGCCGAGTTGATGTACTGGCCTTCTTTCAAGCCGCTCTTCGGATCACAGATAACGCGCGGCGTCGCGGTGATGGCGTTGGTGCCATACAGCGACTGACCGCTGAACGTACGGCCCTGCGTGTCGCCGGGAATAACGGCGTTCAGGTTGAAGTTGTTGCTGGCCACCTGCTGCAGGTTGACCCCGCTGGTTGCCTGGACGATGCCCGACAACTGCCAGCCATTCACCAAACCCTGCGCCACAAGGTTGCCCTTAACCGGGCTGGGCAGCGTGTACACATAGCTCGCCGAGAGCAGGTGCGTGCGGTCGAACGCAAGCGGGCCGTAGTTGTTTTCGAGCGTGAAGTTGTCCAGCGTGTTGCTCACAATGCCCATTGCCTTCGACCAGGTGTAGGCGATTGTGTAGTTCAGGTTGCCCACTTGGCGCGCGAGAGTAGCCTGCAGCGAGTGGTAGTTCGCGTAGAAGGTGTGGCTGCGAACGTTCAGGTCTCCGTACTGGCGCAAGGGCCGGTAGGCGTTTGTGTCGCCGAACGGATCGTTCAACATCGCGCCGCGGGGCACCACGTTGATATTCGTCAATCCGCCCTGGTTGACCAGGTTGTCGCTCTTGTTGCCGACGTAGGAAACTTCGAGCAGGTTCCTGCCGGGCAGACGTTGCGAGATGGTCGCGCTCCAGGACATGGTCCGAGGCATCTTGTTGTCGCGGGAATCGACCGCTTCGCCGCCGAACACGAGCGAACCCGTGTCCGTGATGCGGTCAAGATCGCGCAGGAACGGACCGCCGCTGACATTCACACGGCGGACACCCGCCGGCAGGTCCATCGCGCCCGATGCGAGTTGCTCATCGTGATAGATGAAGCTACCGAAGCCGCCGCGGAATACGGTCGACCCCTTACCGAAGATGTCCCAGGCGAAACCCGCGCGTGGAGCGTAGAATAACGCGCGCGTATCCCAGCCCGCCAGGGAAATGGCCTGGTTCTTCTTGTGCCAGTCAATACCGGGCAAAGACGAGCCCGGCGCCGTCGGGGAATAGGCTTGCGGATTCCACGTCGCGATACCGATGCCGTTGCGCGCGGTCCAGGGCTGGATGTGCTGGATACGGAGGCCGTACTCCAGGGTCAAGCGCGGCGTAACCTTCCAATTGTCCTGACCATAGAAGGCAAATTCGCCCCATCCCATATCGCGAACGATTTGGAGTGTGTTCTCTGTATAGTCGTTCAAGGAACCGCGCACCATGTCGGCAAGGACGTTGCCGGTGGTGTTGCCGTGCCAGTTGGCATAGACACCCAGGCCTGCGGACGGTTCGTTGCCCGGCTGTTTGTTGACGATATAGCCGTAGTATCCACCGAACTTCATGGTGTGCGTGCCGGCGACCTTGGAGAAGTTGTTGTTGATCGTGAACAGGTGCTTGGTGGCAAACAGGACCGGATCGAATCCGCCCGCCATCCACAAGCCGGCGGTCGGACCCGCCCACGACAGGAAGCCTGGGATCTTGCTGTCCTGCTTGAAGATGCCACGATACGGATAGCCGATCGCGCTCTTCTCCACCTTGCTGATGTCTTCGTATTCGTTCGGGAAGTCGACCAGCGTGTATCCGAAGACAAACTCGTTCGTCACGGTCGGGCTGAACACTTTCGTAAAGTTGGCGGAGATAGAGTCGGACCGGTTCTTGCCGTTGATCGGCGTTGGCAACGGCACGGCTCCGGCGTTGCGCCACCACAACTGAATCGGGAAAGGCTGCACTTCGCGCTGCGCGTTGTAGCGCACGAATAACTTCGTGTTGTCGTCGAAGGAGTAGTCGACGCGGTTGGCCGACTGCCACATATTCTGATCAACCGTCAGAATGTCGATCCAGTTGTAGCCTTGACCTTCCGCCGCCGGGTTGGCATTCGGTTGCGGGATGAGCTTGAACCATGCGGCCATGCCCGGGTCGCGCTCACTGGCCGGAATAATCCTGTTCGGGTACATCCCGGAGATGTCGGCGCCTGCGACCGCTGTCGCCCGCGATAGAGAACTCATGTAGTTCAGGTCGCTGAAGTCACCGTTACGCATCGCAGTGGTGGGCACCACAGAGCGCAGCAGACCGGTGTCGATGGTCTGCCGGTAGGATTCAAACCCGGTGAAGAAGAACATCTTGTCCCGGTTCTTGTTGAAGTTGGTGCCTGGAATCAGGACGGGGCCGCCGAACGTGCCGCCCGGGAAGAAGTACTTGTTCTCGGGCCGCCCCCGGTTATTGGCGTTGTTCAGCCAGTCGTTTGCGTTGAGCGCGAAATGACGGGCGTTCAGATAGGCGCTGCCATGAAATTCGCGGCCACCGCCCTTGGTTACCGAGGAGATCACCACCGGGCCTTTGCTGTTTTCGGCGGAGAAGTTCGAGGTCTGAACCTTCATCTCCTGAATCATGTCCGGATTCGGGTTCACAGGCGTCGCACAGTTGCAGCCGGGATCGCTGACGTGGGCGCCGTCGGCGGTGATGTCCAGCGCCATCGCGCGCGTACCGTTCGCCGAGAAGTTGCCGATGGCGCTCTGCTTTCCGCCATCGCCATTACCGTTGATGCCGATGTTCTCGCCGTTCCAGCCCGGCCTGTTTTCCAGACCCGTAATCGGCGCCATGCCCGGCATGATCTTAATAAACTCCGCCGCGCTGCGTCCGACCACAGCCACGTTCTGTAGCTGCTTCTCGTTGAGAACAATCGACTTTTCCCCAGAGTCGACCGGGGTCAGTTCCTCGACTGTGGCGCTGACCTTTACCTCGGTGCCCGTGGTCGCCACTTCCAAAGTCACTTCGCCCAGGGTTCGGCGGTCACCCTGCGTAAAGTTGACCTTTTCAACCTTCCAAATGGCGAATCCCGGGGCCTCAATCGATACCGAATAGGCGCCGGGGAAAACGCCCTGAATCGAGAAGTAACCTTCCGCGTTCGTCTGCGTGCGGCGGACGTCGCCGGACTGCTCGTTGGTCAGGGTCACTTTGGCGTTTGGAACGACGGCTGAAGACTTATCCAAAACGATTCCGGTCAAGCTACCGGTGATCTGTTGTCCCAGCATCCCAATCGCCGTGAAAGCCGCCAACACGACCAAGAGAAGGGTCATTTGTGAACCCCTCTTTGCGATGTGGCTTAGTCTATGCATCGACACCTCTGCGAGTCTCATTTCTGATTGGAAACCGATTGCCCTAATGTATAGATACTAGTGGCTTCAAACAAGGCTAAAGCGGTTACCCCGTGCCGGCGCGGGGCGTTACATAGCATAAATGTATTATTTCCAGTGACGTTACATCACTATTTGAGAATGTTAAAGACCCGTTGAATCTTCCTTTACCGCTTCGCCTTATGGTGCTATAGTACCTTTCACAAGGTTGGAGCTTGCGACCATGTCCGTCCATGTTGACCCTCGCGCGGCCGAGCAGGCCGAGCTTGAGGCCGTCCTGACATCCGAGGTTTTCGTCCGCGCACCAACCATGGCGCAGGTGTTGCGCTACATCTGTCAAAGGTACTTTGAAGGCGAAGCCCATCTAATCAAGGAATACTCGATCGCGGTAGAGGCTTTAGGGCGTCCCAGCGATTTTGACCAGAAACGTGACTCCATAGTCAGAGTGGAAGCTCACCGTCTTCGCAAACGTCTAAGGGAGTACTACCAGGGTCCTGGCGCTAGTCATTCCGTCCAGATCGACCTGCCCCAAGGCAGCTACACGCCAGTTTTTGTCCACCGGACAGAGTTGCGACCCGCTGCGGGGGCAGCGCCGCCGCCGGGTGGGGTTTTAGTAGACGTACGGAATGCCCCGTCGCCGCCGTCCCGGAGCGCCCCCTGGTCCGTTACGTCTTCACGGATTGTGCGCCGCTACTGGCTTGCTGCCGCAGCCGTGCTCGCCCTCGCAACTGCCGGATTTTCGGTCAAGTATTGGCTGGAGACGCGTGGCAAGGCGGCGGCAGCCTCCCGAGCATTGCCGTTGGATGCCACGGGAATGCCATTGGAGATCGAGGGCGGCGCCGTCCGCATAAGGGCCGGAGCCACGGCTAACCTTACGGATCTTCAGGGGAATACGTGGCTGAGCGACCGGTTCGTGCGAGGTGGTTTGGCCTCACGGTCAGCCGAAGTTTCCATCTCAGGAACTCTGCAGGACCGGTTCTACGAATCCTGGCGGGAAGGCGACTTTTCTTATGAAATTCCACTCAAACCCGGCTATTACGAATTGACCCTATATTTTGTGGAGCCGGCCAGCCTTGTACCGCAGCGCCGTCAAGGCGAGGGCGCAGAGAACACGCGGACCTTCAACATCTCAATTAATGGCAACGAGGTGTTGCACGAACTCGACATTGTAGCCGATACCGGAGGAGTAAATATCCCGGATATAAGAATTTACAAGGACGTACAGCCCGGAGCGGACGGAAAACTGAGACTCGATTTTCGAGGCGTAAGCGGGCGCGCATTGCTGAGCGCCCTGGCGGTGACGCCAGGGACCCAGGGGCGCCTGAGACCGATCCGCCTGGCGGCGAGAGAAGAGCCGTACACGGATGCTTCGGGCCGCATCTGGTCTGAGGACCGGTACTTCTCCGGTGGAAAGCTGGTACGGCGGGTGGAACCGGTTCAGGGAACCGAGGATCCCGAACTCTATCGTGGCGAACGATATGGCCGCCTGACGTACACGATTCCCGTAGCTCTCGGAAGCACCTATACAGCGATCTTTCATTTTGCCGAGACATGGTGGGGTCCCAGCGGAAAGACGGGCGGGGGCGAAGGCAGCCGGCTGTTCGATATTTTCTGCAATGGAGAGAACCTGGTCCGGGACTTCGACGTCTACAAAGAGGCCGGTGGGGACCACCGCGCAATTCGAAAGACCTTCACCGGCCTCCGGCCAAATGGCCAAGGCAAACTTGTCTTCACCATGGTGCCGAGCCGGAATTATGCCTTTATCAATGCATTAGAGATTCTGGACGAGGGTTCGATACAGTAACCTGGTCGCAGTGTTCGTCGTTTACACTTGGCAATAGACGGTCCCTGACTGCGTGAGCCTACGCACTAAATTCCTGATTGCGTTTTCGGCGCTCGGCATCATCGCAAGCTGGGTGAGCGGATGGCAGTCCTATACTGTTGCGCGAACGGCCCTGGAGCAGGCCACCTCCGAGCGCTTGGTCGCCATCCGCGAAACAAAACGCAAGCAACTGGAAACCTACCTTCGCAGAATGCGCGACAGCGCACGCGCGAACGCCGAGAATCCGCTGGTTCGGCAAGCGATGCGGGAGTTCGCCCGTACATTTACACCGCAAGCCCTGGACGACTACCGCTTGCTTCGGGATACGCCGTATCGCAAGGCCATGGATCAGTACGATCCGACGTTCCGGGTGTTCCTGGAGCGATTCCCTTATTCAGACTTCCTGATGATCGACGCGCAGTCCGGCCGGATTGTTTACGCTGCGGCGAAACAGCCGGACTGGGGCCAGAGCGTCACCGATGGCGCCTTGTCGCAGACTCCGTTTGCGCAGGCGTTCCTCCAATTGCGTTCCACGGCCGATGCACGCGTGACGCGAGCCGTGGATTTCTTTGCCTACCCTCTTGTTAACGGTAAGCCGTTTGCGTTCTTCATGGCCCCCATCATTGATTCCGGCCAGGTAATCGGAGTTCTCGCGCTCGAAATCAACACCGAACGCATCAACGAGGTGATGACCAGCCGCCGCAGTTGGCGCGAAGAAGGGTTTGGCAATACAGGCGAGGCGTACATCTCCGGATCGGATGGACTGATGCGGTCTGACTCGCGGCTGCTGCTCGAAGAACCAGACCAGTACATGGACATGCTGGCTCACAAGAACACCCCGCTGGAGATACTGCGCCGTATTCGCGCCACTGGGACTTCGGTTCTGATCCAGGAAACCCGGACGGAAGCGGAAAAACTGGCATTCGCAGGGAAGGACCAGGTTATTCGCGCCCCGGACTACCGCGGCGTTCCCTCACTGCAAGCCTCGGCGTTGCTCGATGTGCCCGAAATGCGCTGGGCGCTGGTGGCCAAGATCGACGAATCCGAAGCCCTGGCGCCTGTGGACCGGTTGCGCGGACGGGTGATGCTGGTCGCACTTTTGCTGTCGGTGCTCTTTGCCGGGTTGGGAGCCGTGTTTTCCAGTTCCATCACGCGGCCGATTCTGAAGTTAGCTGGAAGGGCCCGGCAATTTGGCGCCGGCGATCTGTCACAGCGGATTGCCGTGGAGGGCAGCGATGAGATTGCCACACTCGCCGCCTCGTTCAACCAGATGGCCGAGAACTTGCAGCGGACGACGGTCTCGCGCAATTCCATGGATCGTATTTTCCGCTCGATGATCAATGCGATGATCGTCGTTTCGGTCTCGAAGCCGGGATTGCGATCGGGACGGCTGATTGCCGTGATCCGGGATGCGAACCAGGCTGCGCTGCAGATGCTGGGATATACGACGGAGGAACTGATCGGCAAGCCGATTGGCACCATATTTCCGCCGGATCCTTCCGATACGGCATGGATCGGACAGCTACTGGAGCAAGAGCACGTCCAGGCAATGGAAAAATCGTTCCGGCGTCAGGACGGCGGATTTGTGCCCGTTCTGTTTACTGCGTCGCTGCTGCGGGACTCACAAGGCCGCTTGGAAGGACTGATGCTAATCGCTCAGGACATCACGGCGTGGAAGCAGTCTGAAGCGGCGCGCGTGCGGAGCGAGGAACAGATTCGCCGCCAGAACCGCGCACTTTCCGACTTGGCGCGCAGCCAGACACAGCGGGCGGGATCACTCCCGGCGTTCATCAACGAGATCACCGAGACGGCGTCGCGCACGCTGGATGCGGCACGGAGCAGTATTTGGGTGCTCCTTGAGGACGGACGTTCGCTGCGCTGCATCGACCTGTTCCTGCAATCGTCCGGCAAGCATGAAGACGGCGCGACTCTCGTCGAAGCCGAGGATTCAGCCTACTTGCAGGCCCTGCGCGATTTCCGCGTGATTGCGGCCCACAATGCGTTGAACGATCCGCGGACAGCCGGGTTTGCGTCCTCGTACCTGGAACCGCTCGGGATCTCGTCGATGCTCGATGCTCCGATTCGAGTCGCGGGAGTCTTGCGCGGCGTGCTGTGTATTGAACATATCGGGCCCGCCCGCCGCTGGAGCCCGGAGGAACAGACGTTTGCGGGTTCCGTGGCCGATCTGGCCGCACTTGCCATGGAAGCGTTCGAGCGCATGCGCGCCCAATCTCTGCTGGAGGACTACAGCCGCACCCTGGAACAGCGAGTGGCCGAACGAACCAGCGAACTGCGTGAAAAGCAGCTACAGCTTGTGCAGTCGGAGAAGATGGCGGCGCTTGGAGGCCTGGTGGCTGGGGTCGCCCATGAGATCAACACTCCCCTGGGAGCGTTGCACAGCAACAACGACATAGTTTCCCGCTATGTCAGCCGCATTCGCGACTTGCTGAACGGAGGCGGAACCCCGAAGGTGAAAGCCTTGCTCGACGAGATCGAGCAACTCGGCGCGGTGAACCGGACAGCGACCGGCCGGATCATGACCATTGTGGGATCGTTGAAGAGCTTCGCCCGGCTGGATCGGGCGATTGAGGACGAAGTCGACCTGCATGAAGGCCTGGAAAGTACCCTCACTCTGGTCCAGCACCAGTTGAAAGATCACATTCGCGTCCACCGGCACTACGGCGACATCCCGCCCGTAGAGTGCTATCCGAATCAGATCAACCAGGTTTTCATGAATCTGCTGGTCAACGCGATTCAGGCTATTGAGGGCCAAGGCGATATTTTCATCACCACGTCGGCCCAGGGAAGCGAAGTCGTCGTCGAGATTCGCGACACGGGTTGCGGCATTCCCGCCGAACACCTGGACCGGATCTTCGATCCTGGGTTTACGACCAAGGGCGTGAAGGTGGGAACCGGACTTGGACTGTCCATCGTTCACCGCATCATTCAGGATCACCACGGCCGCGTCGAGGTTCACAGCAAGGAGAATGAGGGAACCACTTTCCGAATCTACCTGCCGGTACGCCGCGCCGTTGCCGCCGGTCCGTCCAGTGCTTCGCACCTGACGGCAGGCAGGTCAGCCGGCGCGGAGTGATGCGAAGGCGATTTTGGCGCGGAGTGGGCAGAGCGCCATGTCCCCCATTTTTTCGCGCGCCCGTAAGCAAGCGCCTTCGGAATCCCGTCAGCAGAAACGACTGCCTAGACTGGCTTGACGGCCCGCACGAACGCACTCATAAACTTGCCGTCGACTTGAGGAGCTATTTCGGCCGCGTCGATGCCTTCCGCCGAGAGGAACGCGCGTGCGTCTTCGGCCTTGTAAACCCGAGTCGGTTCAATCCCGGCATTCACGAAACCGGCCGCGCTCAGTTTCTCCAGATATTCGTTCTTTTCAAGGGCGCCGGCAACACACCCCACCCAAAGAAGCATGTTCTTCCGGATCTGCTCAGGCACTTCGCCGTCGATCACTACGTCCGAGACGGCGAACCGGCCACCGGGTTTCAGGACGCGAAACGCCTCGCGCATCACACGGTCTTTGTCGGCTGAGAGATTGATCACGCAGTTCGAGATGATCACGTCCACGGAATTATCGGGCAACGGGATGTTTTCGATCTCTCCGCGCAGGAACTCAACATTGCTCAATCCGGACTTGCGCTTGTTCTCTTCCGCTAAGGCGAGCATTTCATCGGTCATGTCGAGCCCATAGGCTTTCCCGGTTGGGCCGACACGGCGAGCCGACAGCAGCACATCGATGCCGCCGCCCGAGCCGAGGTCAAGAACGGTTTCCCCCGGCTTCAACTCGGCCAGTGCGGTGGGGTTGCCACAACCGAGTGAAGCTTTCGCGGCCGTCTCCGGGATTTCACCCATCTGCGATGCATCGTAGATGTTGCCCGTAATCGGGTCGCAGGACGACGCGACGCTCCCGCCGCAGCAACTGTCGCTGCTGCAGCAATCGGCCGGCAACCCTTGCCCACTGCTCACGCGCCGCGCGGCCGCTCCGTATTTCTCTTTGACTGCTTCTTTCACTTCCACAGGTAGTACGCTCATTCGGTCTCCTTTTCTATATTTCTATAATAATCGAAGTATTGTCCGAGTCAACACTTATTTTTTGAGCGAACGTCCGTATACTTGTCACCGTGGCCCATTTCCGGTTTGGCGCTTTCGAGTTGGATACGGTTAGTCAGGAACTCCGCCGCGATGGCGCCCGCGTCCGGCTCGCACCGCAGCCCGCGCAGATCCTGAGACTGCTCACCTCTCGCGCCGGCGAAGTGGTCAGCCGCGACGAGATTCGCCGGGAGGTGTGGGGCGATAGCACCTTCGTCGATTTCGACCGCAGCCTCAATGTCGCCATCCGCCAGATTCGCCAGGCTCTCCGCGATAACGCCGAAACGCCTCGCTATCTGGAAACGATACCCAAACGTGGCTATCGTTTCATAGCAGCGGTGGAAAGCGGCGCGCTGATCGATTCCGGCTCAGCGCCGCGACCCAAAGCGCTGCGCACCATCGACCGCCGCTGGCTTCTTGCCTCGCCGGCGCTTATTGCTGCGGGCGCCGTAGGCGGTCACTGGCTTCGCCGTCTCCCGGGCCGGAGTTCGGATCGGGCGATTCTGGCAGTTCTGCCGCTTGAGAACCTGACCGGCGACAGCACCGACGAAGCCATGGCGGAAGGCCTGTCGGAAGAACTGATCACGCAACTGGGGACAGCGCTGCCTTCCCGGCTCGGTGTGATCGCGCGAACCAGTGTGCAACGCTTTCGCAAAGACCGCCCTTCCGTCACCGAGATAGCAGCCCGTCTGGGTGCGCAATACCTGGTTGAGGGCACTCTACGGCGCGCCGGCGATCGCGCGCGACTCAGCGTGCGCTTGATTGCGGCATCCGGCGCAACTCCAATCTGGACCGAGACAATCGACACCACCGGCAACAACGCGATCGAACTGCAACAGCACTCGGCCGCGCGAATCAGTGCCGGAATACTGGCCTCTTTGTACCCTTCCCATCAGACCGTTCCGGCCAAGCGTTACACGCCGTCCCGGCAGGCTTGGGAGGCCTACCGCAGCGGGCGCTACTTACAGCAGTCAGGAGGGCCGCCCGCGCGCACAAAAGCGCTCGAATACTTCGAAGAAGCCGTGCGTCTCGATCCGCGTTTCGCGGACGCATGGGCAGCAGTGGCCGAGATGTACCTCGTGTTCACTCGCACTGGCCGCCCGACTCCGGACAATTTCGCGCGGGTTCGAGAAGCCGCAGGGCGCGCACTCGAAACGGAGTCGCGTCATGCGGACGCGCAGAACGCGCTCGCGAATGTTCTTTTCTGGCACGACTGGAAATGGCGCGAGGCGGAACAGTCATTTCAGCGGGCGCTCGAATGGAACCCGAGTCTCGCAATCGCGCACCACGACATCGCCTGGCTGTTGCTGTCGCGAGGCCGTCCTAACGAGGCGATTAACGCACTCGATCGAGCCCTGGCCCTCGATCCCCTGTCACCACGCATCAACATCGATGCGGGCTGGATGAACTTTTACGCCGGCCGGTTCAAACAAGCGGCCGAGCAGGCACGACGCACATTGGAACTCGAGCCCGGCATGACGGAAGCGAACCTGTGCACCGCGCGGGCGTTGTTGTGTTCCGGTGATTTCGGCGGCGCCCTGAGGGCAATGCTGGCGGCACTGCCTCCTGAAGCTGTGCCGGTGGCCAAGGGCAAGAACCCGCGCGATGCCATCGCGGCAATCTACCGCTGGCAGTTGCAGCGGGGTGTAAGCAGCGCCCACACGCGCGCCGTGTTGCTCACCTGGTTGGGAGAAAAGACTGCAGCCCTGGACGCGCTGGAAGAGTCGTTTGCGAAACGCCAGCTCATGTTGCCCCTGATTGGGAGCGATCCGTCCTTCCAGACACTTCGCGGAGAGCCCCGATTTCAAGCGCTGCTCGCGAAGATCGCCTAGCTCATCCTGCCGCCACGCGACCGCAGAAGATCGGCCATTTTTTCTTTCTTCGCCCGGATCGCGATCGCCAGAGGAGTGCCCGGCGCCATGCGCGCGCGGGATGCAAGATTGACGTCCGCCCCATGATCGAGCAGGATCTTGGCCAGTTCCAGATACCCCGCACCGGCCGCCACATGCAAGGGGCTCTGACCCAGGCGGTGACTTCTCGCGGACGCGCCAGCCGCGATCAACAGCGACGCAATCTCGGCCTGCTCCTCGCCGAACGCGGTAAACGACAGCACGGGAAAGTCGTGCGCGCCTCGCTCCCTGACGCGGTGTGCATCTTCAGCGAGCATCTCCTTAACCAGATCCCGCTCGCCGAGCATCGCTGCCGTGCAGATAGACACGGGCGCTCCCGCCTCGGCGAGGTACCGCGCAGAATCAACCAGCCCGACGTGGGCCGAAGCCTCCACCGCCATCTCGTCGAGGTTACTCTTGGCAAACACCAGCGGCGGACACATGCGATGCAGTTGCCTGACACGATCCAGGCTGCGGTGGGCAATGCCCACGAATCCAGTGACCATCGCTATAGGCAACGCGCTAAGGTCGGCGGGTTCGTACTTGCTGCCGTCGAGCTTCGTCGCAAAACGACGGCTAAAGTAC
>Ga0073934_10002949_pt1 | contig 33043 bp, 27 predicted proteins | sample LarsenN4metaG_FD_76834 | JGI IMG/M metagenome (GOLD analysis project Ga0073934, IMG submission 76834) | Hot spring sediment bacterial and archeal communities from British Columbia, Canada, to study Microbial Dark Matter (Phase II) - Larsen... ...
AAAACATCACGGTGATCGGCGGGGGGATTGGTGGGGCGCCTCTCCGTCCCGTAATCCAGACCGTACTGGCAGACAGGGGTGATTATGGGCATTTGAGCATCTTCTGGGCTGCTCGCAAGCCATCCCTGTTGATCTTTACCGACGAATACGATGAGTGGCAGTCAGCCCCCGACACAGAGCTGCACTTGACCGTGGACGAACCTGACCAGTCCTGGGACCGCAACGTTGGCTTGATTACCGAACTTCTGGAGCGCGTTGCTCCATCTCCCGATGATGCGATCACGATCACTTGCGGACCTCCGATCATGATCCACTTCGTTGACGAGCTATTACGAAAATTAGGTTTCAGACCTGACCAGTGTTATGTTACCTTAGAGGCTAGGATGCACTGTGGGTTAGGAAAATGCGGGCGGTGCAACCTTGGAGAAAAACTGATCTGCGTCGATGGTCCGGTGTTTTCGATGGATGCCGTGGACAATCTTCTGGAAAGGTTCCTGTAAGATCGAACAGCATTAAGATTAAATCTCAGCGTACCCATCCAGTTCGAAAATGAAGATCGTTGCACCCCCAACTTCGATTGGAATTGGAGAGGGGAAAGCCGCTGGCGCGGTTTCGATCGGAGTCGCGACGTACTCAATCCTTCTCATACAGCTCTTCTCGAGCGCCTCTACAGCGGACGCTTCCTGGCCGGCGGAAACACCGATCAACAAAGTCAGATTCCGCCGTCCGAGAAATCCACCTGTACTGGGCAGATGGGTCACAGAGAACCCCAGTTTGGTCAGAGCGCTCAGGGCGTTCTCGAGGTCCTTTTCTTGAATAATCGCAGCAATCAAGCGGTTGATCTCCAACCTGGTCCCGGGTTTTATCCGGAGTGTGGCAGGCCAGCTCGAACCACCGGACGTCAAAGCTGCATCGACTTCCGATACCAGTTGAGAGTAAGTAGTTTCTGTGATCACACCGTCTTTCAGCAGGGAACCCAGCATGCTCCTTTGAGCCTGGAGTAATTCCTTCCGGGCAGCTTCCAATTCCAGGGCTTCAAGCTGAGGGTTCTCCAAGAGGACTGCTTTTACTGCATCAACCAACGCCTGGTTGTGCTGCTCTAACATGGGGGCAATTATCTGCCAGGTGTGGTCAGAAAGCAGACCATTTCTCCGCATCCGCGTCAGGTGTTCGTATGCCGCGCGGGTGGCTACAGCCCGGGCGTGACGTCTTTCATACTCCAATTGAACCTCACTTCGCTCGGAAAGTTTCAACCTGCGAACGAGCGGAGCCATGGTGAGCCCTTGGACGAGCAGGGTAAAAATCACGACTCCAAATGTCATTACCTGGAGTTGAGTCCTGGTTGGACCGAGAGAGAGAGGGAGGCTGATTGCCAGCGCAAGGGAGATCGCTCCACGTAGACCTCCCCAGTTAAGAACGTGCTGCCAGCGCATCGGGATATCTTTCCCAACCCAGGACAATCCGTATATCGTCATCGCGCGTGCGACGAGCACTCCAAAAACAGCAATGATGATAAATTGCCAGGAAGTGAACAGGGAAGACAGGTCTATCTGGAGACCGATGAGTAAAAAAATGAAGGAGATAGCGATGAAAGAGGCGTATTCCCAAAAGTTAAACAGGACGATACGGGTGGTCGGCGACATGCCGGCCGGTCCAATGTTGCCATTGACCAGACCAGCCACGACGACAGCCAGGACACCACTCACGTGAAAGACCTGTTCGGCGATCAAGTAAGAACCGAATGCAAGGATCGTTGTCAGCGTGGTCTCGATCAGGTAATCGTCGATCCGCTGAATCGCCTGGGAGACTAAAGTCCCAAGGAGTAGCCCGACCAAAATCCCTCCCCCGGATACGAGGAGAAAATCCAAGATACTGACCAGGAGGTCGAAATCTGCTGTTTGGGTGGCAATTGGAATGACGAGACTTAAGAGTACGATAGCAATCCCGTCGTTGAGCAGACTCTCTCCTTCGAGCAGAACTTCTAGGCGTTTGGGGATGCCCATGGTTCGAAACAATGCGATCACAGCAACAGGATCGATTGCTGCAACCAGTGCTCCAAAAACCAGGGCGAACAGGATCGGGATATCGGTACCCCAGTGGACTATCATCCCGACGATGATCATGGTCAGGACAACACCTGGGATTGCGAACGTCAGGATGGGCACCAGGTTACGTCGGAGATCAATGAAGTTCAGGTGAAAAGCGCCTTCGAAAACCAATGGAGGTACCAAGAGGCCTAAGAACAGGTTTGGCGCCAGATTGATGTCCACCTGTGGCAGGAGAGTCAGCACCAGCCCCATGATCACGAGCCCGACTGTGTAAGGCAGGCGGAATTGCTGCGCAGCGATCCCGACAATGGTGGCGATTAACAGGAGGATGATGACGATCTCTTCTATTACAATGATCGAGTCTTGACCATCAAATATATCGAGTTCAGCCTCATTCACGCCTGTTTGTGCGGATGTGTCTTGTGTCTGATTGGTGGGAGCCGGATTAACCCGGGAATCGAGGGCTTCTGGCTGACCTGAAACACATCCGACGACTCCGCTGATGAAGGCACAAAACATTAGTAGAAGGACTATAAGACTGGGAAATTTGCGCATCAGGGTTTTATTCAAGAGAGATAAGTTGTGGATCAGGATCTTGTGTGGTGAAAGTCTGTCCATCAGGAAAAATCACCTGGGTCCTGTCCTTACCGCGCAGGACAGTCATCCCTCGATATTTTACCGTCACTGGCCAGGGGAAGGGATTGAATCCTTCCACCCGGACTTTGACAGGCGATATCAATTGTATCCCGAGTGTGTTCAAAAAGAGCCCAAGCGGTGCCAGCCCGGTAACTGTATTTCTTTCACCGAATCCTTGACCGGTCACTGCATCGTACTGCTGTCTAAAACAGGATTCTCTCTTGAGGGATTGTACGATACACCCCATCAGATGGGAGATCAGTTCTGCAGAGTCTGCTCGACGACCATACGCAAGAAGACCTTCACCAATGAGTTGGCACCAAAATAGATTGTTCCGCCGGCAGATCACCGATTCTGAACGGTTGCGGTTCACCAGATAGCTGGTCAATCCATAATTCTGCCAATATTTACCAGGATTCTTTAGCGTTCGAGTGATGATTCGCTCTGCTCGATCTTTCTCCGGAATTCCCGCCCAAAGGGGAAACAGGTTCGTCAAATCCTGTACGTTAATCCCTGCTGTATGAATTTGCACCCGGTCGTCTTGACTCAGACCGCGGATTTCGATGTATTCCAGTGCCACATAATTTGCATTACTCGTTACTGTTCCCCAACCCGGAAACCATAAGAACTGCTCTGGCGGGAGACGATCGACCCGGTGGCTGCCGGATGTACTGGTCCCGTGAATGAAGACCTGGGCTTTCCGGGTCGATTCGTCGTCGGTTCTTATGCTAACTACCAGCCTGACTGGTTGAACAAACTCCTCTTGAATTTCGATAACCCCTTCTCCTCGAAGTTCGCCCAGTTTCTTCCGAGCGGAACGACCATGGGAATCGCGATCCCAATACAGGTAACTCGCTATCCGGGGATCCCAGGCGGATTCGATTGCTTTGGATAGATGTGCGGCATAAGGCTCGAGTTCCAAAAGCGAGTCTTCTTTATTTAAAATTCTTGCGATCTTGATCAGAGATATACATTCCTTGAAAAGAAAGGAGGATAGCGAGGGGCTTTCAACTGTTGTGCTGTCTACTCCCTGAGCCCAAGGATGCCAGGGCGAAAAGATCGGGCTATCATCCATTCCAGCCTGAAGAGGGTGATCCCACTCCGGTATTCCATCCAAATCCCGGTCATGATTGGGTGAAAACCAGCTTGAAAAGTTAGCAACCAGCGAGTCAAATACTCGCTCGAGAAAGGTTTGCTCGCCGGTCTGCTGATAATATTTCAGCGTAAGTGCGGCCAGCAGAGGTGCAGCAAGATGATTGCTTCGATGACCGGCAAGTCCGGGTTTCCCATCAATCTCACCGTGGTCTTTTTGTGTGCACAGGAAATTCGTGATAAGACCCTTCACAAGGGCAGGTTCTATTGGAAGAACGATGTCCGACAGGTAATATACATCATGGATCGACTGCCCGTTCCACAACGGACCGTAATCGGTGCCATCCCCGCGCAGGGAGTATCCATGAGGGGGATTTCGAGCAGATACGAAGGTCGAAAACGGCAGAGATCCATCAGAGCTGACAAAAAGACCTAGGGCGATTTTTTGGGAGAGGGCAAATGCAACATCCCAATCTGGATCCCCGGTGTATACCTCGATTTGGGAACTGTTGAGCAGTTCAACACGGGCGATGGCTGCTTCCCAATTGCTCTGGATGATTTGCTGAATCAACTGGTACGATTCTTCCCTGGTGGAACATGCAGCATGGCACCAGGTCAGGGTGCGAGATTTGCCAGGTGCCAGATCCATACCGATTACGAGAGCTGGAAAGGGACTGGACACGGCAATTGCCCCGCCTGTGATGAAAACTACCGGCGCCAGTCCGTTACTGCTCCCGGTCAAGATAGGGACCGAGTTGATCTCATCCGCAGTCATGAGATCGTTCCCTTCTGCCGGATTTAGCAAGGCGCACCATTCGAGCCGGATTTCCCTGGGAACGTTCCCCGAGCTTGTCACCTGGATTCGACCGGCGATAGCATCCGATCTTGCAGCCCAATATTGGAGAATGACTTCGATGTCGGGAAATGGGGAGAGTACGAGTTCCATCAGGTTTGGATAAAAGCGGCGGAGGATCGGAGTACCGGAGAACAGGTTGGGATCGGTGATGGCGTTATTCCCCTCTACGAAACGGGGGAACAGCCGCATCGATCGAGCCCGGAGTCCATAAGTCGTTTCTAATGCCACCGCAGCAGGTTCTCCACCAGACAGGTTTAACTCCCAGATCTGGTCGTTGACATAGTTCGTTTGAATAAATCGGGGATCAGCGGCAATCGTCAGGGCGAGCGGATCGCCGGATTTCAAATAAAACTCGCGCATTTCTTCAGTTTATGCAGCCACCTTCATTCACAAAAGTGGTCAGTTCGGTCACACTTAATTTAGCCAGACCCAGCTTTTCAAGGCTCCTGCCTCTTCGCCAGTAGTCCGTGCTGTGGATGATGCATGCTAAACGGATGATGCTGTCCATGCCCCGCACCGAGACACCATACCTCTCTGCCATGGAAGTTATCGGCACCAGGCTCATGGGGACGTCCTCGAAAATATAGCGGTGGTTCAAGGTACTCGGAGCTTTGATACCATAATATCCCTGTTGGTTGTGAATGGCTTCGTACAGGGTATCTCCTGCCGTGTTGTACGCCATTTGCAGCCATTCCATGGCTGTGCGGGCACGGATTCCTAACGCTGATGCAACCGTGACACGCTCCCGATCGAGCACTTCCAGGACCCTGGCTACTGCCGGAGTGACACCATCGATGTAAAATTGGAAATCCCCGTGGGTGGATTCGATCCACCCGGCGTTCAGCAGAGTCAATGCCGGATGGAAGATCGCGCCCATGTTGTTCAATCCCGTATGCAATACGTTTATTCCGTCGATGAATTGCGGGTACGCCGGACGGATTGCCTCAAGGACGCGTTGCGTGCAAGTGGCTGGCAGAGCAGCCAGAGGGACGGCTTCTTTGATACGGAATATTCGCGCCTGTGCAGGCCCATCTGAGCGGCTGGCATAGATAAAAGTCTCCGCTTCTGCGACGATAACATCGGAAACACACCCCTCATCGCGGATCACTTTATTGAATTCGATTGCCCCACAGGTTCGACCCGGATGCAACACCACGATTTGACCGTCTTGCAGGTAAGGTGCACAGGTCCGGGCAATATCCGCGTGGGCCGAAGATGGAACGACCACCATGATGATATCTGCACCAGCCAAAGCTTCACGGATATCTGAAGTCACCAGACTGAGCTCTCCAAATCCGTGAGGACCTCCTTCGAAGCTTTCCAGCTCAATGCCCCTTCTGGATGCCAGCGCAGCGATGTGACCTGGCGTACGGTTGTAAAGAGCAACAGAGAAGCCCATCAGGGCGAGATGGGCCGCCATCGCTTTTCCCCCATGGCCGGCACCAATAACCGTGTATTGTGTCCTGGCAACCATGCTGTCTCCTTGTGAATCCCGATCTGCAGATGAAATCGATGCCGAGTGCGATTGAAATCAAATTCTTGAAAATCAAATCCTGAGCATTTTCAGGCGTTCTGCCTCGCTGATTGGTTCGCCATTCCTGTCTACGGCGCAGCATGCACCTTGGATGATTCGCGTCTTTATGGCACCCCTGGCATAGGGATTATTGGAAAGATGGGGGGCGTCCAAGATGCCTGTGGTCACGGCTTTGGTTAATGTGCCTGGATCTGTGAGTGGATCACCTGTATTGTGTTCCGCCAGAGCACGAATTGCCTCGATAGTGATCTGGGTTTCCTGAATCAATTCTGCCTTACGTGACTGAATTCGTGGATCCCATCGCATGTCAGGTTGACCAGCCATAGCGTTTTCGACGGCTTTCTGCGCCAGCTTGCAAGATTCAATCACCTCCGCCGCGGATGCGGCATGGTCGGCTTCAGTAAAACCGACCACGTGAAGAATATGGGGTTTGAGCGCCATCTGAACGTACACACTGGCTGCCAGATGCGCACGGGCCGCGGTCAGATCGAGCGGATAGCTCAACAACCCGGTCCGAGTTTGCCGCCAGATTCGAAAATCTGGACCCGCGAGGGGATCGATCATTTCGAGGATAGCAAGCTTTTTAGCCAGGTCCATCGCATCGCTGAGTCCTGGAGGGCTGTTAAACATCAATTGCGTAATATAGTCTTTAACTCCACATGCGCGCGCGTTGTAGGCAGATAGGAAAGCCGCGGCAACAAAAATCACGTCCGGAGCGTCACGCATCCCCCAGTGGTGGGGTTCATTCACTTCAACCGGGATATCTCTTTCTCCATACCAGGCCATGACATTTTGGTGCTCCCGAATAGATCCCGTTAAATCCCACGGACCGCGGCCATCCATTTGGTTAAACCAGAGGAGAGGTATTGCGCACCAGGCGATGTTGATGGTCTGTAAATACATTTGAGCCAGTTGGATGAAATCATCGGTTCCTGAATACGTCCGGAGTAAGGGGTGATTTCCCCGCCGGCTTGCCGTGTAGAGTTCCACATAATCCGAAGAGGTTCGGACCGGGACGCCCCCTGCACCCTTGCGTCTGGGATCTTGCCTTTCGGGATGAAAAAAGTTCTCCTGAGCATCCTGGTCCACTCCCAAAGAGATTACATCGAGTACGCTGGCGTCTGCGATTTCAGCGATACCTTCACAGGTCGCCTGGACCGTGGGAAGGCCGAAATGGTGACGGAGGAGGGGATATGGTGCTTTCCAATTGATTCGATCGATCGTCCTGTCTGGAAACTGGTGTTCGTTGGTCCGTTCTTCAATGCTGCCGCGCAGGTAAGCCAGCACGTTTGCCGCCGATTCTCCTCCCTGGTACACCCGTTCGAAGAATCCCATCCGTCTGGCTCGTTCGGCCAGCGGAGGAGTCCCGCCGAACGCAAAGCGGACTCCCCGCTCTCGCATTTCATCAGCGGCTTCTGCAAATTCGGCGAGGAGTCTCTCGCCTGTCTCCGGCGTCAGCCGGTAGGAAACAGCAACCAGGTCAGCTCCAACCTTCTTCGCAGCACTGATGACCTCAGTGATCGGAACGGCTGGCCCCAAAAAAACTGTATTCCATCCAGCCATTTCAGCCAGCTGCAAGAATCTGTAAATTCCCGCCACATGGACGCATTCACCGAGAGCTGCAGCGACGACAGTCCTGCTGCCAGGAGACATCTCAACACCTTTTCGGGAAATAGTTCTTGTATTCAATAAGAATCCAGCGTGATTCCAGGCTCAATTGGAACAACTGGTTCGAAATCATCGTCAATTGTGAATGACAGTTCAGTCAAAACCATTCTATCATACACGGTTCTTCGTCATTCTAAAGAAAGAACTATTGGTGGAATTCGGACATTGCGCATAGATATTCCCATCTTGTCTCATATGTGTGCTAGAATTGGGCTGGCGCGAGATTTAATCGCACCCGCTCCGAGTCTATTCCCACGAGACACAAGAAATGACGCCTTCTCTGCAGTTCATTTTACAATTGGCCATTATCATCTTTGCCACAAAATCAGCCGGTTATGTGGCGACGAGGATCGGACAACCTTCGGTGCTGGGAGAACTGATCGTTGGGTTAGCGCTAGGACCATCTTTGATCGACCTCCAACACTTACCAATCTTCGACGAACCACTGGTCGAGGAGATGGTCCACCAGCTGGGTGAAATCGGGGTGCTGCTGTTGATGTTTGTTGCCGGATTAGAGCTCCATCTTTCCGAGCTGGCGTGCACGAGCCGTGTATCTGCATTTGCTGGTTCCCTGGGGGTTGTTGTGCCAGTGGCTCTCGGTTACATCGTCGGAGCGGCGTTCGGTTTTTCTCCCCAACAAGCCATATTTCTGGGGTTGGCGCTGGGAGCAACCAGCGTGAGCATCTCAGCTCAAACGCCGATGGAGCTGAAGGTCCTGCGCAGCCGGGTCGGTCTCGGACTGTTAGGGTCTGCCGTATTCGATGATATTCTTGTAATTCTCTTCTTCTCCACCTTCCTGGCTCTTTCCACCGGGGAGCGAGGTCTGGGGGCAGTCGCATTTTTGATCCTCCGGATGGTGATTTTTCTAGGAATATCCACCCTGTTCGGGCTTAAAGTATTACCAGCAGTTGTCAGAAGGGTATCCAGGCTGCCGGTGAGCCAGAGTGTGCTGGCTTTGGCTGTTGTCGTATTGTTTCTCTATGGGTTTGCAGCGGAAGTCCTTGGCAGCATGGCAGCGATCACGGGGACTTTTCTCGCAGGGTTGATGTTTTCCCGCAGTGGAGAGAAGGAACGCCTCGAAAGAGGGATCCACGCGCTCGCTTATGGCTTTCTTGTCCCGATCTTCTTTGTGAACATCGGTTTAACGGTCAACGCCCGCGAGCTGGATATTAATGTTATTTGGCTCTTTATCACCATCAGCGTCACAGCAATCTTTGGTAAGCTGTTGGGAAGCGGTTTGGGGGCAAGGCTGGCAGGGTATTCCTGGCGAGAAGCCGCCCAACTTGGTGCCGGGATGATCTCCAGAGGCGAAGTTGGCCTGATCCTTGCGGCGGTAGGCTTAGAACAAGGGCTGGTTAATTCCAGTGAATTTTCAGCGATCATCGGTATGGTGATTGTTACGACCGTGATAACCCCTCCATTGCTGCGGGCATTATTTGCAGAACCCCGAAAAACTGAAGAAGTTAAACTTGAACCCAATGTGGAAGAGGAGGCAACCTAGTATGTTGATGGTGCTGCTTGTCATAAATGACCCAGAGAAGTTGAAAGACGTGTTGGAAGCCTGGGAGTCAGCCGGTGTTCCCGGGATTACCGTACTGCACAGCACGGGCTTGGGGAAATTAAGGCAGGATTCTTGTTTGTGGGATGATCTCCCATTACTGCCGAATATCGAAGACTTTTTCGAGCGCGAGGAGCTGCACAGCCGAACAGTGTTTTCGGTGGTTCCAAACGAGGAGATGGCCGATCGGCTGGTCCATGTGACTGAAAAGTTGATCGGAGATTTCAAACAGCCGGAGACTGGTTTACTTGTAATCATGCCGCTCATCAAAGTCTACGGTTTGGAAAAGGAACCAAGGCTTTCTGCCTGACATTGCTTATCACTCACGATCCAAGGAGGCTCAATGATCTCCACACAAATTCACAGGCGGGGTATGTATTTCGAGGAATTCGATCCTGGTATGAGCATCACCAGTCCAGGCAGAACGATCACGGAAGCGGATGTCGTAAACTTTGCAGGGATCTCAGGCGATTTCAACCTGATTCATACCGATGGGGAGTACTCCCGAAACAGCCCATTCGGTCAGCGAGTCGCTCACGGACTGCTCGGTTTATCGATTGCATCTGGATTGGCTGTCCGCACAGGCATCATGGAAGGCACAGTGCTCGCTTTCCGTGAAATTGGGGAGTGGAAATTCGTCAATCCGATCTTTATCGGAGATACCATCCATGTCCGAATGACTGTTATCGAGACGAAAGAAATTCGACGGCTGGGCGGCGGAGCAGTTACTATCGAAGTGGATGTGAAGAATCAGGCTGATAGCACGGTCATGAAAGGGTATTGGAAGATCCTGGTCGCGTCCAAACCAGGATGACACCATGAACGACGCTTACGACGATTTACCTCCGGAAGAAGCCGACGGGGAGAAAGAACAGAACCGTTCTCTCCCTGAAGAAATCTTCCGAGCAGAAACTGGCACCCCGAAGCCATCCGGTGATGGTGAAGAAGCTCTCTCTGGGGATGCGATCATCCAGGGCGAAGAACCAGGACCTGAATCCACGGGATGGGGAGGAAAACGCGTCGAGGAGGATGCTTCGGGAGAAACGTCTCCCCAGGTCAATGCATCTCATGAGGGAGCAGATGAGTTGGAAGAAGGGGGCAAAAACGAGGCTGACGCTGAGGAGATCGTCGAAAGTCCTGACTTCTATTCCTACACAGCGGGGGGATGGTACGTACCGGATGAAGAGCTCGAACCACACACACAACCGATCGAAATAGGTTCATCTGAAAGACCTCGGTCAATTGAAGATACTCAGCCCATCATTGATGAGAGCCGGCAAGACACCCAGCCGCCGCAACCTGATGCATCCGGTATCACGAAAAAATCCAACACAGGGCGACGCGAAAGCTCCTTGCCAAGGCGGGTCGACCAGATCGACCTGGACGCGACGCGGGTGACGCCGGCAGCCTACAGAGGTCCCGGAGTCAGAAGCGCTTCGGCTCTCCAGCCGCGGGTGGCTCCTCGCGCTAACCAACCTCTAGTTCTCCCTGCACCGCAAGAATCTCTCAACTGGCAACGTATGCTTGGATGCTTTCTGCGGATCGTCATCGTTGGATTATTTATCACTGTCCTCCTGGCAATCATGGGGGTCTCGTTCTTGCTGTTCCAGTATTACCGTATCGCTGCCACCCTGCCTCCGGTCGATGACCTGCGCCAGCGGGCTGCTCAATTCGAGACCACGCGTATCCTGGACAGGGATGGAAATATCCTTTATGAGATCCTCGATCCTAACGCAGGGAGACGGACGTATGTGCCGTTGGAGGCGATCTCGCCTTATCTCGTCGCTGCCACAGTCGCCACCGAGGACTCCGGTTTCTACAGCCATCCAGGATTCGATATCACCGCGATCGGAAGGGCGTTCCTTCAAAATTACCAGAGCGGCGAGACGGTTTCCGGTGCTTCAACGATCACTCAGCAGCTGGCGCGGTCGCTTTTATTCACTCCGGAGGAACGCGTCGAGTTGACGTATATGCGTAAGGTGCGTGAGGCGATTCTGGCGGCTGAGATCACGCGAAGGTATTCGAAAGATGAGATCCTGGAACTCTATCTCAATGAGATATATTTCGGCAACCTGGCATACGGCGTTGAAGCAGCCGCACAAACTTATTTCAGGACATCCGCCAGTCAACTGACTCTGGCACAGGCGGCTTTCCTGGCTGGTTTACCCCAGGCGCCATCTGTGTACGATGTGTACACGAACCGGGAAGTGACGTTTCGGCGCATGGATCAGGTTCTTTTCCTCATGTACCAGGCCAGCCAGGAACAAGGCTGCATCTATGTCAGCAACAGCCCACAAAGAATTTGCGTCGACGCCCTGGTGGTCGCGGATGCCTCCAATGAGTTAAAGGACTACCAGTTTCAATCTCCCGACATTGAAATTCGATACCCGCATTGGGTGAACTACGTACGATCCCTTCTCGAAGCACAGTTCGACTCTCAGACGATTTATCGTTCCGGATTTTCGGTGTACACCACCCTTGATCCTGAACTGCAAGACCTGGCAGAACAGATTGTTGCGAAGCAGGTGGCTAACCTGGCAGAACACGATGCGAGTAATGGGGCTTTAATTGCGCTTAACCCAGGCACGGGGGAAATTCTGACTATGGTCGGATCGGCTGATTTCTATAACGAAACAATCGATGGGCAGGTCAATATGGCTGTGAGTCCACGCCAGCCTGGTTCTTCGATCAAGCCTCTGACTTACACTGCGGCGTTCGAAAGGGGATGGACGCCTGCCACCCTGATCTGGGATGTGCCATCTGAGTTCCCACCTTCCGGGGATCCGGACGATACCCGACCGCCCTATAAACCGGTCAACTACGACGATCGGTTCCATGGACCGGTGACCGTCCGGTCAGCCCTGGCAAATTCTTACAATGTGCCAGCTGTGAAAACACTGGATTTCGTGGGCATCTATGATGACCCAAATATCCCAGGCGAGGATGGCCTCGTATCCTTCGCACGCCGGATGGGTATCACCACACTGAATCGCGACGATTACGGCTTATCATTGACATTGGGCGGGGGAGAAGTGACTCTCCTGGAATTAACGAGTGCCTATGCGACCCTTGCCAATGGCGGTCGCAGGATCCCCCCTGTCGCCATTACCAGAATCGAGGATTTCGGTGGGAATCTGGTCTATGAATATCATCCGAGCGGCGGCGAACAAGTGATCCGACCGGAGCATGCGTATTTGATCACTTCGATATTGTCTGATAATGCAGCCCGAACTCCGGCATTTGGGCCGAGCTCTGTCCTGAATCTGCCATTCCCGGCGGCTGCCAAGACCGGTACGACGAACGATTTTCGGGACAACTGGACATTGGGATATGTCCCCGAGCTGGCCGTTGGGGTCTGGATCGGCAACGCGGATTACTCGCCCATGAGAAATGTCAGCGGCGTGACAGGTGCCGCGCCCATGTGGGCTGAATTCATGACCAACGCGGTGCAGCGAGTTTTGGGCGGAACCCCCTCTCCATTCGTCCGCCCGCCTGGGATCGTCGAACGGGTGATCTGTGCGATCTCCGGCACCGAACCTTCCAGCGCGTGCCCTACTCAGCGGACCGAGCTGTTCGCGGCCGACCAACCGCCTCTGCCGCAGAGCGAGGACCTGTGGAAAAGAGTCCTGATCGACACGTGGACAGGACTCGAAGCCTCGCCTGCCTGTGACAAATTCACAGACGAGAAACAGGCTGTGAATGTTACCGATCCCTGGGCGATCCGCTGGCTCAGGAATGATCCAGCGGGGCAGGCGTGGGTTGAACAGCACGGTTTTTCCAAACCCCTCTTTTTTGTACCGCAACGGCCGTGCACAGCGGACGATCCCAGGCCTCTACTCCAGTTTTCCTCACCTCGAGATGGAGAGACCATCACGAGTTCTCCCCTCGTTATCACGGGTCAGGCAGGGGCGAGCGGGAATTTTAGATCCTATCGCCTGGAATTCGGCTTGGGACCAGACCCGGTTCAATGGGAGTTGTTGGTGCAAAACGGGATTCCAGTCAATGAACCCGCAAAACTCTACGAGTGGGACCTTGAAGATTTGCCACCAGGGATTGTGACACTTCGGCTCTACTTGGAGAGCACTTTGGACTCATACGCAGAGGTGAAAATCAGGATCAACCTGCAGGTACCCACACCGACGCCAACGCCGACTCCGACTTTCACCCCGACACCCACCCCGACTGCCACGCCGACGCCAACATCGACATCGACGGTCACTCCGACACCGACCGAAACGCAGATTCCGGAAAACACACCCACCCCAAGCTCAACGCCGATCGATCCCTTCTGGACCCCACTGCCCACCTCGGGTAGCCCATGACTGATCCAGGCCTGCGATTTTCACAGGCCTGGCAGTTTAGAAGCTATCTCAAAAATAAAGTAGAGGGTGTTTTGCGGCGGGGCGGCCGCCGCAAAACACCCCAATCCACCATTTTTGAGATCAGTTCTAGTCATTCTGTTAAATTTATTACGTACTAGCGCGAGATTACATTTCAGTCATCGCCATCGGAGCTGGCGAGGCAGGTACCTGCCCAAAGAGGTGGGCAAAAATCGTGAAGATGTAAACGCCTCCGATCGCGCCTACCAGCCATCCAACAATCCACCCGACACACGGTATCAGGCCAACGACGGCGCCGACAATTCCCAGAATGATCCCGACCACGATTCCTGCGACGATTGAAACCAGCCACGCCGTCAGGTATCTGCTGGTGTTCGTCGAGACGATTCTCATGATCTCTCCGAACTCGAAGCACGATCCGAGGGTTTCTTTACGGGCGAAATTGATATACACCGCTGGAAAATAAAAGCTCAGTGCTAATGCGTAGATCAGAATGATGCATCCCAAAATCAAGCCGATACCGGTGAAGGCTGCAGCCAGGGTATCTTGGAGATCTGAATTTTCCGAAGGTACAGTCAGGAACACGAAACCCAATGGAATGCAGGCGAAGACCAAAGCGGGGAGTGAATAGACCACCCCCGCGAGCCAGAGGAGAAGCCCTTTGACGAACTTATTGCCAAAATCACCCCATTCAGGCAATGGTCTGGACGCACTATCCATGACATTCTTGATCAGATCGGCGATGTATCCCAGCCAGGCGAAGTTCAATACGGGGACTGCCGAGACGAGCGCTCCTATCAATAATTTCGAGAGCCAGCTGTCGTCTTCGAACGGATACGAAAAGGATTTACCGATGTCCATGATGCATTCTCCTCGTTAAATTTGGATTGTTTTCGTTATTGATTATCGAGTATAAGCTTACAATTAATAATACGAAAAAATCAAGAAAATGACGCGTACATAATAGTGGATCAGGGAAGTTCAGGCGGCGCATTTTCGAGTACTCGGCAGGTATCGCCTTCGCATGCGAATAGATCCGAAGAATAATCGAGTAAGATTTTTGTCAGCTCTGGGGAGAGACCTGTTGCTTTGTTTTCTAACTCGTAGGGATCTTGTATAAGATCGTAAAATTCGATTTCACCATTCGCGTGTTGGATAAATTTATAAATCGCTGTACGAAATCCAAAATAAAGGGGCATACTTTCAGGATCGTTCATACGGGTATTCGTTCGTTCCGAAGAGTATTCCAGACCGGATTGTTGATTAAACATGATTGGGAAATATGAATAATGTAATGAGAAATAAAACTCGATCGGAAATGCCTTTCTCCAATTCGTAGTGTTGATGATATTACCAATCATTTCATCAACGGATTGCAGCGTCCGAAGCCGTTTCCGGTAGAATCTATCGATCGTTATTATTTGTTCTTCACTCACGAGGGGGAGCTGACGAATGTATAGTGGCTTGTCCGATACATCTGACTCATTGAAGGATGGCGTTCTGGGAGCAGATATTTTCCAAAAAAGTGTTTCGTGTCTCGGCGCTGGGATAGCCGGAGCGTGCGGAGCCGTAGGCGCGATCACCATAAAAAAAGGCGACTCATCATAAGCCATTTGTTCGATGAATTCTGACGCTTTCCTGGCGATAACATCCGTGAGGTAGTCCTCAGGATCACTCCCATATTCTATAAGTGTTCCATTTTCATTCAGGGTGTAATCGAACCCCCGATAAAAGGTGCCTGAGACTGGCGCATACCACTCATCCCATCCGGAGGGTACATGAGTCAAATACTTACTTTTTTCGTAGTTATTCAAGTATTTTCCAAAGTAGAATTTTCGGTATCCAGCGGATTGCAACGATGCTGCCAGGGTTTTTTCTTCGTGGCCTAAAAAGAGGAATTTACTGAAACCCCCATTCGTCGATTTGTTGTAGTACACCTCATGGTTGTGTGGATACTGACCCAATAAAATGGATGCTCGGGAGGGACAGCACATTGGTAAGGGGGCGAAAAAATTCGTGAATTGGACCCCTTTCTTCAAGAGTTCCTCTTCTAGAATTGGCATGAATCCAGGCGAATTCAGATTAACATCCAGGTCATCTGTCACGATCAAAATTATATTCGGCTGTATTTCTGTACTTTTTCGATGATTCAAATATGAGCCAAGATTTATGAAGTCATTATTAATGATAAGAGTAATCAACGAGAATGCTACAAACCATCTGGCTGTCCAAGAAACCCCCAAGATTCGGACCTTCATAAAGCTTTCCCCAAACTTCTAATCGATGTGCTTGTATGAACCGTTAATCAAATAAAGGAACGGATTCTAATTAACGTCAGTTCGGGATAAACCCCTTCGACTTCGTGGTGGGCATTCTGAGCAGAACGCAGAACAGTCGAAGAAGCCCACCACTCCGATCAGGATACCTGTCGACCTTATCCCGTATGCATGTTTATTCGAGGAACACGATGAATTTTACCATCGAATCCTTGATTGATTAAACCCTTACAATAATCTCATCTGGGAGGGTGATTCTGTGAGCGGATCCAGCGTGAGGAGTTCCTCAAAGTTCTCTCGGGAAAGAGCGGGAGAATCGAGGAGATGGCGGATGTGGCGGTATTTCAATATCCTCCACCCCTTCTCTATCTCGGATTTGAGGAGGGGATTACGCCGCAATTTATACACCACGATAGGGGCGCGTGCACCGGGCAGAACGATGAATGATATTTCTGGGTAGTAAGGGTTTTTGTGGAGAACCTCCCAAAAAATACCTGTCGTTGAAAAATAAAACACGAACTTCGGCAGTTCGTTCCTTTCGTTCCAGATCGAAGGTTGTTCTCCACGAACGAGGAAACCCAATCTTGAGCCTACCTCAGAAAGGGCTGAACGAATTTCGTCGAGCTCAAGCTTTCGCATGTCAGCCCTGTCCTCTTCCCTCAGCCTGCGTAGATTGTCATCGCCCTCCGATTCTGTATAGGATTCGAGACATATCCTGAGCAGTGTGCTGTCTGGCGTGTATAGACCGGGGAATGATTGGCAGAGATGTTCGTCAAGAGCTGAGAGGGTGCAGACAAGGTTAGACTGCAGATAACTGCAGACAGATTCCTCCAGGCGGTCCGCAAGCGGCCTTCTCTCTGGCATTAAATCATCGTGCCATTGTTGGCTGGCTTCAATGGATTTCTCTCCTCCTCCGAACCGTGAGAAACCATTCCGGGGAGAAAATGTCTCCAAAACCGCTGAATGGATCAGGCTGTAGGCCTCTCCCGGGGAACCGCTCAACCCTTCAGAAAAGATGCCAGGTTTGCTGAGTTCTTCCAATGCCGCAGCGTGGAGGAGGATATAAGGCGCGGGTTCTCCTCGCTGACTTAGATGCTTCTTCGCCGAACGGATAGTGATCTCTTCGACCGTTTTGGCCAGATCGAGCCCGGTCGATCTCAAAGCATGAGTTTGCTCTCCACTGCCTCGCGATTTCCAAAGAACTTGGACCAGTTCCCATTCGTTGCGGACTGCGGTACCCTGAAGTTCAAGTCCCGCCATTCTGGCAGCAAGCAGTGTCGACGACAGAAAACCTGCCTCATTTTCGCTGATGCACGCAAACAACGGAGTCCCGCGCTCCAGGATCCTATTGAGGGCAGACAGCACGAGATGCTGGGCCGTGCAATGCCAGGCCCAATCGTACCTCCTGCGGCGGATGACACTGATGAAAGGCCCGATGGATTCTCGACCCCACAACCACCCAGCCCAGAGGGCTGAAAGGGTCCAGAACGCCTGGTTGGGTCGCGGGACTGCCGTAACGACAGCTGCCACAGGGATTCGTGCGAGCCCTGCTCCATCTTCGATTGAAGCAGCCAGATCCCGAACAGGCCCCTCGAAGATCGTCAGCCCACCTCCCTCTGGTGGAGAATTCGGCCAGATTGCAATGGGAACGGGGGGCAGTCGAGTCGAAATTACCGACGGCGCCTCTTCGAGCGCTAACCAGATATTGTTTTCTCTAAAATGTGGAGAAGGGATCAGCTGGCGAGGACGAGGTCGTTCGGTCAGGTGTGACCAGAGGACGTTGCCATGGTCGAATGCCAGCAGTGCCAGAGCGTATAAGCAGCGCAAGCGATCACTGCTTCGATGGATTTCAGGACGCTCCTCACCGAATAGGACTTCCAACCGGTTTATCAAAGTGGTGATCACATAAATCGATCGTGGGAGGTACGATGAGATGGCTTCTTCAGCATGAAAGCGATCGGGATCCCCCTTTGGCGCTATTCGTTCGAGCGCCCGGGCGCGGTGCAAACCGCTGGTCGGAAAACTCTGAGCCAGGGAGATATCGCCGGAGGTGACTGGTCGCTCACCGGAATCCCCACAAAACTGGCAATGATAGATCCGGGCATACGGCGCATCTTTATCCCGTTCCCAAAGGAATGCTTGTGCATCGATGATCTGACCACATCCCACGCAGGTCGTTCTGTATAGCGATCTGAGGTGTGTCTCAAGCCGTTCTTCCCCCTTCCGGGTTGCAGCGATCTCAGCCAGAGCGGATCTCAGCTCCATCTCGCTGGGTGTATTGGCCGCCAGTTCGTACAACAACCGTGAGATGGGATTGTTCGCAGCGACAAGTACCCGAAAGCCTCCTCGGGCGAGTTCAGCAGCCATGGATGGGCTGGAGCCAAAAGGATCCAGCAACCACGCACCGGGGGGAAAGCGATCCTTCGTCCACCTGGTTGCAATCCCCCCGGGAATCGGGGGTAGATACCGGGCAAGTAATCCGGATGGTGGGGGAGAATCTCCCGGGATGAAAGGAAGAGGTCCAGACATATCGATTAAACAGATAGTATAACGAGGTTTTGGTAATTAATCTGAAAATATTGGTATGGTAAAATTGCCAAGTTACCTACAGGGAGAGGTCAAGACAGATTATGCAACTGGCATCGGCGTTTACCCATTATTTACGACAAGCCTCATCATCAAATGTGGCAGGCTGGCTGTGGTTGGGCATCCTCATCGTGGGAATCTTGATTGTCTGGATGTTGCTGATCTACCAGTCAAGTCAAAGCAGCTTACAAAATGGTGTGTATCAGGAGAACGCTTCCACCTCTGCGGTGTTGGAAGGTGAGAAACCCCCACAGACGGCTCCACGAAGTTCGGATGCGGCTGACGATTTGACGATCATCGAAGGGATCGGGCCAAAAATAGCCGAATTGTTGAAGAATGAAGGTATCGATACCTTCTCGAAGCTGGCGGAACTGGATGGCAAGGCATTGGAAGAGATCCTCGCCCGTGCGAACTGGAGGTTCGCCAAACCGACTACCTGGTCCAGGCAGGCAAAACTGGTAGTCGAAGGGGATTGGGAGGGGCTAAGAGAATTACAGGACAGGTTGAAGGGCGGGACATCAGCCGGATAACAAGGGAACCGGGATTTTAACGCTTGCAGAATTCTCACCTTGATCCCGGACCAAGGTATTACGAGGGCGGAGACATTGGGATTTTACTGCTTCACGGGTACACAGCCACACCGGTAGAAGTAAGCCAGCTCGCAGAGTATCTAAATTCGCAAGCAGGGTACACTGTCTTGTGTCCTTTACTGCCCGGTCACGGGACATCGATCGATGATCTGCATCCTCTCAAGTGGCAGGATTGGGCGATCCACGTAGAACAAGCATATAAACAACTGAGCTCGCTGTGCGCTACCCGGTTCATCGGAGGTATCTCCCTCGGCGGCTTGTTGGCATTGCATCTTGCTGTGAATCACCCGGAAATCAATGGAATGCTGATATTCTCTCCGGCGTTGATTGTGAACAATCGATTGGCAGCCTTATCGCACATCTTGAAGTACTTTATGAAGACGATACCAAAATTCCGTAAAAGAGATGGCGAAAGCATTGTGGAGAAAAGATGGCAGGGATATACGTCTGATTCTCTCCCGGCGATCTCGCAACTGCTTCGACTGGGGCGTGTGGTCCGTAAGAACCTGCCCAGGATTACTCAACCGATCCTGGTCGTCCAGGGAATGCGCGATCAGACGATAAAACCAAAAGGTGCTTTCGAGGTTTACAGACGGGTGAGCTCAAAGGATAAGGCGATCCACCTGATGGAGGAATCAACCCACAGTCTCCTCCTCGATCTTGAGTGGGAGAAAATAGCCCAGGTCACGGCAGCTTTCATCGTTCGCGTCACCGCGAATCGTGGCAATTAGGGGGTCTTCCGCAAGCGGCTCTACAGCGCAGTAAACAGCTTGCAATGCGCCGCCTCGATCTCGGAGAAGAAGAGTCGCATTCGTATCATTCTTCATTTGGGGTATAATGTCCTGGGTTTGGGAACTAAAAAAGCATAAGATTCGTCTTTCTTACCAGGATGGGAACACCCATCAGGTGTAAATTTATTAAAGTTCATCATCAGGAGAGTTGACTTATGAAAGTCAAGTTCGGATGGTTGGCGTGTTTGGCGATCCTGGTCACCGTATCTGTATCCGGAGGATCCTGGGATTCTGTCCTGGCAAAGGAAGATCAAATTGCCTATTTCGATGTCGTCCCTCAGCAACCAGCAGAGATCTTCCTTGGAAAGGGTGGGATATTCATGGTCAATTCGAGCTACTCCGGCACGGCTGGCATCACTAGGAAGGATCCCAATTATTTATACCCATCGGGGAACCTGGTTTTTGTCGAACGCTGGATCGATTTTCAGATTTACGATTCGCGCGGCGTTGCTTTCCCAATATTATGGGGTTTTAATTATGTATATTTCAATCTGACCTACGACACACGTCAGATGGTCGATGAGGGAGCACTAAGAATCTATCATTGGGATACATTAAAACGCTCATGGGTTGAATGTCCGACATTGCTAGTTGTCGACGAGAATGAACCACACGGGAGGGCAGCCTGTGTCATGACGAGCTTCGGCCTATATGGCCTGGCATACGAGAAGTAGTCTTGGGGGAGGACTGATCCCCCGGTAAGAACCTCTTGTGGGAGACCTCGATCCTGTTTCCGGAAAAAAACAGGTGTTGGAGAGACAGCTCAAATAATCTATGGAGGGTAACATGCATACCATTCGGAAACTGACAATCATCCTTTCAATTATCACCCTATTGGTGGCCGCGGTGGGCTTTGCACACTCGCCGGCCCAGGCTGCAACCTGTACCAAGTATCACACAGTCGTAAAAGGCGAATACCTTGTAAAGATTGCCAGGTATTACGGCGTGAACTGGAGGACAATCGCCGAGATCAATAACATCAAATCACCCTGGATCATCTATCCAGGCCAGGTGCTCTGCATCTCTCAAAGCGGCACCACACCGCCCCCTCCACCTCCCGGGTACTCTGGATTTCCGACTTTCTCGATTTTGAGCGTGGTTGCTGACAAAACGGTCTCAGTGCAGACTTACAACCTGCCGCCAAATGACACTTTCGATGTCACAATGGGACCAATGGGGACGAAAGGGATCGGCGGAATCAAAGTGGCATCGGTCAACTCGGGCAGCGGAGGCGCAAGGCAGTTTACCTTCGATATCCCTGCTGGATTGAAAGGCTCTTACCAGATCGCACTCCGGATGCAAAGCCCAACGAGCGGTTACTTCGCTTATAACTGGTTTTACAACAACACAGCAGGTGCCGGCGGTCAGCCGCCTTCTCCGGTGCCACCCGGCTATACTGGATTCCCCTCCTTTTCGATCCTCAGCGTCGTCCGCGATTCGAGTGTGACGATCCAGACGTACAACCTCCCTCCCAACGATACTTTCGATGTCACGATGGGACCCATGGGGACCAAAGGGATTGGCGGGATCCAGGTAGCATCTGTGGATTCGGGCGCCGGCGGATCGAAACAGTTCACGTTCAATATCCCAGCTGCATTGAGAGGGTCTTACCAGATTTCCATCCGGATGCAGAGTCCGAAGACGGGATACTTCGCATTCAACTGGTTCTACAACAATACTGCGGTCGATCCGTAGAATATTGATACATCTAGAGGGGGCAGCAAACGAATACGCGGATTGTTAAAACCCCCGAGTTGCACACCGACTCGGGGGTTTTATTACTTCATCAATTGGTGGATTTTACCCAACCCGGATTGTGAATCGGTGATTTTCATTACTTGAATCTGGACGTTCGAGTTTGCTAAGATAAATATGATCCCAATAGCTAATTGATCTAGGAGTGGATGATGAAGAAAATCGCACTGCTCCTGGTGATATTGACCATCCCCTGCGCGTGCGTTCCCAGGCTGCCCACCGGTGCCCGGGAACTCGCGATCTCAGCATTATGCAAATCTCCGGCAATCTCGGAGGGGAATACTTGCAGGAGTGTTTTAATCCAGCGGTTCATCGTACGTGCAGATGCTCGCCAGGACACGGAAGAAGCTGATGCGGTAACCCGGCATTGGTGCGTCGAATTAAATTACGTCGATTACACCGGTGAATCAGGCTCCGCAGTCGTCTGGCTGAAAGGACCGAATAATGAGGGAGAATTCGAGTTGGAGGAAGGGCCTCTATTCGACATGCCGTGTGAATAACAGGATTCTATCGGCTATTTGTAGTATCTATTTCGAAAATGGATCAAACCGATAAGCAGACTAAATTGGACCAGGGCGGAGATGATTGTCGAGAATTGATAATAATAAAACAGCATCAAATCAACAATAATCAGGTAGACAATTAACGAGTAGTACGCAAGCGCAAATCCCACACGCTGCCGATGCTTTGCAATCGAAACACCGCTCCCGATCAGCATGATTCCAATTGTTCCCTGCAATGCATGCGTGGCGAGAAACCACCGAATTTCACCAATATTGGCAGGATTGAACAGTGCTGTCAAGAACCTGAGCAATCCGGGAGGTGTGAATGTAGCGAGAATCGCAATGATCGAAGTGAGGGTAGCGAATGATCCTAGAACAATTGTCCCCAGCGACAGCCAGGTCCTCAACCGATTTTGGTCGAGGAAGCGCTCCTCCAGCGAACGCAGACTGGCCTGCAGTCTCTCTGCTTTCTTTGGGATTTCGGGAGCGAGGTCTATATCATTCCCTTTTAGAAATGAAGAAAGGCTGGCGGCGAATCTAGCAAGATGCGGAGGGTCATCATGGTCGACGGCGTAATTCAATCTGTCGATCACCTCGTTGAACTCCTGGGAGTCGAGATCATGATCGAGGTATTCCTCGAGCAGCTCGAGGACCGCGTAGAGTTCCCCGCGCACAGATTGAGGAGGTGGGCTATTGATCCGCAGGTAGAAGAACACACCTAAAATGAAGAATGCATAGATTATCGGAGCGGCAATTGGGAAGAAATAATCGTTTTCCTGGCTGATGAATTTACCCACCTCGTCCATGAACAGCCCTGCCCCGACTCCAGCTAATACTGCCGTGAACTGGTAGACCCATCGATTAGCGATGACGAGAGGTAAGATCGCTGCGATGGTCAGCAACAATCCCCCCCACAAGACGTGTGCAATGTGGAGGTCTTCCCCGCCCAATTGGGGGTAGCCAGTCACCTCAAGGAATAGTCTGGTTGCAGAGACCGTAAAGGCAAATGCGAAGAGCGTGACCAAAAGGTAAGAATTGGCTCTGGGCCGGCGGACAGGCTTCAGAATTCTATGAAAGTAACGGTTCATTCATAATGCTTGACTGTTCTGGAGTTCAGACGCCGTGGTTTTAATCAACCGCCAGGCTTCTCGAACATGTCTCTCCTCAGTCTGGGTCTGACCTACACAGAGCCTGATCACGAAATTCCCTGCCAGGATCGCATGAGACAGGAAGATGCGCCCGGTCCGGTTGAGACGATCGATCAAGATCCGGTTGAATTCGTCACCGGCTTTATGGCGAAAACAAACCAGATTGAGGGGTGTGGGTGAAACCAATTCGAAATCGGGATCTTCCTTGACCCATCTGGCGAATTCCTGGGCCAGGGCAACGTGTCTGCGCACGTGAAATTGCAGGCCTTCGATGCCGTAGTGACGGATTACAAACCAAAGTTTCAATGCGCGGAACCGGCGACCGAGCTGGATATGCCAATCCCGATAATCGATAACCGCGCCAGATTCGGTCGCCTTATTGCGCAGATACTCAGGCAATATACTGAGCGTCTTGATGAGTGCTGAACGATCAGCAACATAAAAACAGTCGCAGTCGAAATTGGTGAACATCCACTTATGGGGATTGAAGCAGTAGCTGTCTGCGAACTCGAGACCCTCGTGGATGAAACGAAATTCTGGACAGAGGGCGGCTGTCCCTGACATCGCTGCGTCGACATGCAGCCAAATTCCTTCATCCTGGCAGATTCGTCCAATTGCTTCTACCGGATCGATGGCGTTGGAAGCGGTCGTTCCGACGGTTGCGCAAACGAAACAAGGGATCAGTCCATTCTGCCGGTCCTGGCGGATTGCATCCGTCAAAGCGCCGGGCACCATGGCGAAGTTCGCATCTACTTCGATCAAACGTAGATTCTGTTTTCCTATTCCAGCAATTTTGACCGCTTTTTCTATCGATGAATGGGTTTGGGTCGATGCGTAAGCAACTAACCGACCAGCGCAGCCGGTCTCATTGGATGTGAATCCTGTGGCGCGTTCCCGGGCGGCGAGGAGGGCGGTCAACGAAGCGCTGGAGGCAGTGTCCTGGATCACTCCGCCTCCCTCCGTTGTGGATCTGAACCGGGAGGGCAGACCCAGCATTTCGACCAGCCAATCGAGAACCAGCGTTTCCAGCTCCGTGCAGGCCGGGCTGGTCGTCCAGAGCATCCCCTGGACGCCGAGACCGGCCGACAGCAGCTCTCCTAAGATGGAAGGGGCAGAAGTATTCGCAGGGAAATAAGCGAAGAAATTTGGGGATTGCCAGTGAGTTATCCCCGGCAGGATGAGTTGCTCGAAGTCTTTCAGGACGAGGTCGAGAGGCTCACCACGCTCGGGAGGATGTTCCGGCAATCCAGCCCGGATGTCGCCCGGGTTGACCTGGGAAAGCACAGGGTAGGATTCGACCTGCTCATAATAATCGGCGATCCAATCGATGATCTGACGGCCGTATTTTCGAAAATCTGCGGAGGTCATGTGGAAGTTCGTTGGAGGCTGCATAGACACCTTAACGGGGAGATAATGCGTATAGTCATGAGAGGGAGATGGGTAAGATTAAGGCTTGCCCGGACCCGGATCGTCCTCGAGCGGTTCAGCCTCCGGGCCGGCGCCAGGTTGGGTGGTGGGAACCCTGGCTTCCAGCTCGGAGAGGCGCTTCTGCAGGTTGGAGATAGTGATCCTGCGCCGAATCTGACCCGGCGCGGCTGCCAGATACGCGATAAGTGCTCCGGCTAATAACGCGATGAACAAGACCAGCGCTAATGACCCTTGCATTTCCCAGACCAGGAACTTTATCGTGACCGGAGTGGCATTTTGCACCGAGAAGATAATCGCCAAGAATGCTATGATGAAAGAGAAGATCAGGAGAATTTGCATGGGCCCTCCAGTTCGTATTAACGTTCACATGATTGATGAGAACTTATCTCAAAAATGGTGGGTTGGGGTGTTTTGCGGCGGCGCAGCCGCCGCAAAACACCCCCTTCACGATTTTTTAGATAGCAACTATAAATCCATTATCACATTGGTAATTTAGGTTGTCAATAATCCAAGATTCGGCGAGGTGAGCGTTATAATTCGGTTGTGAGCCAGACCGTCATCGCTATCGTCCTAGTCTCCACGTTCATGCATGCTGGCTGGAACCTCATGGCTCGATATGCCCGATCGGAGGGGGAATTCTATAAGCGGATGCTCACAATAACCCTCTTCGTGGGATTTCTACCTGCTGTACTCTCCGAGCTCAACACAGGATCGATGACTCCGCTTGCCTGGGCCTGCGTGGTCGGGGCAGGTTTCTGCGCGGCTTTCTATCTGTTTGGCCTGGCGCGCGCGTTCAATTCTTCCGATTTTACGATTGTCTACCCGGTAGCCAGGTCTTTGCCTGTCATTTTCGTGGCGTTGATTGATGTGGCGAGAGGCAGATTGCTCACAATTTTCGGTTGGGCAGGGATACTCCTTGTTGCCGTGGGATGCCTGTTGGTGCCATTAAGAGATTTTGGCGATGTCCATTGGAGGAATTATTTCAACCGGGCGAGCTTATGGATGTTCATAGCTGCCCTGGGAACGGTGGGGTATACATATTTAGATAAAGTCGCTGCCGAAGTCATCCAGCAAGGAGCAGATACTGCAGCCCGATATGGGTATTTTTACTTCGCTGTTTCTTTCTTCCCATATGTGTTCTTGTTGCGTACGGTTGGCGTCAACCAGAAAACATCGAACAATACAGGCTGGCTCTTGCCTGTGTTAGGGGCACTCTTCGGTTTTGGTGCTTACTGGTTGATCCTGTGGGCTTACCAGCTTAGCCCTTACGCGAGCTACATCGTCGCGTTCAGACAGTTCAGCATCGTGATTGGGGCAATTCTGGCATTTATAATTTATAAAGAAAGAGGGGTTGCAGTCCGATTGACCGGCGCTTTGTTGATCACTGGCGGGTTAATCCTCATCGCCGGCTGGGGGAGGTGAGCTGCGGTTCTAAACGGTTTTGGGCATTTACTTCCCAATTTTTCATTGGGCATTGAATTTCAGGATGATTTACAAAGCCTGGGCTATTATCCAGAAAACACCAGCGCCTAGCAAGCCGGTTGCCGGTATAGTCAATACCCATGCCAGCAGGATCTGACCCGCCAACCCCCACCGCACCATGTTCACCCGTTCTGCAGCTCCGACCCCAACGATGCTCGAGCTAATCACCTGGGTGGTGCTCACCGGTCCGCCGAGCAGCGCCGCTCCAAGGATCACGATCGAGCTGGCAACCTGAGAGGAGAAAGCGTGAGCCGGTCTGACGCGGTAGAATCCGGCTCCCATCGTACGGATCAACCGCCATCCCCCGAGAGCTGTCCCCAAAGCGATGGCGCCTGCACTGGCTGCAATGACCCACATAGGCACCTGAAATCTTGGTAGGACCCCGAAAGCGACCAGCCCCATCGTCAGGATGCCCATTGTTTTTTGAGCATCATTTGTCCCGTGACTCAAACCAAGGGTAATCGCGGTGATCCACTGTCCTTTCAAGAACGCTTCGTTAATTTTGGGAGATAGACCTGTCCCGATGATGAAAATTGATGCCATGATCAGGTAGCCGATCGCCAATCCTATGACGGGGGAGATGAATAATGCGAGAAAGACCTTTCCGATCCCCTCAGGGTGGATGGCTGATATACCATAACCGGTGATGGCAGCTCCAACAAAACCACCGATTAAAGCATGTGAAGAACTGGAGGGGATGCCCAGCAACCAGGTAACGAGATTCCAGACTATCGCCGAGACTAAAGCCGCCAGTGCGACAGGTATCGTGACGGCCTGGTCGTTAACGACTTGGCTGCCGATAGTAGTCGCCACGGCAACTCCAAAAAGGAACGGTCCGGCGAAGTTGGTCAAGGCAGTCAGGGCCAGGGCGTAACGGGGCGCCATCGAGCGGGAGGCGATCACCGTTGCGACAACGTTGGCGCTGTCGTGGAAACCATTAAGAAAGTCAAAGGTCAGTGCGATCGCGATGAAAATCAGTAATAAAGGTTCCATGAAAACCCCGAGTTCAGTCTACTTCTGAGAAGGGTCTCCAGAGCTAGACCGCAATTGGAGTATATTTCATTGAAGCCGGAATCGAGATACCTAGTAGCTGGCAAAGGGTGGGCGCGATCTGGAGCTGGGAAAGCACCTGACCGGTATCCCCCAACCCCGGGATCCCTGGCTGGATTAGATACAATGGCACGTCACGCACCTCAGGTGTAGTTCCCCCGTGCAGCCGGTCCGCGTTAATACCGTGATCGCCGGTGACGAGAATGCTGTACCCCATTCCCAACCATTCGATGATCAATGCTGACATCCACATATCCTGGAGGATGGCATGATTGCGGTATTCCGCTGAGTCTGCACTGTATTTCTCCCCGGTGTAATCCATGCCCATGGGATGGACCAAAAGATAATCCGGATTGAATTTTCGTACGAGCATTCCGGCAGATTGAAACAGCTCGATGTCCGGATAGTCATCTTCCGTGTAAAACCTGCCGTGCTGGATCGGTAAACTGGCGTCGTCGACTTCGCGATCGTTTAAACGATCATAAGGCGCCCTGTTATAGAGTTCGGAGAACCAGTAGTACGCAGCAGCAGCTGTGGTTTTCCCCGCCTGGATAGCAAGTTCAAATACGTTGGGAACGTTCGACCGTCGGATGACGTAATTCGATATGACTCCATGCTCGATCACGGGTAACCCGGTGTGGATGGTTTCATACATCGGGCGAGACATGCTCGGCAATTCGCCGATAACCTTAAAAAGGCTGGCTTTTTTCTGTTCGACGAGGTGACCCAGGAAGCCCATCCCAGCTACAGCAGTGTCGTAGCGAAGGGCATCGGATAAGACGAGAATGACTTTATTCGGCATTGGAAATCCTACCTGGTCTGACTGCGCATAGGCATAATAATTATCTGATTAGCCGAAAGAAACGATCTACTAAAATGCTCTTCGTCCCTGCGCGTAACCCAGGGACGAAGATTCGTTCATTAACAGGACAGGCTTGACCTTTAATAGACTGCATTACCTGTGCCGGGAGTCTTTCAGAATCAGAACAGCCTCCCGGGAACAGGTGATCTCGGCTTTATCCCCGATCTTCGGGAGTTCAAGGTAAGGGTTGTTGAATGTATCCATGTGGAAGGATTTGTCCCCGACCTGGACTTCGATGCGGACGATTGAGCCGAGAAATGTGATGTTTTCGATCGTGCAGTCGATCAGGTTGGCTTTTCTCTCCTGCTCGGCAAAACTGAGGCGTTCTGGACGGATTGCGATCGTCACCTGATCTCCGGGTTTGAACTCACTCAAATCCTGCGATGTGATGAGGTGCTGCCCGTCAACCCGCAGGATGCTGTTCCTTGGATCAACCACTTCCGCCTGGTAAGAATTCAACGTCCCGACGAACTGCGCGACGAATTCGGTCGCAGGGAAATTGTAGATCTCAAACGGCGTCCCGACCTGCTCCATGGAGCCGACGTTCATCACTACGACCCGGTCCGAGATGGAGAGCGCTTCTTCCTGATCGTGCGTCACGTAAATCGTCGTGATCCCAAGTTCCTGCTGGATGGCGCGAATCTCACTCCGCAGGGAAACTCGTATCTTCGCATCCAGAGCGGACAAAGGTTCATCAAGGAGCAATATCCGCGGGCTCATGGCGAGAGCGCGGGCAAGCGCCACGCGCTGTTGCTGGCCTCCGGACAGCTGGAAGGGATAGCGGTCGCCGAATTCCGGCATGTGGATCAATTTGAGCATCTCGTTGACGCGCTGCCGGATCTCTTCCTCTGGTCTCTTGGCGATCTTCAGCCCAAAACCGATGTTGTTGGCAACGGTCATGTTCGGGAATAGCGCGTAAGCCTGGAAGACCATCCCGACGTTGCGTTGGTTAGGCGGTTTGAAAGTAACATCCTCGCCATCAATGATGATCGAGCCGGTAGTTGGCAGTTCGAAACCCGCCACCATCCGCAGTGTAGTCGTTTTTCCGCAACCGCTAGGTCCAAGGAATGCGACAAATTCTCCCTTTTCCACAGATAGATCGAAATCTTTGACAGCGTAAGTATCTTTCCCGAAGACTTTCGAAACGTTCCGAATTTCGAGGAATGCCATAATCAAATATCCATTCTCATGGTGTATCGGTTAACGAGCGCCGGCGATTTGTGCTTGACCTGGCGCACCGCGGCCAATCCTTTGGACAACCCCGATCGAAGCCCAGGTCAGTAAGAAGCTGACCACCGACAATGCCTGGGGGGTGTACGCCCGCATGGCTCCGATCTCTTCCAGGTATGGACCGAATGCCGGATGGACCAGCAGAGCGGCGAAAGTGAATTCGCCCATTACGATCGCAAGGGTTAAAAAGACTCCACTCAGAATGGCAACACGAAGATTTGGGAAGATCACCTTAAAAAGAATGGTCCCCCAGCCAGCCCCCAGGCTTTGAGCAGCTTCGGTTAATGTTCGGACGTCGATCGCGCGCAGTCCTGCGTCAACCGCCCGGAACATGTAAGGTAAGGATAGGACGACATAACCAGCGATCAATAAGAGCGGAGTGCTGACGATGAAGTAATAACGACCGTACAACCTCAAGAATCCAAACACAAGGACGACTGCCGGGACGACAAACGGCATCAGGGTGATGAATTCCACAACGGGTCGGACCCGCTGCAAGCGGTAGTGGACCCAATAAGCAGTTGGGACGATCAGAAGGAGGCTGAAGGTGATGGTCAATGCAGCCCATAGGAGGGAATAGCCAAATTCCCGGTAGAACCTGGGTTCGCTGAATGCCACTCGATAGGCTTCGAAAGAGTAGGTGTCCTTTACCATCCGTAAGCTGAATTCAAAAGTCGCGATCAATGGAAGGAAAAAATAAATCAAACCCATCAAGAAGATGATCCAGGAAAACAGCTTCGTCCCATTGACTCGCGCCTTAGCCGCAGGTCTCGTCGGTCTCATTGAATCGATCATGGGAATCTCGGAAGCGGGATAATTGCTGTCAGTCATCTCGTCCACCTGGCAGCCCGCCGCTGCATGGAGATGTATCCCAGCATGCAGATAAACATGATCACGATCATCCCGAGCGCCAGCGCATTGCCCAGCCCCGGGTTGTAGAGGACATCCCCCTGAATTTGAGCTCCGATCAAGATCGGGACCAGGTTGATGAAGCTGCCGGAAAATGCGTAGGCGGTGGCATACGCTCCGAAGGCATTGCCAAATAATAAGATCATCGTCCCCAAGAGTGTTGGCATCAAAATGGGTAGAGCGACGTAACGCCAGTATTGTATGGATGTGCCTCCCAGGTTCTCACAGGCTTCACGCCATTCCCGGCGCAGTCCATCCAGCGCGGGAGCCATGATCAACACCATCAGAGGGAACTGAAAGTACATGTAAACAATGCTCAGCCCCCAGATATTGTAGATGGTGAAACCAGCCGCATGGATATCTACTTGTAAGACGCTCTCGATCCAACGGGTCACCAGACCAGCATTTCCGATGGTGGCGATGAAGGCGAAGGCCAACGGAACACCGGCGAAGTTCGATGCGACGCCGGAAAAGGTGGTCATGAAGGTCCGCAACCCGGCAGGTAGACCGCCAAGGATCACGGCGTATGCGAGGAGGAAACCGAAGAGCGCGCCGCCGACAGCAGTGATCACGCTGATACTCAGGCTGGTCTTGTATGCGTTGACGATATCGCTGCGAGTGAACAAGGCGGTGATGTTCTCGAATGTGAAACCTCCACCAACTGCCTCGAAGCTCCTGATAAATATCGTCAGCGAAGGTAGAAACAGGAACAACAATGCAAATAAGAAAAAGGGAGCAACCCCTAACCAGGCCCAATCGAATTTCTTGGGTTGGAGACGCGCCACTGGCGCGTCTCCAACAGTCGCGAGCCGGTTATCTACGGCACGGCTCATAATCTGGTCTCCTAACCTTCACCAAACACGACCCTGCGCCAGTTTTCTGTGATGTACTTGCCAGTTTCCTGGAGCTGTTCGACCGATGGGAAGGTCGCGATCTCGTAAGCTTCCGCAGGCGGCAGCTTCGCAGCCAGCTCGGCCGGGATGACGCCGCGGGCGGCCATGTCGTTGAAACGGATTGGATGCGCGTACCCCTCCAGGTAAAGCAGCTGGCCCTCATCCGACATCACGAACTCCCACCACAGCCGGGCGGCATACGGGTGCGGGGCGTAGGCGCTGATCCCACCGGCGTAAGGGCCGCCGAGCACGCCGGATTTGGGTACGATGATATCCAACTCGGGGTTCCCCGCCAGGGCATCCCGGTTCGCCAGAGCAAGGTAATCCCATTCCATGACGATCAGGGTCTCGCGCTGGGCAATTTTACCCTGGTCAGCAATTACGGGGATGAAGTTCCCGTTGGCGTTCATCTCGGCCCAAAACTCGAGCCCTGCCTGCGCAGCTTCAATGGCGCTTTCCACGGTATCGCCGAGCGAACCCACCCGGGAGATGCCAGCTGCCAGAACGGTCTGGACTGCCTGGTTGGATTTCAAGACGTCGCCAGCCATGGCGACTTTACCCTTGTATTCCGGCTTCAGCAGGTCTTCCCAATCCTGAGGGGAATTCTCGATGTCGGGTTTTACCACTTCGAAAGCGAGCACACCGTAGTACTCTGCCCACCAGTACCCGTTGGGATCTTTCAGTTCGATCGTGTCCCAGGTGGCGACTTTGTATGGCGCCACGAGGCCATCATTCATCGCCGTGACTGTGTGGGCAACACCAATGTCGATCACGTCTGGAGCCTGAGGGCCCTTGCTCTCCTTGTTGGCGCGGATCGCTTCCAGCTCGTCCGCTGACCCTGCATCGGGATTCAATTCATTAACTGTGAGGCCGTATTTCGATTTGAAGGTCTCGATAATCTCGCCATAATTCGCCCAGTCGTGAGGCAGGGCAATCGTGGTGAGCTGGCCTTCCTCCTTGGCCTTCGTGATCAGCTCATCCAAGGGGATGGAGATCGGCAGCTCTCCACCTTCTGCTGCTTGAGGAGCGCAGGAGGCGAGCCAGGCTGCGAAACCAGCGGTCATGCTTAATTTCAGGAACTCACGGCGAGAGATGTTCCTGGTCGGGCGGTTTTCTGAAGTCATGTTTTTTCCTCCGAATAAATTATCGAATTATGTTCCAGCTCCTGTTGGGAGTTCTGAACGTGAAGTCGAATCCGGGCACCTCCTCTCTAATCTGCAAGCAATTCTGCAACCACTACAGCGAATTTCTTTAAGTCTGACGCTCTCGTTGTGACACTCTATCAGGATCGTCCAGTGTGAGTATTGACTTAGGAGCGGCAACGGAAAGGGAATCAGATCATCAGCCTTAGGACTCGAAGGCAAACGGTGTTCCATTTGCGATCTGCTGTGTCAGGCAGGGATCGCACACTTCATTGGGTTCAGTTCCATAGAGTGCGCAGTGATTAATGGATAATGAGAGCGATTTTAACACGTTGTATCTGCCGAGTCAATTAATTTCAAGAGGATTTACCTAGTGATCGATTTGATATGAAAATGAGGTGTTGCTGCAGACAATGACAGCAACACCTCACGATTCGAACGATCTACTCGACCGGGATCGATTGGTAGACTTTATTAACGTCGATCCCTTGCCGGCGGCGATAAGCGCTGAACCCGAAGTAAATTGCTGCGGCCAGGGCATACATGATGATCATGAAGAACATCGAGGTCGAGTTCGACCAGCCGATGGCATACAACGGGAAATCGAATGGCGGGACATGGGGATCCCAGAACCACTCGATCAGCAGCCAATCGAGGAACAGGAAG
>Ga0073934_10002952_pt1 | contig 33024 bp, 37 predicted proteins | sample LarsenN4metaG_FD_76834 | JGI IMG/M metagenome (GOLD analysis project Ga0073934, IMG submission 76834) | Hot spring sediment bacterial and archeal communities from British Columbia, Canada, to study Microbial Dark Matter (Phase II) - Larsen... ...
CCCGCCAAGCGCCGCAAACGTCATCTGCCGCATCGAAAACCCCGTCGACCATGAATGTCCCAATCAGGGTGGACTGCTTCGCCCGCTTCGGGAATCCTCGGACTTGTTCAGAGTGTCCCTAGGAAGCCGGGGCAGGAGGGGAGATGGCGGACGTATTTCTGTCTTATGCGCGGGAAGACGCGGCTCGCGCCGAGCAGATCGCGCGCGGGCTGGAAAACGCGGGGCTTGATGTCTTCTGGGACAACGAAATCCCGCCTGGTCAGACTTGGGCGGACTACATCGAGCAGAAGCTGGCCCAGTGCAAAGCGCTAATCGTGCTCTGGAGCGCGCATTCGGTCGGTTCGCAGTGGGTGCGTGAGGAAGCGCGCTTGGGCCGCGACAAGAGTGTGCTTATTCCAGTGATGATCGACAGCGTGCAGCCGCCCTTCGGCTTTGGCGAAGTTCAGGCCGCGAACCTGTCGAACTGGAACGGGGCGCCCGACGATCCGAACTGGCGCCGCTTTGTCGACGCGGTGTCGAACTTTGCGAAGGGGGCAGCCCCGCGCCCCTCCGCGCAGGCGATGCCTACGCCACCGCGTACGGCGCCTCAGCCGACATACAGCGCCCCAGCGGCCCAACAGAGAAAGGGCGTGCCTGTTTGGGCGTGGATTGCAGGCGGGGTCGCCGCGGTTGTCGTGTTACTCGTGGCCATTGGCGCCATTCTTTCAGGCGCCAAGCCGACAGAGTTCGCCGCCGGACAGACGCCGCAGACCGCTGCTGGTGCGCCGGCGCCGGCGCAGCAGCCCCCTGCGACGACGGCCGAGGATCCCCAGGCCGTCATTCTCGCCCAATTGCAGCAGGCTCAAGCGCTCGCGGCGCAGCAGGGCTTTCAGCTGATCGGCCAGCCCTACAGCGGCAGCCTCGCGCAAGGGCAGAGCTGGAACGTGCCGGCGCAATTCTACGCGGGTTACGACTATCGGGTGCTAGGCGTGTGCGATCGGGACTGCGCTGACCTCGATCTTGTGCTGTTCGACAGCGCCGGACGGCAGGTATCGCAGGATACGACAACCACCAGCCAGCCGGTCGTGGGCGTGCAGCCGAGCTACAACGACAATTTCACGATCCAGGTACAGATGTATAATTGCTCGGTGGCGCCATGCTATTACGCGCTCGCGCTTTACGGCCGTCCCCTCCAGTAGCTGCCCTAAACGCGGTTCTCCAGCACGAATACCCGTACGGCCGAGGCGAGCGATGCGTCTGGCGTCTGTTTGGCGCGGCGTTCGTCGATGGATGCAATCAGGACGGGCAAGGTCATCGAGCGGGCGCGGGCTATGCGCTCAAGCGCCGCCCAGAATTCCTGTTCCAGCGCGAGCGAGGTTCGGTGCCCAGCTATGCGCATGGAACGCTTCTGCAGGCCGCCGCTGCTAGCGGCCTTCACGTCCGTCGTCATTGGATGTGCGCTTGTGTCCATCGAGATGCTTGTCTGCGGCTTTCCGTTCCGCCTGTTTGAGTTTCTTCTGCGCCTTCGTCTGTCCGTGCGTGATCCTCATAGCGGCGGCTTCTGCATCCGCTGCCTCACGCTGCTTTAACTTGCGCGCGCGCCGCAGGTTCACGATCTGATTCATGACAGGCAGTTATTGTGCTGCGCTATCCGCCGAGAGCATGCAAGAGCGGGCGGATGTTGCATCGCGATGCAGTCATTCTCGCTCATCATAACAAATGTTACCGCGCCATTTCGCAGTTGGAGCGAGTTCCTTCTGACGTGCAGAGTTCCCTGCGCGCAACTCAGCCGGGACCGATCATCTTCTCGGGGCGCACGATGGCGTCGAAGTCTTCCGCCGGAATGCCGTCCTTGATCGCTTCTTCGCGAAGCGATGTGCCGTTCATATGCGCGGTCTTGGCAATCTTGGCGGCGCGGTCGTAGCCGTATTTCGGCGCGAGCGCCGTCACCAGCATGAGCGACATTTCCAAGTTCTTCTTGATGTTGTCCTCGCGAGCTTGGATGCCGGCGACGCAATTGTCGGCGAAGCTGATCGCGGCGTCGCCCAGCAGCCGCGCCGATTGCCAATAATTGTACGCCATCACCGGGTTGAACACGTTGAGCTCGAAATGGCCGCTGGCGCCGGCAAAAGTCATGGCGGCGTGATTGCCCATTACCTGCACGCACACCATGGTCAGCGCTTCGGCCTGCGTCGGATTTACCTTGCCTGGCATGATCGACGAACCCGGTTCGTTCTCCGGCAGCATCAGCTCGCCGAGACCTGACCGCGGACCCGAACCCAAAAACCGGATGTCGTTGGCGATCTTGAACAGCGCCGCCGCGGCCGCGTTGACGCCGCCGTGCGCGAACACCATGGCGTCGTGACAGGCCAGAGCTTCAAACTTGTTGGGCGCGGTAACGAAGGGCAAGTGGGTTAGCGCAGCGATGCGTTCGGCAACTTTCTCGGCAAAGCCGATCGGCGCGTTGAGGCCCGTGCCGACCGCGGTGCCTCCCTGCGCCAGTTCATAAAGCCCGCGCAGTGATTCCTTCAGTCGCTGGTTGGCGTTGGACACCTGCTGCACGTAGCCGGAGAATTCCTGACCGAGCGTGAGCGGCGTGGCGTCCTGCGTATGCGTCCGGCCGATCTTGATGATGTGCGCAAACTGTTCCTGCTTCTTCTTTAGCGCGGTTTCCAGGTGCGCCAGCGCCGGCATGAGATGGCGCGCCGTCATCTGCGCGGCCATGATGTGCATCGCCGTCGGGAATGTGTCGTTGGAGGACTGGCTCATATTGACGTGATCGTTGGGGTGCACTGGCTTCTTCGAGCCGCGCTCGCCGCCGAGGAGTTCGATCGCCCGGTTCGAGATCACCTCGTTGGCGTTCATGTTCGACTGCGTGCCTGAGCCGGTTTGCCAGACGGACAGCGGGAAGTGCGCGTCCAGCTTGCCGTCGATCACGTCCTGCGCCGCCTGGACGATGGCCTCGCCGAGCTTTGGGTCGAGCTTGCCCAAAGCCATGTTGGTTTCGGCGGCGGCGCGCTTGACGACGCCCAACGCGGCTATGATCTCGCGCGGCATCTTCTCCACGCCAATCTTGAAATTGCCGATCGAGCGCTGGGACTGCGCGCCCCAATAAGCCTCTGCCGGCACCTCGATGGGGCCGAAGGTGTCGGTCTCAATGCGGGTCTTCATGGCAATCTGCCTTGGCGGAGGGGCCGGGGATGTCCCACAAGGGGATATGAGGATGAGTTCGCGCGATCAAGCGGGCCGAATGGCATGACGGACTGGGCCGGACGGGGCAAAGTGCGCGCGCGCGAGATTGCAGGCGGCGTCGAGATCGCCGTCGAAGGCGTCACGACCCAGGCGCGCTATTACAAGCCGCTGGTTTATGAGTTCTTTCGCAAGGACTTTCAGATCCGTCCGCGTTGGGGCGAGTTCGAGGTCGAGCTCCTGATGGAATATGCCGGAGAGGCCCCATCGCTCGATCTCGACAATCTCGCCAAGGCGTTTTGCGATGCGCTCAAAGGCCACGTGTTCTTCGACGACAGTCAGATTGCGCGGCTCTTGTGCGAGCGCAGGCTGGGAGCGCGAGACCGCATCATGGTGCGCGCGACGCGGCGCGCCTAACACCGAAGTTCGCGAGCGTAGTCCCTGCCACGAGGCGTGGGTTAATCGCTCACTTTTTCCGGAACGCGTCCAGGCTCACGACGGCGTTATCGCTCGCGGCTGACGGCGCTTCGTTTAGCGGCGCAGCTTCGCGTGCCGCCGGATGACCCGCGTCGTCCCCAGAGGCCATCCGCGCTTCGTCGTGATGGTGATGTTCGAAGTGCAGCCCAAATTTCACGCTCGGATCGAAGAAGCGCGTAATCGCTTTCAGCGGAATCGTGATCGGGTGTGGCTGGCCCGAGAACTTCAGAATCACGCGGAAGCGATCCGCATACACCTCGAGATCCCAGAACTGGTGTTCGAGCACGATCGTCATCTCGTCCGGATAACGCGCGCGCAGATGATCGGGGATGATGACGCCGGGCGCGTGCGTGCGGAACGTGATGTAGAAGTGGTGCTTGCCAGGAAGGCCGCGAGGGCTGGCCGCCTGCTGGAGCGCCGCGCGCACGACGCTGCGCAACGCATCCTGCATCAAGTGATCATACCCGATCATGTCTTCCGCCACGGCCGCCCCTCCTTGGCTGTTGGCGCAACCCTTACCGGCTCATTTCGGCCAGTCAATTGTTCATCCACAGAGCGCGAAATCATCGAGCTTCGCAACGTCGCGAGGCGAAACGCATGGGAGAGCCGCAGTTCGCAAGGGCTGTGGATAACGCATGCGTTTCGTCGCAGAAGCTTCGCGCGGCGCGCGAGCGGTTCGACGCGCGCTCGCCAAGCGCCTGCGATGCAACGGGATTTCGGCGAAGACTTCGCGCCTGCGGCGCCTGCCAGGTGTCAGTGCGTTAGGTGTCAGGCGTCCGAAAAGGAACGCACCGTCGCTGACACCTGACACCCTGACAGAAAAATCCCCGGCTTCTGTTGCCGGGCGCCGGGGGGCCCCGCCTGAGGTTGCTAGACCTGAGGACTTGAGATCGGAATCACCCGGACTGCTTACGCAGCCAGAGCAAATTCCTCAGCAGTGTTGTCATTCGCAACTATGCTGTTTGGCCTGTAACGGGACCAACCCGAGCAAAAGCAGCGGCCTTCAACGTCCGTCGATCCTATTTCGGCCCCATCAACAGGTGTCAGCTTTCCAGGCGTCAGGTGTCAAAACATCAGCTCTAGCTGACACCTGATACCTGACCACTGACACCTCTTGGTGGAGCCGCCGGGCATCGCACCCGGGTCCGATCCGCCTATCTCCGCGCGTTTATCGCCATAGTCCGGAGCGAACCCCGAACGAGTCGGAATATAGGCGCTGGGCCGAGCGGTTGAAAGACGCCGTGATTACCGCGCGCCCTGGCCCCGGAGGCCCATGAACGCTCGCTCAGCAAGCGTGCGGCGCATGTAGGTCCAATCTGCTTCGCTCACGTCCGCGCTAGTCCAGACCGTTACTTGTGCGCGGATGTCGTCAAGGTTCAGTTCTTCCTGCACCTGCGCGAGAGTGCGGCCGGCGCGCACAAGCGCTTCAACCCGCTCCAGTGCTGTCTCCATCAACACCCGCACGGCGCGGGTGTAGCCATGATCGCGCATCACCGGACCATGGCCGGGAACCAGATAGTCGATCGGGATCTGCTCGATCTGCCGCAGCACGGGCGCCCAATGCACCGGCCAAGAGGCGCCCGTATAGGGCAGCGGGGACTGCACCAGGATGTCGCCCGTGAAGAGCACACGTTGGCGTGGCAACCAGAACGTCACATCATGCGGCGAGTTTGCAGGGCCCCAGTCTCTCATCTCGATGCGCACGCCCTCGAAATTGAGGTTGAGGCGGCCATCGAAAAACCGGTTCGGCGTAACGATCCGCACCGTTTCAAGCTCGCTGAGTTCATTCTGTCGGTGGGCGATGTTGGCGGTGCGCGATACGCGCTCCTGCGCGGTTAGGGGTTCGCCGGCCTCGTTCGTCCCGCGCTCCAGCTCGGCTTGCACTTGCTGCAGGGCAGCGCGCCGTGCAGAACCGGGCGCCGTGGAAAGCCGTTGCCAGTACATCTGGTTAAGCTCGATCCACCGCGCTGTCTCACGCTCTGCGATCACTTCCACGCGCGGAAAGGCCTCCCGATAGGCTATCGCGCCGAAATTGTGGTCCAAGTGCCAATGCGTGGTCGCGAGCTTCGACACGGGCTTGTCTGTTATGCGCCGGATAAGCGCTATGTCAGCGCGTGCGCGGGAAGGCAGGTAGCAGCTGTCGATCACGAACACGCTTCGCCGTCCAACGATCACGCCCGTGTTGCCGTGCGGCCATTCGTCCGTCGCGTCTTCGTGCAAAATGGCGAACACGTTGTCCGCCAGCTGTTCGACGCGCGCGCCATCGTCGCTTATGCCGCTCGCCGGCTGAGCCCAGACCTGGCGCGGGACAAGGGCGGCAGCGCACAGGGATGCCGCAATCGCGCGCCGGCTGACGGTCATAATCCCTCCGCCCGGCACCTTGCCATCCGCGCCGTTTAAGTCACCAAGCGTGCGACCAACTGCGCCGATTAGTCGAAGAACGCGATCGTCCGGAACTCGATGCTTTCGCGTGGCGGCGCGCCGGGGCGGGTTTTGGGGTTCTCGAAAGCGGTATGAGGCGTGAAGCGCGCCACGTCTGGGCGCGAGTCGTAGCACTTGATCAGGAGCGTTTCGTCCAGGGCCATGTCCGGGACGTGCCACCAACGATGCTGCGGCGAGTAAACGAGATTGTAGAGTTCGCCCCGGCGATCCGGATAAACGAGATCGGCGGCGATCAGATCGGTTGGCGCCACGCTGCGCGCGTCTGCGAGCGCGAGCGGCCAATCCTCGGCCGGATGGCGGATGGGGCGCCAAACATTGACGAACGCGAACGGCCGCGCGAGCAGCGCCTCAGCCTCTTCGCCGAACAGGTCGCGCACGCGTTGTGGCGCCGAGCGCAACGTGTAGTCGACATGCACGCGCGTCGAGGGCTGGCGGCGCGCGTCCGGGGCTCGCCGGCGCTGCGTGTGGTCGAACACATGCACGCGCGCCGCGCCCGTCTCACGCGCCACCAGCTCGGCGGCTTCCGCGCGGCCTGCGGCTTCGACTTCGCCATCGTCCCAGAAATCGTGGACCGCCGAGCGATGTCGCAGCAGCGCGAAGCCCTCGACGTCAAGGTGCGGCAAGATTCCGCGCGCATTCCGGATCGTCACCGTGCGGGGCGTATAGAGCGCATTCACTTCCGCAATGCCGCTTTCGTAGCCGATCGCGACTTCCGGTTTGAAGGGGGGCGGCTCGATGAAGAGCAGACTTGCTTCGACGGTGCGGTCCTTGGGCCGCTCCAGCACTTCCCACGGCATCGCGAAACTCCGAATGGCCTCCGGTTGGCGAAGGCTAGGCGCGCTTGCGGCAAACGCGACCGATATTCCTTCGCTGGCGCTGTGAGCGGTTCTCACCGGTCCGCCCCGCCCGTATGGTCCGAGCTGAGCACCAGGGGATTCCGACATGGGGGAGCCGGGCGAGACGCGCATGGCGCTAAGGCGCCATCCCATCGCGGCCACCGTCACGCTGATCGCGACGCTGATCCTGGGCTATCTTTATTTGCCCATTCCGGCGCCGCGCGTTGCAGCGGCAACGGCGGGCGACTGCATCGAGCTGCACCTCTATTCCAATGGCTTTCACAGCGACATCGCCGCGCCCGCGTCGATCTTTCCCGAAAATCATCCCTTGCGGCGTCTCTATCCCGATGCCGAGAGCTTCCTCATCGGCTGGGGCGATGAGCGCTTCTATCAGACCGATGGGACCGATCTGTGGATCGGTCTGGACGCACTCATCCCGCCCAGTCCCAGCGTAATGCACATCGCCTATAACGCCGGACCCTCGTCGGCCTATCTTGGCCCGAACGACGATCTGGCGATCGCCGTCAGCCGCGAGGGCGCCGCGCGCCTTGTTGCTTACGTCGATCGCGCCCTCGTTCTGGACGAAGCCGGCGACCCCATCCGCGTCGCCGACGGCAAGGTGATGGGGCGCTCCGCGTTTCTGCGTTCGCGCGGCTCATTTCATTTGTTCAACGTCTGCAACCAGTGGATGGCGCGCGCACTGCGCGCGGCCGGCGTCGACGTCAACGCCCGCGCCGCCTGGCTCGCCGGTCCGCTGATCCGCCAGGCGCGGCAGCGGGGCGTTGGAGCATGCAATGCGATAGCGCCGGAAAACAACGGCGCGTAGGAGTGGGGTCCGAGTCAGCCCATATTGGCTTTGAAATGAGCGCAGAGCCTGCCCCCGCACCTCTAGGCCCCCCATCCCCGGCCGACATTGTCTATCTCGGCTTGCTGACGGACATCCTCGAAAACGGTGTCGACCGCGGTGATCGCACTGGCACGGGGACGCGCGGCGTGTTCGGCCGCCAACTGCGCTTCGATTTGAGCGCAGGCTTTCCGCTGCTGACCACCAAGAAGCTGCACCTGAAGAGCATCATCCTCGAACTGCTATGGTTCTTGCGCGGCGATTCCAACGTGCGCTGGCTGCAGGAGCACGGCGTCACGATCTGGGACGAATGGGCCAACGAAGAAGGTGAACTGGGCCCCGTCTACGGCAAACAGTGGCGCTCCTGGGAGACCAAGGACGGGCGCGTCATCGATCAGATCGCCAACGTCGTGCACTCGATCAAGACGAACCCCAACTCACGCCGCCACATCGTGTCGGCCTGGAATCCAGCCGAAGTGGATCAAATGGCGCTGCCGCCGTGCCATTGTCTGTTCCAGTTCTTCGTCGCTGATGGAAAACTCAGCTGCCAGCTCTACCAGCGCAGCGCCGACGTCTTTCTCGGCGTGCCGTTCAATATCGCGAGCTACGCGCTGCTGACGCAAATGATGGCGCAGGTGACGGGTCTTCAGCCCGGCGAATTCGTCCATACTTTCGGCGACGCGCACCTTTATCACAATCATTTCGACCAGGCGCGCCTACAGCTCACGCGCACGCCGTATCCTGCGCCGCACATGCTGCTTAATCCCGAGCGCAAGGACATCTTCGCCTTCGAGTACGGCGACTTCAAGCTCGAGGGCTACCAGGCGCATCCGACGATCAAGGCGCCGATCGCGGTGTAGCATGTTCGTATCTCGCTCAGATTTTCAGTGTATGGCGCAAACGAAGCTCGACGACGCCGCATTCTTACTGAAACACGGTCGCCACTCGAATGCGTACTATCTGTCGGGATATGCAGTGGAACTCGGACTCAAGGCGGCGATTTGCAAGCAGATCATCGCCGAGTGCCTGCCTGATCGGCGTCTGATCGAGGACGTCTATCGATACGGGCAGGACTTACGCCGCCTTATTAATCTCGCGGGACTGTCTGAGGCTCTTGCAGCCGCCGAAAATGAGCCGAAGTTTAAGGCGAATTGGTCCATCGTTGCCCAATGGTCAGAGGCGACAAGGTATGAGATGATAGATGCGTTTCGCGCCAATGAGCTCGTCAATGCGATCGCAGAGCGGAAGGCTGGAGTGTTCCAATGGCTGAAGCTGCATTGGTAGAGCCTAGCGTCACTCAGGGACGGGAGTTTCTCGATCTTCTCGATCGCATTGGCGTGCCAGTTAAAGGCGCGTTATGGTACTATTATCCGGATAGTGATCGTTGGCGCCTCTTGATTATTACGGACCAAGCTAAGGCCGGGACCAAGCAACTGTACCTCAAGGCAATCGAAGCTGGTGCTACGATCGATTTGGCCTCGGTTGAATTCCAGGACCTGGACAGTCCGATTTATCGCGCACTAAGCAGCGTCATACATGTCGAAGATCGGAGCGATGTCCGAATGAGCCGTAACATGTTCAATGGAGTCTATGTAGCGGACGCCCTTGTATTTCGAATGACGCGGTGATTCAAAAGCCGACCCTCTTCCGGCGGCCATCCTTCGGAGAGTGATCGGCGGCGGAAGGCGCGCTGCTGTGGCGCCCAAGCTAAGGCGGCTAATCAGGGACAAGCCCGCGTGCCGTTAGCTGCGCATCGGAATCTTCATTACACTTTACGCCACGCGGCGGTGCTGTAGGCTTGTGCCCGCGGTGGACGCTAGTATGGGAGGGATTGCATGCGCGCGATGTTCAGCGGCTTTGCAGCTGCCTTGGCCTACTTCTTCATCGCCGCCGGGAGCGCCTCGGCGCAACCGGTGGAATGTCCGCTTTCGCAGGCCCGCCGCACGATCACCAACGATCTTCCGTCCGGCTGGTGGACGACGCCGATTGTCAACAACCTGACCGAAACGCGCGTGCAAGATATCGGCGGCGAGCCGGCCCTCATGTGCGTGTATGGAGCGTCAGGCTCCATACAGCGCGAGGCGCCGGAGAATAGCACCTGCGTGGCTCGCATCGGCGGCTTCGACTGCATGCCGGACATCAGGCTGGTCCCCGGCGTGACGCCAGGCGTCATCACGCCAGCGCCGCAAACGCACTCAACCGGCGCGCTCTCGGTGCCGCAGACCTATCTGTTCGATCTGGACAATGGCGCCGTGGGCGCCAGCGGGGACGTCTGGTTCCATGCAGTCACAAATACCCAGCTCTACCTTGAACCTTCCGGCGGAGCGCAGATGGCTGTGGGCGATCGATCCAATCGCGGCCGGGATGGTTGCGCGGCGGCCTCGTATTCCACGGCGCGCGTGGCGTTGAGCGCTGTGCCGGTGGGCTCGTATGTGTGCGTGCGCACCAATGAGGGCCGCATCAGCCAGTTCCGCGTCAACGCGATTTCGAGCGGATCGCCAAGAACGCTGTCCTTGGGCTACACTACGTGGCAATAGACATTCGTCGGCGCTGCGCGCCGCCCGAATGCATGACTGCTTGCCCGATCGCGTGTAAGACGCGCGTGTGACCGCAAGACTCACTCTCGCCGTCGAAGAACGGCGTCATAGTTCGCGCACCTCTCCCCCTAGAGGGGGGAGGGGCAGGGGTGGGGGTGAATGTCGAGCACGGAGGACTGCGCACCCGGGTCTCATCATCTGATCGAACCTTATGTCGTTGGCGCGCTTCCTCACCCACCCCCTAACCCCCTCCCCCTCTAGGGGAGGGGGATGAGTACTAAACTCACTCTCGTCGTCGCCGTCGCCAAGAACGGCGTCATCGGCCGCGACGGCGACCTGCCATGGCGGCTCTCATCCGACATGAAGCGCTTTAAGACCGTCACCATGGGCAAGCCGGTTCTGATGGGGCGCAGGACGTGGGACTCGCTGCCGAAGAAGCCGCTGCCGGGCCGGCAGAACCTCATCCTCACGCGCGACGCCAACTTCGTCGCGCAAGACGCGTGGGTCTATACCGATCTCGCCGCCATGCTCGCCGCCGGACGCGCCATGGCGGAAGCGGCCAACGCGGAGGAAATCTGCGTCATTGGCGGCGCGCAGCTCTTCAACGCAGTGCTGGATCAAGCCGACCGCATTGTGCTTACCGAGGTGACCCTCGAACCCGAAGGCGATGCGCGCCTCGATCTCGATCTCTCCAACTGGCGCGAGCTCAGCCGCGAGCACGTCGAGCGCGGCCCGCGGGACGACGCGGATTTTGTGGTGCGAGTGCTGGAACGGCAATAGGTTGGAGCGCGCCACTCCCTCGCGCCCACAAGCGGTCCGCCCGTTCTTCTTCCGAGCGTCGTGCGGGACGACAACGGGGCGGCCGGGCCGCGCGGGCGTCGGAGTCGGGCGCTTCCACTCCCCAAATATGAGGATAGCCGTCCCTGTTATCCTACAGTTTTCAAGCGCAACGCCTTGAATCTAAACACACCCGCTCGCGATCAATCCGACCGAGTTCAAAGCAAGGTACAATGCTCTCGCCCTGACACGGGAGGATTTCGAAGTGCACCGAACCTTGGAAATGTCAGAGCATCGGCCGGCGCGGCAGGCGTCGCTTCGTCCCCCGAGGCTCCCAGAGCAGAGGAGGACGTTGAGGAAGTCGGGCGGGACCTACACTCCGTCCGGCGAAGCGAACGGCGCCTGCATTGCTCGCGGGGCATGAAACCGCGAGGTCCAGAGTCTTTCGGAAGGCTCTGACGCGCTGAACCGGCTCGTGGTCATAAGGAGCTAAGGCCGCTGTGGGCCGCACCTCCGGTGCGCACCGCAGCTGAGCCAAAAACTCCTGGCTCGCCAATCCGGGAAAATCGGTCGATCTCGGGGCGCGTTCGACGCGCGGCGTTGCGGAGCGATCCGCGGCGCACTTTAGAGACTAACTCGGCGCGTCCGACGCGCCCCGCCTCCTGGCGCCAGATCGCCAGGTCGCCAGATCCGCCAATCGGAAGGCGCGCGCCGACCGGTCCGTTCTCGCACGCGTCACGACTGGCGACTTGGCGACTTGGCGACTTGGCGAAAAAGGGGTCGCGCCGCTCCCGGCGGCTGCGCCATTTCCCCGCTCGCCACTCGCCAACTGAACCCGTAGCATCCGCCCATGAGCAACTTTGAAATCATCGCAGAAGGCCTGCAATTTCCTGAGGGGCCGATCGTCATGCCGGACGGCAGCGTCGTCCTGGTCGAGATTAAGCGCGGAACGCTGACGCGCTGCTGGAAGGGCAGAACCGAGGTGATCGCGCGCATTGGCGGCGGCCCGAACGGCGCCGCGTTCGGCCCGGATGGCGCGATCTATGTTTGCAACAATGGCGGCTTTGCCTGGCACGAAGCCAACGGCATGACCATTCCCGGCAATGCCGCGGCCGATTACGAGACCGGCCGCATCGAACGCGTCGATCTCAACACGGGCAAGGTCGACCGCCTCTACGAGAAGATCGGCGAGCACCGGCTTTCGGGTCCGAACGACATCGTGTTCGAGAAATCCGGCGCCTTCTGGTTCACCGATCTCGGCAAGCGCCGCTCGCGCGTGAAGGAAATGGGCGGGCTCTATTACGCGAAGCCTGACGGCTCGCTGCTGAAGGAAGTGATGTACGGCTCGGCCAGCGGCCTCAATGGCGTCGGCCTCTCGCCGGACGAGAAGGTGGTCTACGCTGCCGAAACGGACACCGCGCGACTGTGGGCGTTCGATATCGCCGGCCCCGGCGAAGTTGCGCCGCGCGCGCCCGGTTTTATGGCGCGCTACGTCGGTGGTCGGCCGGAGCACGCTTACTTCGACAGCCTTGCGGTGCAAGCGAACGGCAACATTTGCGTTGCAACGATCCTCAATGGCGGCATCACCACATACACGCCGGAAGGCGCCGCAACGCACACCGCCTTTCCCGATCCGATCGTGACCAACATCTGCTTCGGCGGCGCCGACATGCGCGACGCCTTCATCACGCTCTCCGGCACGGGCAAGCTGATCAAGACGCGCTGGCCGGAACCGGGCTTGAGACTGAACTTTGCGCCGTACTAGGTGTCAGGTGCCAGGTGCCAGTGGGGGTGACAGCCATGAACGAGTCTAACAGCTTAAGGCCGAAGTCCTCACATTCGGCCTGGGAACTCGCTGTCTTCCGCAAGGCGTATGAAGCCGCTCTCGATGCTCACAGGGTGGCGCTCAAGTTTCCGAAGTACGAACAATACGATCTCGCGAGCCAGCTGCGGCGGTCAAGCAAGTCCATCTGCGCAAACCTGATGGAAGGGCGTGGTCGTCAACAAGGCTCCAACGCAGAGTTCAAGCGTTTTGTGTTGATCTCGCTCGGCAGCGCCGATGAGTCTGCGCTTTGGCGCAAGTTCGCTCGAGACCTCGGCTACCTGACCGATGACGACTATGATCGGCTGGAAGCGCAATTCAGTGAGATCGCTCGGATGCTCAATGGATTGGCAGGAAACTTTAACCTGATACCTGACACCTGACACCTAGGCGCGGAGCGCAGCATGATCATCGTCCACCATCTCGAAGAATCCCGTTCTCAGCGCGTGCTGTGGCTGCTCGAAGAACTTGGGCTCGTCTACGAAGTGAAGCGCTATGCGCGCAATCCGCAAACGCGGCTCGCGCCGCCGGAGCTGAAGGCGATCCACGGTTTAGGCAAGTCGCCCATCGTCGAGCGCGACGGAAAGATCTTCGCCGAAAGCGGCGCCATCGGCGAGTACTTCGCTGAGACCGAACGCGGCGGCGAACTCTCCGTGCGGTTGGGCGAGCCAAAGCGCGCCGAGTATCTCTATTGGCTGCATTTCGCCGAGGGCTCGGCCATGCTGCCGCTTTTGTTGAAGCTATATGTCGGCCTTTTGGGGGAGGCCGGGGGCATGTTGATGGCGGCTCGCATCGAGCCGGAAATCGACAATCACCTGTCCCATGCCAACGCCGCGCTTGGCGACAGAAACTTCTTTGTCGATAATCGTTTCACCGCGGCCGACATCCAGATGAGCTTCGTGCTCGACGCGGCCAATCAGCGCGGCGGGCTGGAGCGCTACCCCAATCTTGTCCGCGCGCGCAAAGCGCATCAGGCTCGTCCAGCTTACCAGCGCGCGCTCGAGAAGGGCGGGCCTTACAGGCTGGGTCAGTAGTGGGCGAGCAGCGCTTGCTCTTGTTGCCGCCTAACAGCGAACGCACTAGTGAGTACTGACAACGATGCGCGCACGCGATTGCAAAATAGTCGCCACCATGGGCCCAGCTTCGGATTCGCCGGAGCGCCTGGCCATGTTGATCCAGGCGGGCGTGGACTGCTTCCGCCTGAACTTCAGCCATGGCGGGCGCGAGGACCATGCGCGGCGCATGGCCGCGATTCGTGCTGCAGAGGAGAAAGCCGGTGCGCCTGTCGGCGTGTTTGCCGATCTGCAGGGACCGAAAATTCGCGTGGGATCGTTCGCCGACGGCGAAATCAAGTTGAAGTACGGCGAGGTCGTCACGGTTGAAGCGTCTAACGAGCTCGGCGAGGCGGGCCTCATCCGCATGCCGCATCCGGAACTTGTCGATGCGCTGGAGGAAGGCGACGTCCTCAAGCTGGACGACGGCAAGCAGCAGCTTACCGTGATTGAGCGTGGCCGCACGCAAGTGAAGGCGCGGGTGGATTTCGGCGGCACGCTCAAAAACCAGAAGGGCGTGAATGTTCCCACCCGCCGCATTCCTATTTCCGCACTGACCGAAAAGGACCGCGCCGACCTCGAATATGCGCTGGATCTCGGCGTCGACTATGTCGCGCTGTCCTTTGTGCAGCATCCCGAAGATGTGCGAGACGCGCGCGCGCTGATCGGCGACCGGGCAGGCGTCATCGCCAAAATCGAAAAGCCCTCGGCGCTGGCGCAGATCGAGGAGATCGTCGAGTTGTCCGACGCCGTCATGGTCGCGCGTGGCGACTTGGGCGTGGAACTGCCGCCCGAACAGGTGCCGATCGCCCAGCGCAAAATCATCCGCGCCGCGCGCGCCGCGGGCCGCCCGGTAATCGTGGCCACGCACATGCTGGAAAGCATGGTCGACGCGCCGACGCCCACGCGTGCAGAAGCTTCCGATGTAGCCACCGCCGTCTATCAGGGGGCGGACGCAGTCATGCTCTCGGCCGAAAGCGCGGTCGGGCGACATCCGCAGTCGGCGGTCGCTATCATGGACCGCATCATCCGCGCCGTTGAGAGCGACAACGAATACTGGGCCTCGCTGCCGCGCGACATGACCCCGCCGCAAGCGACCACCGCTGACGCGATCGCGCTGTCGGCGCGCCATATTGCCGATGTGATCGGTTGCTCGGCCGTCGTGGCCTTCACCGCCACCGGCTCGACGGCGCTGCGGGTCGCGCGCGAACGGCCGCGCTGCGGCGTGATCGGCCTCACGCCCGTGCTTGCGACCGCCCGCCGGCTCAGTCTGGTTTGGGGCGTGCGCAGCCTCGTTACCGAGGACGTGACCAATGTCGAGGATATGGTGGCCAAAGCCGATGCCGCGGTCCGTCAACTGGGCGTGGCGGGACCGGACGACCGTGTGGCCATCATCGCCGGCATTCCATTCGGCCGCGCCGGCAAGACTAACATGATCCGGGTCTTGCGCTTGGAGTAGCCGGACGGTTCGTGCTAAGGGCGCGTGAGGGAGTGGACCCATGTTTATGCGCACATTGATCGCGTTGACGTTGGTTGCGGCGCTCGCCGCCTGCAGTCAGCAAAACGAAGCTAAGAGTGAGGCGCCTGCCGATGCAGCCTCGACCGACGCTGCTCCGACCGACGCCGCGCCGGCAACAGACGGCAAGCCGCAAGAGCCCGAGCAGGCGCCAGCGGGCGCGACGCCAAACAAGCCCAGCTAAGCCAAGCGCGAAACACCGCAAGGCTAATGAGGCGCGCTGAACGGGCGTGGCGCGGGAACATCCCGCCGCGACGCGCCGTTGTGGACAACGATGCCAAAGGAGATGCATCGATGCCACGCGGTGACAAATCGAAATATACGAGCAAGCAGGAACGCCAAGCCGAGCACATTGAAGAAGACTACGAGAAGCGCGGTACGTCCAAGAAGGAAGCCAAACGGCGCGCATGGGCGACCGTCAACGCGATGAGCGGGGGCGGCAAGAAGTCGGGTTCGGGACGCGGCAAGAAGACGAATAAGGCCCCCGCAAAGAAAGGCGGCCGCAAAGGCGGCGCAGCCAGCGCCAAGCGATCGAAGGCGGCAAAATCGCGCTCAGCCAAAAAAGCTGCCGCGACCCGCAAGCGCCGTTCCGGCGGGCGCAAGAAGAGCGCGAGCAAATCCCGCTGATTATCGTCGCGTTTAGCTGATGTGGATGGCGGGCGCGGGCTTGCTGAGCCGAGCCACATTGGTGAGCGCCGCTTGTGCGATGTGGCGAAAGCGCTGCGAAACGGGATGATCCGGCGCGGCGGCGACAAGCGGGGCCCCAGCGTCCGATGCTTCGCGCAGGCCCACATCCAGCGGAATTTCGCCCAGAAAGGGCGCGCCGGATTCCTCTGCGACGCGCCGCGCGCCGCCTTGTCCGAATATGTACGTGCGCGCGCCGTCAGCCGCTTCGAAGTAGGCCATGTTCTCGATCACGCCCAGCACAGGGGCGTGCGTTTTCTCAAACATGGCAAGGCCGCGCCGCACATCCGCCAGCGCCAGCTCCTGCGGCGTCGAGACGATCACAGCGCCCGCCAGCGGCACACGCTGCACCAATGTCAGCTGGACGTCGCCTGTACCCGGCGGCAGGTCGAGCAGCAACACGTCGAGTTCGCCCCAGGCGACGTCATCGATCATTTGCCGGACGGCGCTCGTCGCCATCGCCCCGCGCCAGATCATCGCGGAAGCCGGATCGACGAGGTAGCCGATCGACATGGTTTTGAGGCCGTGCGCTTCGAGCGGGGCCAGTGTCTTATCAGGGTTCATCCGCGGTTTCTTGCCGGCAACGCCGAGCAGCGTGGGCGCCGAGGGCCCGTAAACGTCAAGATCGAGCAAGCCGGCGCGTTGGCCCAGCCCAGCGAGAGCGCACGCCAGATTCACCGCCACAGTGGATTTTCCGACGCCGCCCTTGGCGCTGGCCACGGCGATCACATGCTTCACTCGTGCGATGCCGCCTGCCTTCGCCGGCTTTGCCTCGTGCGCCGTCAGCACGGCAATGACGCTTGTGACGCCGCGCACAGCGCGTGCTTCAGCCTCGGCGCGGTCGCGTAGCGCCACATAGTCTTGCGCAGCGACAGCGGGCGCTTCGATTGTGAACGAGACCTTGCCGCCCTCCTGCGCCTTGAGGCCGGAAATGCGCCCAGACGTGAACAAGCCCTTGCCGGTCAGCGGGTCTTCGATCGCATCGAGCCGTTCTTTTACGTGTTGTTCAATACGCGCCAACGGGATGTTCATGCTTGATCCCATAACACAGCGGGGACATATCGGCGCGGTCGGCGGCGCTGCAAAGCGCCGCAACCGCCGCAGAACGCGTGCGAGACCCTCAGAACGGGCGGGGACGAAGTTTCAAATGCCTTGGAATGACCAGTCGAGCGGCTCCGGCGGCGGGCAGGGCCCGTGGGGCAGCGGCCCCCGCCGCCCTTGGGGCCAGCCGCCGCGCACGCCGCCGCAGCAAGGGCCCGACCTCGAAGAACTGATGCGCCAGTGGCGCGAACGCTTTCGCTTCGGCGGAGGAGGCGGGGGCGGTTCGCGCGGGCCGGGCGCGCGCGGGCCGATCTCGCTGCCACTTATTGGCGCTATCCTGTTTATGGGGTGGCTGCTAACCGGGGTCTATTTCGTCAACGAGGGCGAGCGCGCCGTGATCACGCGCCTAGGTCGCTACGACCGCGTCACAGGCCCCGGCGCGCACTGGCATTTGCCCGCCCCGCTCGAGGCGCGGCAGAAATACAACGTCACGGCCCAGCGCAGCGATGAAATCGGCTGCGACCGCAGCGCGCGCACCACGTGCGCCGATCCGGAAGAAGGGCTGATGCTGACCGGCGACCGGAACATCGTCGATATCCATTTTCGCGTCTATTACAACATCGCCGACGTGGTGGACTTCGCATTCAACGTTCGCGACCCCGTCGATGACAGCCGGCAGGAAAATCAGGGCGCAGTGCGGCAGGTGGTCGAAAGCGCGATGCGCGAAGTGATAGGCCGCCGTCAACTCGAGGCGATCATCACGACCGACCGCGCCGCCGTGGAGCAGGAAGTCCTCCAACTGGCCCAGCAGGTTCTCAACGACTATCAGGCTGGCGTGCGCATCATTCAGGTGCAGCTGCTGACGGCCACTGTGCCACCCGACGTGATCGCCGCTTTCAACGACGTGTTGAACGCCAACCAGGACGCCGAGACGGCCGTCAACAACGCCAACCGGGATAGCGCGCGGATCGTCAACGAGGCCCAAGCCTATCGCGAGCAGACCATCCGCGAAGCCACCGGCGAGGCGCAGCGTTTCTCGTCGGTCTATGCCGAATATCGCCAGGCGCCGCAGGTCACGCGCGACCGCATTTACCTGGAAACCATGGAGCGCGTGTATCAGCGTGGCGATCTGATCGTGCTGGACCAGCGCGCGGGGGCGGTGCCGTACCTGCCGCTTGAAGGCATGGTCCGTCGGGGCGGTCCAGCCGTGCAGGGGCGTAACTGATGCTGCGCAATCCCATCGTCATCGCTGTCGGCGTGATCGCGCTGCTCGTCCTGGTGACGAACTCAATGTTCATCGTGCGGCAGGACCGGCAGGCCATCGTGCTTCGCCTCGGCCAATACGTGCGCACCATCAATGCGCCAAATGTGAATGAGCCGGGACTCTATTTCAAAGTCCCCTTCATCGAAAACGTTGTCATTTACGACCGCCGCAATCTTGGCATTACGCTGGCCGGTCAGCAGATGGTGGCGGCCGATCAGGAATTGCTGATCGTCGACGCCGTGGTTCGCTGGCGCATTACCGATCCGCGGCGCTTCTATCAGAGCGCGCAGACCGAGGCGGGCGGCGTGGACCGCATTTCCATCTTCGCGCAAGCGGCGATGCGGCGCGCGCTGGGCGCAGCCTCCTCCAACGACATCATTTCCGGGCGGCGCGCGGCGCTCATGCAGGCGATCGAGGAAGACCTCAATCGCTCCGCGGCCCAGGAACTGGGGGTCCTTATTCAAGACGTCCGCATCCGCCAGGTGGACTTCCCGCAACAGACCCAGGAGCGGATTTACGCGCGGATGAGTTCCGAGCGCGAGCAGGTCGCGGCGCGTTTACGCGCCGAAGGCGCGCGCAACGCGACCATCATCCGCGCCACCGCTCAGCAGGAAGCCGACCGTCTGCGCGGCGAGGGAGAGGCCGAACGGGCCCGCATTTTCGCCAGCGCCTACGGGCGCGATCCGGAATTCGCGGCTTTTTACCGCTCCATGCGCGCCTACGAGGCAGCGATCGAGCAGAACACGCCTATCGTCGTGCCGCCTGACAGCGACTTTTTCCGCTACATGCAGAGCCGCCGCGGCGGCCGGTGAGCCAATAAAGCGATAGGACAAGGGCAGCCGCATCCGCCTATTGCCCTATTGTCCTACTGCCTTATTCCCTTAGCGCATGCGCGCCGCCTTCGCCGCCTTTGCATTTGTCTCGCTCGCCTTCGCCTCAGCGCTGGCGCAGCCGCGCTACCCCGCTGGAGGCTTCGCCGATTTGGCCGAGCGCCTCTCGCCGGCGGTTGTGAACATCGCCACCAGCCAGCGCGTCGAGGGGGTCGACGAGCTGCCGCGCTTTCCGCCCGGCTCCCCCCTCGAACGGTTCAACGAGGGCCTTTCGCCGAACGGCGCCCAGATCACATCCCTCGGCTCAGGCTTCATCATTTCACCGGATGGGGTCGTCGTCACCAATAATCATGTCATCGAAGCAGCTGACGCTATCGATGTGGTCCTCCAGAATGGCCAGCGTTATCAGGCGACGGTTGTGGGCCGCGATCCCGCCACAGACATCGCGGTGCTGCGCGTCCAAACTCGCGCGCCAGTGCCCTACGTGAACATGGGCGACAGCGACAGCGCGCGCGTCGGCGATATCGTGCTCGCCATCGGCAATCCGTTCGGGCTCGGCGGCTCGCTCAGCGTCGGCGTGGTTTCGGCGCGCAATCGCAACATCGACGCCGGCCGCTACGACGACTTCATTCAAACTGACGCGGCCATTAATCGCGGTAATTCCGGCGGCCCGCTGTTCAACATGGATGGTGAAGTTATCGGCGTGAACACGGCCATCGTATCGCCCACAGGCGCCAGCGTGGGCGTGGGTTTTGCGACTCCCACCTCGATCGTGCGTCCCGTCGTGGATCAGCTCCTTCGGTATGGCGAAACGCGCCGCGGCTGGCTCGGCGTCAGGCTCGCCAACGTGACGCCGCCGATCGCCGACCGGGCAGGCTATCGCGGCGAGGCGGGCGCGGTGATCACCCGCATTACGCCGGACGGACCCGCGTCGCGCGCCGGATTGCGAGTGGGGGACATTGTAGTGCAATTCAATGGCGCCGATGTTCGCGACAGCCGGGCGCTCACGCGTATGGTCGGTGATAGCGCAGTTGGCGCGCGCGTGCCGGTCCAGATCATCCGCAACGGCGAGCGCATGACCGTAATGGCGACGATCGAGCTTCTACAAGAAAGCGACGATAGCCCGCGCATCGCCAGCGGCCAGGACGAGCGCGCCCCGCGACGCGACGGCGGCCCTCGCAGCGGACGCATCTTCGGTATTGCCGTGTCGGAATTGGACGCCAGCTTGCGTGAAGAATTTCAGATTGACCCTTCCATTGAGGGCGTGGTCGTTCTGTCTGTAGACGTCGGCAGCGCAAATGACGGCGTGCTGCGCCCCGGCGATGTCATTGAAGAGATGGCTTTCCAGCCGACAACCACCATGATCGCCGCTCGCGCAATAGCAGGCGAGGCGGCGGTTGGCGAACGAGATATCGTCATACGTCTTAGCCGGGATGGCCGGCGAACCTATCGTCGCCTGCGGGCTCGCAGTTAGCGGCTTGTCTCGATCAGGTGGGGATCGGTGAACATCGTCAGCCCCGGCAGATCGACGAAGGTGAGAGCCAAGAACAAGATGACAATCCCGAACGCGAGGCCCAGCAGAAGCGGCTGTTTGAAGAGGTTTTCCGGTGCCTGAGCCACAGAATCGCGCGCATAGCCGATGCGCATATAGACGGCGAACAAAACGCACAACGGCGGAAACAGCAGAATGTACTCGGCCCGGTACTTCAGTAGAAACACCGCCATCATGAACGCGAACAGCTGCGCATAAATGAGCGCGGCAACGACCAGCGTTGAGTCCTTGTACCCCGCGAGCGAAGGCCTGTAGTTAGCCACTGCCGCGTTTGTGGCGCCGCCGTTCGACAAAAAGCGATGTTCGGCGAAACGCTTAACCGTCATCAGAAATGCGCCGCCGGCCCAGTAGGCCAACAGCAGCGAGGCGGGCGGCACGAAGGCCGGGGCGATCATGAACCAGCCAAGAAGCAGGCGCAGCGGATTGTTCAGCGACTCCGAAATTACGTCGAGGAACGCCAGATCCTTCGTGCGGAAGGGGCGCACATTGTAGATGAAGCCAGCTACCGCGAAAATCGCCGCGGTCGCCAAAAACATGCGCCCGACCCAGAACGCAAACAGCAGCCCCGCCGCGATCAGCAGCGCGTACTCGACGTAGACGATCATAGGATCCATCGCCGTGCGGACCGCCGGGCGCGCCTGCTTCTTCGGATGCTTGGCGTCGAACGGCGCATCGAGCCATTCGTTGATCACATAATTGGCCGACGCAATCATGCAGGCCGAGGCAAAGCCAAGTGCGATGTTGATCCAGGTCGCAGTGGTCACTTCGTGGCCGCCAGGCGCCAACAACCACGCGAACACAATGCCCGGCACGATCATTACGTGCTTGATCCAGTGGTCCGGCCGCGCGATGGCGACGTAATCGGCCAGCCGCGCGTGCGGACGCATATCGGTGCTGGTTTCTGCGATCACCTGACTTCCTCTGGGGCCGCCGACTCTAGGAGAGGCTTAGGCGCGCTGCAATGGAACGCAATGGCGCTCTCCCTAGGTGCGCAAGCCGGCCTCTGAAGGGTTAATCGCCGCACGTCCCTGCAGCAGCGCCGCAGCGCCGAGACCGGCGAACAGAAAAATGAACGGCTCCATGTGCATGCGGTAGCGCGCAAATACGCTCGAGACTGAGTACGCCGCCGTAAACACGCCGAGGAACAGTAGAATAAGCAGCAAGGCCTTCCCGTCGACAAAGGCTCGCCGACGCGCCAGGGCGATGAGGCCATAGACAGCCAGCGCGTGCGCGATCGCCCACGGGCCCCAATAGGCGGGGCTGTGTGTTATCGGATCGCTCCAGTCGAACCCCCAGAGCACAAAGAGTCGTTGCGCCGTGAGCGAGACGATGCGCGAAAGCCCGCCTCGCTCGATCGAAGGAAGCGCGTCGGCGAGGAAAGCGCTCTGCAGCCGCGGCTCGAACCGATTGCCGGGCAGATCGCCAGGCGCGACGCTGACGCGAATGGCTGCGGCGGCCGCGCGCGCTTCTGGATCGTTGTCCAGCTGGTTGCCCGAAGCCCGCGCATAGGGGCCAAAGCCGATCCAGACATTGTAGCCGGCCTGTGACCCAACCGGAATGAAGCGCTCGAACGTCAAATAATTGCGCACGATCCATGGGCTCATCGCCAGCGCCACGCCTAATGTCAGCGCCGCGGCGGCGCGAAGGCCGTTCATCGGCGTTTTGCGGGAAATCCACACCAGCAGAACGGCCGCGCCGGCGGCTGCAAGCAGCAGCTCATTACGCGTGAGCACGCTCGCGCCCGCGAGCAGGCCTGCGAGCAGGGCGGTCCTCCAGCGGAGGGTCTCCGCAACGCGCAAATAGACCAGCGCAAACGCCAGTATCAGCAGGATCGTAAAATTGGTCGCGTGATAGCCAGCCGAAACCGCCAGGAACGTAGGGTAGGCGGCGATAGCCAGGCCCGACAGGAACGCCGCCGCCGGTTCAATGCGCATCCGCCGCGCCACTGTCATCAGCAGAGGCGCGCAGGCCGCGCCCGCCAGGACATTTAACAGCAAGTAGCCGCCGCGCGCGACGGGGCCGACGCCGAACATCTCAAACAGGATAAGCCAGAGGTATGAGGTCAGCGGCGGCATCAGCGCCGACGCGTATGGATTGCCGGCCATATCGCGCAGGCAGAGGTCGCGTCCCGTTTGCGCCGCGCAGAGCGCTTGTTCGCCGTATTCCCAGATTTCGACGCCCTGCGACACATCGCCCAGAAACAGCACGCTGATCGCGCGCGCAGCCAAAGCAATCGCAAAAAGCGAGGCGAGCGCCCACGGCCCCTGCGCAAAACGGACAAGGCTGGCCAACATCGGAAGTGTTCCTAGGCGCAGCTCACCATCCCGCTTTGCTGCCATGTGCGCAACGGGTCGCACAAGCCCACGCGAAAAACTCCCGCGATCCGCTGTGAATTAAGCAAGTTGGCGCGGCAGCAGGTCGATCACTTCGCTCAGCGAGGCGACGATCCGCACTGTTCGCGCGCGCATCGCATCGTCGGCAGGCAACAGGTCGGGGATCATTACCGCCATGCAGCCGGCGGCGTGGGCCGAAGTGACGCCAGGGTGAGAATCTTCCAGCGCCAGAACATGCTGCGGCGACGCGCCCAGCAGGGCGGCCGCCTTGAGATAGGGCTCGGGATGCGGTTTACCATCTATGCAGTCCAGCCGCGTCACGACGGCGCGAAAGCGCCCCGAAATGCCGTGCGCAGTGAAGTGTCTTTCGACCCAAGGCGGGCGCGAGGACGTGGCGACTCCATAAGGCAAGTTGATCTCGTCCAGCGCGTCCATCAGTTCGATAGCGCCTGGCTTGAGCGGCGCTACGCGGTCCCCGATATTCGCGCGTGTGGCGGCGATGAAGTCTTCGAGCGGAAAGTCGTCGCCGAAAAAGCGCCTCAGCTGTATGTCGTTGGCTTCGCGGTGAAGGCCGACGAGCGAGAGAAACTGGGCATCGCTCATCGCATACCCCAGTTTGGCGCAGGCCGCGACCTGCGCCTCGCGCACCAGCGCTTCGGAATCGATCAGCGTTCCGTCGAGATCGAACACGACCGCGAGCGACCGGCGCGGCAGGCTCAACTCATGGCTCCGGGCGTTTCATGCGAGAATAGGTTGGGTTTCATAGGGCGAAGTCCTGCCTGGCATATCCTTGAAAGAACAGTGCGGTCGTGAGGGGAGTGTAATCTATGCGTGCGTGGGCTTCGGCGGCGATCACCGGTTTGGCGCGGTAGGCCACGCCTAGCCCCGCCGCCCTGATCATGTCGAGATCGTTGGCGCCGTCGCCAATCGCCAGCGCCTCGCTCGGGGCTATGCCGATAGCCTCTGATTGCTCCAGCAGCGCATTGAGCTTTGCCGCACGCCCCAGTACGGGCTCCTGCACAAGACCCGTTAGGTGGGCGCCGTCATCGAGCAAGACGTTGGCCCGATGGGCGTGAAAGCCAGCGGATTCAGCCACGCGCGAGGTGAAGAACGCAAAGCCGCCTGAGACGAGCACGCAGTGCGCGCCGTGTTTGGCCATTGTCTGCACCAGCGTGCGGGCGCCAGGATTGAGCCGTACGCGCTCGTCATAGGTGCGCTGCAATGCCTCGAGGGGCAGGCCCTTGAGCTTGCCCACGCGCTCGCGCAGCGCCGGCTCGAACTCCAGTTCTCCGCGCATCGCGCGTTCCGTGATGGCCGCGATCTCCGCTTTGATGCCAGCGAAATCCGCGAGTTCGTCCAGGCATTCAACGTTGATGATGGTCGAATCCATGTCGGCGACGAGAAGCTTCTTGCGGCGTCCCGACACCGGCACAAGCGCCCAGTCCACCGGCAGCTCTGCGACCGCTGCAGCGGCTTCTTGTCGGAGTTCGCCGTCCACGGCGTCATAGATCCACTGCGCGCTCTCCCAGCCCGAAAGCACTTGCGGGGGCGGCAGTTTGCGCGCGAACGCCACGCGCCCCAATAGCATCAACGCTTCGCGATATGCTGGCTTGTTGTTTGGCGGGGTTGCGAAAACGAGGGCGTGCTGCATGGGAAGTGGGGTAGGGATTGGGGCTGCTACTGACAACCCTGTACGAGACGGCGCCGATCCAATCCGCGTTGACCGACAATCGCTAATCCCTGATCCCTAATCCCGAATATGCGCGCTCTCCTCATCATGGGCCCCACCGCTAGCGGCAAATCCGCCCTCGCGCTGGCGCTTGCCGAACGTCTTGGCGGCGAGATTGTCAATGCCGATTCCATGCAGGTTTACCGTGACCTCCGCGTGCTGACGGCGCGTCCGACCGCCGAAGAGGAAGCTCGTGCGCCACACCACCTCTATGGCCACGTCGATGCTCTTGAAAATTACTCGGTCGGCCGCTGGCTGGGTGAAGCGCTCGCAGCCATCGCCGCCATTCGCGCGCGAGGCCGCGCGCCGATCCTTGTCGGCGGCACGGGACTGTATTTCAGGGCGCTGACCGAGGGCCTTGCGGACATTCCCGCGGCCGATCCCCAGCTTCGCGCCGAATTGCGTTCGCGTGCAGAACGCGAGGGCGCGCCGGCATTGCACGCCGAACTCGCCAAGCGCGACCCCATAACAGCCGCACGGCTCGAACCCAACGATGCGCCCCGCATCCTGCGCGCGCTCGAAGTGTTGGCGACGACTGGAGAAAGCATTTCAAGCTTGCAGGCAAGCACCAAGCCGGCTCTGGCGCGCGAGGACTGGTCCGGCATTGCGCTGACGCCGGACCGCAGGACGCTCTACGCCGCCATTGACGCGCGCTTCGAGGCGATGATTGCCGCCGGTGCGCTCGATGAAGTCCGCGCCCTCGCAGCGCGTCGGCTGGACCCAGCACTGCCGGCCATGAAAGCCCACGGCGCACCGGCGCTGTTGGCGCATCTGCGCGGCGAGGTCGCTCTTGCTAACGCCGCTGACTTCGCCAAGCGCGACACGCGCCGCTACGCCAAACGGCAGTTCACCTGGATTGCGCACCAGATGCCGGACTGGCCGCGCATAACCGCACCGGATTTGGAGACTCGCGTCGACGCTGCTCTGGCCGCTCTCCGAGAAGGGCGCTAGCCTTTGCCTTGGAGGAACAACGTCATGCGTCTGTCGCTCGCCGGCGCCCTGACCTTGTTGGCTGCGCACGCGTTCGCGGCGCTTCCGCCGCACTACTATGAGGAAGCCCGCGTCCAAGCGGAAAACGTCGTAGTCCTTCGCGTGAGCGGGTCTCGGGCCTTGGGTTCGGTCGCGGCTATGGCGCATGCCGTGTCTTCGGGCGGGTGGAAGCGGTAGAGCGCGGTGAGCGGTATGGCGTCGGCCAATCGATCGCCATCGGCGCGCCATGCCGGCGGCCAAATGCACAAATACCGGCGAGCGGCGTGCAGTATGAGGATGCCGCCGAGCTGCGGCGCTCACGCTGGGGGCGAGCCTGGCTCGATCCGCACGGCGAGCTTGCGCTCTACCAAGGCGCCTATCCTTAACGGTCGAGTGCGGCGTGCAAAGTCGCTTCGTTGAAGTAGGTGTAGTACTCGCGCCGCGCTATGCGTGCAACCGCCGCGTCAAAGCGCGCTCGCCAGCCCGGCATGGTCTCGCCCATCGCCGCGACCATGTTTTCCGAGTCGCGCAACGCGCCCAGCTCGCGCGCCAGAGTTTCGAAGCGACTGCGGTCGCGCGCGAAGCGGCGCGCCGGTAGTCGCTCGACGATGCGCCCGATTGCATCCTGGCCGGCGAGGAGCAACAGCCTCGCCGTCTCCGCGTCCGCTCCCTCGGCGGCCATTACGGCGCGGCGCACATCGTCGGCGGCGCTTTGCAACGTCATAGCGCTCCCTTGTTCCGGGCAAGCCTGCGCACGCAGCGCGCGCAAATACGTCGTGAGCCCCCGCAGGGCCTGTTCTGAGGGCGGTTCGCCTTGAAACTCCTCTACGATCACGCTCCGCACAAAGCGATCGAGCGACGGTTCGCGCAGACGACCGAACACGTTTCGTGCGGAAACATCGAGCAGATCTGGAATCGCGACCGGGTTGAGCATGCCGTCGCCGCGCACATCGCTCGCCCACTCGGATGTGACGTCCGCGTGTCCGGGCCGATCGGTCAGCTCAGGCAACAGAAACGACGCGTTGACGCGTCCGTTGCTGTGACACGCATCGCACGACAGGCCGGCGCGCGCCGCTGGCCCGCCGAACAATACCGGGCTGCGAAAAAGCGCTCGGCCGATTTCCACGTCAGGCGTACGCTCGGCCAGGCACTCGCCCGGCGCCGTCGTCAAGTCGCGCGCCACAGTTTCGCCTGGTGCTGTCCAGGCCTGCGCGCGCAGCAGCAGCAGCGCGCTGGGCCCGGCGGCGCCCGCCAGCAGCAGCGCCGCAAGCGCTGCGGCAAGTGTCAGTGGGCGGCCGCGTCGATCCATCGCGCCAGCTCTTCGCGCTGCGCGCAGCCATAGGCGCAGAGCTCGTCCAGCCGCGCCAGTTGTCGACGCGCTAGCCCGATGTCGCCCATCTGCAGATAGAGTTCGCCCAAATATTCGTTCACGCCGAGATGGTCGGGCGCAATCGCCAGCGCTTCGCGATAGTAGCCGAGCGCCTCATCAAATCTGCCGAGCCTGCGATTGGCGAAGCCCATATAATTGAGCACGTCCGGATGCGGGCCAACCGCGGCCTGGGCGCGCGTCAAAGCATCTAGCGCTTCTGCGTAGCGCTCCTGATTGATCAAGCCCACCGCTTCCGCATAGGCGCGCCGGCCTTCCTCGACGCTTGGAAAATTCCAGCCCGTGGTTGCAGGGTCGGCTGCCGGCGTTTGCGCTGGTGCATTGAGCGCTGCGGTCAGTTGGTCGTAGGCCGCCTGCAACTGCGCGCGACGCTGATCGCCGCAGCCAGCGTCGCATTCTTCGATCGCGTTTTGCAGCGCCGCCTGTTGTTCAACCGCCCGCTCGCGGTCCCCCGAATGGAGATAGATCAAGCCAAGCTGAAGCCTCGCTCCTGCGGGCGCGTTTGCGCCACGCACCGAGCGCTCGAAAGCCTGGCGCGCCTCGTCCGTGTCATTGTTGCCGACATAAGCGAGCCCCAAAGCGTAATTGATCTGGGGATCGTTCGGGGCCGCACGTCGGGCCGTACGGAAATTGCGGATCGCATCGCGATAATTTTGCGCCTGAAGCGCTGCTACGCCCGCTTGATATGCTGTTGCTGGATCTTCCCGCGTGTCGTTTGGCGAGGAGGAAGGCCCTCCGCCCATGCCGCCGCCGTCCGCCTGCGCCGCGGGGACGACTGTGCCGGCCAGGATCAATGCGACGGCTATCGTCTTCAGCTTCATAAGCGATCCTCCCCGTGAGGTGCCTTACTCTAACTCACGCAGCGCCGGCTGGCGTGCACGATTTTGTGACAGATCGGGTGGGCGCCGCCTTGCCTTTGCCGCGGTCGGCCGGGACAAGGCAAGCCCACGATAGGTAAGAGACCAATGAATGTACGCCGCTTTTTTCTTTCGATCCTAGGCGCCGCCGTCGTGTTGGCCTGCGCACCGGTGGAAAGTCCGGCCCAGGAGGGCCCAGCCATGATCACTTTGACGCGTTCTGTCTGCTTTGGTTTCTGCCCAGCCTACCGCGTGACGATCACAGGCGATGGACAGGTCACCTATGTCGGCGAGCGGTTCGTGAACGCCGTTGGCGAGCGCCGTGCCTCGATATCTCCGGAGGATGTCCAGCGGCTGCTGCGCCGCTTCGACGAAATCGGGTTTGACGGGCTGCGCGATGCCTATCGCTCGGAGGCCACGGATCTGCCGACCTACACTGTCACGCTCGAGCGCAATGGCCGGCGCAAGACCGTCGTAGATTACGGCGGCGTCGGCGCCGGCATGCCGCGCGCCGTGCGAGAGTTGCAGGACGAAATCGATCGAGTGGCCAATACCAGCCAATGGGTGCTGCGCGATGGCCGTCCCGTGCAGGACATCCCGCAACCGTGAGCCGCGCTGCGGGCTGGCGGCGAAAGCGGTCCTTGGCCTAAAACAAGGTCTGGATGTTATGAGGGGATGGGCGATGATCAGGATTATTGCGGTCGCTTGCGGTTTGGCGCTCGTTAGTGCAGCGCCGGCCGCGGCGCAAAATCTGGCTTTACGAGCGCCTGCATGGGCGCAGGCGCTGGTCGCAGCCGACGTCACGCCCACCACAGGAGGCCGCGCGTTCATCGCGGCTGAAGGCGTGCCTCTCTCGGTACGCGTTACGTTAGCGCCACTACGCGGAGGCGTGGCGCGCGTCATCCGCTATGACCTTCGGGGCGATGCAGGCGTGCTCGCAGTGCGCCGCTTCACCGGCCATCCATCGACCGGCTGGTGGCTGTGGGGCGGTGACGCGCCGCGCGTCAGCGAAGTCACCGCCGCGCAACGCGCCGAAATCGCCAGCCTCGCACGCTCCGCCGCCGGCATCGCCGGTCAGCTCGGCGGTCCCGCCGAGGCGTGTCCGGCGGGAGAACAGGCCTACATCGAGATCGCCTTGGACGGCCGCGCTGTTTCGATTTCGCGCCCTTGCGTGGTCGACTCTGACGCCGGGGGGCGCCTCGCGCTGCGTCTCTCGGCGATCGCCGGGTCGCGCACGGAGGAAGAACTCGCAGCCGCCGCTGTTGATGAACTCCTTTCGGCCGACCGCGCCTTCGCGGCTATGGCCCAAACCGACGGCGTCCCGGCCGCTTTCGCGGAATACGCTTCGAGCGACGCGCTGATTGTCACGAGCCGCGAAGTCTTGAATGGCCGCGATGCTATTGTCGCCAGTTACGCAGATTGGCCGGCGGGCGCTCGCCTCGAATGGGCGCCGGAAACCGGGCGTGTCTCGGCGCGTGGCGACATGGGCTGGACTTGGGGCAACTCCGTCTACATCGCGCCCGACGGCGCGCGCACGACGGGGCGCTACGTGTCGGTCTGGACCCGCGATGTCGAGGGCAATTGGCGCTACGTCTTCGATGCGCCGATAAGATGATCCGGGCGTTGTCCATCCAATCAATGTTGATCGACCAGAAACCCAGGCTAACCGGCAAACCCGCCCTCTGCCAGGAACTGCAGCTCATCCGGCGTCGACTTGCGTCCCAGAATGGCGTTGCGGTGCGGGAAGCGGCCGAAGCGGGCGATGATGTCGCGATGCAGCACGGCGTATTTCGTGAACTCTGCATCGCGCATCGGCTCGATCAGCTGCACCGCTCGCTCCTGCAGGGTCAGATCCTCTGCGTGCTCGAACGGCATGTAGAAGAACACGCGTAGGAAACTGTCCGTCGCAGCATCGAAGCGCCGCTCGATCGCGCGCGCAGCGATGCTTTGGGCCAACAGGTCCGTGGCATAAGCATGGGGGCTGGCGCGATATAGATTGCGCGGAAATTGATCGAGCAACAGAACGAGCGCCAGCGCGCCTTCGGCATCGTCCTCCCAGTGCGACAGTTCGCGCCGCGCCGCGGCATGGTGCTCCGCCTCGAATGCGCGGCAGCGCCCGTCGAACGCCTCGTTCCTGACAAACCAGGCTTTCGGGCCCGCGTCGCGCCAGAAGCGCACAATTTCGCCTGCGCTTGCCATTGGTCATCCCTTCTTTGCGAACGTGTGGGCTCTCGGCTAGAGACGCAAGAGAGCTGAAAGGGTGATTATGCGGGTCTTGTATGAACGCGACGCCGATCTGGGCCTGATCCGCGCAAGCAAAGTTGCCGTGATCGGTTACGGCGCCCAGGGCCACGCGCACGCGCTTAACCTGCGAGATGCAGGCGTGACGGTTGTCATTGCCTTGCACGAAAGCGCCCGCCGCGCCGCCCAAGCGCGCGCAGACGGGTTCGAGATCGTCAGTGTAGCCGAAGCGGCGCGCACGCGCGACGTGCTGGTGCTTTGCGCACCCGACGAAGTTCTGCCCGACCTTTACGCCGCAGAAATCGCGCCGCATCTGCGCGCAGGGCAAACGCTGCTGTTCGCGCATGGCTTCGCTTATCATTATGGCTTCATCCAACCGCCGGCGGACGTCAACGTGGTCATGGTGGCGCCCAAAGGGCCTGGCACAGCCATGCGCGCCGCGTACGTCAAAGGGGGCGGATTGCCGGCGCTCGTCGCGGTTGCGCATGACAATGGCGGCGCCGAAGCGCTCGCGCACTCCTACGGCGCCGCCATCGGCTGCGGCCGCGCCGGCATGATCGCCTCGACCTTCAAGATCGAAACCGAGGGCGATCTCTACGGCGAACAAGCCGTGCTAGTCGGCGGGCTGGTCCACCTCATTCGCACCGCCTGGGAAGTGCAGGTCGAGAGCGGCACGCCGCCGGAACTCGCATATTTCGACTGCCTGCACGAAGTGAAATTGCTCTCGGACCTCATCCACGACCGCGGCATCGCCGGCATGCATCTCGCCATTTCCAACACCGCGGAGTGGGGCGAGTACGTCAGCGGGCCTCGCATTATCGACGGGCACGTAAAAGACGCTCTGCGCGCCGTGATGGCCGACGTGCAGTCCGGCAAATTCGCTCGCGACTGGATGGCCGAACACCGCGCGGGCGCGCCAAATCTGCTGCGGTTGCGCGAAGCGGCGGCGCAGCACCCGATCGAGGCGGCGGGACGTACGGTTCGCGATCTGGTGAATGGAAACGCCTGACGCATCGCACGACGCTTGTCGGTGCGCCTAGCGCAGGGAGAACGAGATGTCCGGCGCGCAGAGAGGCGCCACGGTCTCGCCAGGCCTCACGTCCTTCACATCGGACCATCCGCCGGCGCCGGGCCCCCGATGCACGCGGATGAGTTTTGTTTCCGCGTCTATGGCCCAGTATTCCTGCACTCCATGCTCGGCGTAGCGCTGGGCTTTCTCCGTGGTGTCGTACTCCCACGACGAATGACCAACCTCTATGGCCAGCGCGACATTGCGCGGCGATAGGTCTGCAATGGCGCTGTCGGCGGGGAAAAAGACGTAGTCCGGTTCCAAGAAGGAGCTTTCATCCAAGTAAAGGGTAGTCTCGGCGAGCACATCAAACCGTGTCGGCCACGTCTTCAGCCAGCGGTTGATCAGGACGCGAATGCCTTCGTGGAGCGGGCCTTTCGGCGATACGGGTCTAATCTCCCCATCCAGCAGCTCGAATTTGGCATCGTGGTTGATGATGCCGCGCTCGATCAGTCCCCAAATCTGGGCCACCGAGTAACGGGCCTTAGGCCACTGGGAAGCTAGGACGGGCGCATTCATCCGCCGCAGTCTAGCATGGCCAAGCTCGCAAGGGGAGAGTAGGAGGCTTGTCAATGACCCGCATCGGCACGCCGCTCTCGCCCTCCGCGCTCCGCATCATGTTGTTGGGCGGGGGCGAGCTTGGCAAGGAAGTCGTCATCGAGTTGCAGCGCCTCGGCGTCGAGACCGTCGTCGTCGACCGCTACGCCAACGCGCCCGCGCAGCAAGTCGCCCATCGGGCGCATGTGATCGACATGACCGACGGCAAAGCGTTGCGCGCACTGGTCGAACGGGAGCGACCGCACATCATCGTCCCCGAGATCGAAGCCATCGCCACCGACGAACTCGTCCGGATCGAGGCCGGCGGTCTGGCCACTGTGATCCCGACAGCGAACGCCGCGCATATCACCATGAACCGCGAGCGCATTCGCAAGCTCGCCGCCGAAGAGTTGAAGCTGCCGACATCGACTTACGCCTTCGCTTCTTCGCTGGAGGAATTGCAGGCGATTGTCGATCGCATCGGCCTTCCCTGCTTCGTGAAACCGGTGATGTCGTCCTCGGGCAAAGGCCAGAGCAGGCTCAAGAGCCAGGACGACGTCGCCAAAGCCTGGGATTACGCCATGAGCGCGGGCCGCGTGAAGCAGCCGCGCGTGATCGTGGAAGGGCAGGTGGCGTTCGACTTCGAGATCACGCTGCTCACCGTGCGCGCCGCGTCCGGCACGCATTTCTGCGAGCCTATCGGCCACGTTCAAGTCGATGGCGACTACGTCGAAAGCTGGCAGCCCCAAGCGATGAGCGCAAAAGCATTGGCGGCCGCGCGCGACATCGCCGGCAAAGTCACGGCTGCTCTCGGTGGCTGCGGCATTTTCGGCGTTGAGCTCTTCGTCAAAGGCGACGATGTCTGGTTCAGCGAAGTTTCGCCGCGTCCGCACGATACCGGCCTCGTCACGCTCGTCAGTCAGAACCATAGCGAATTCGCGTTGCACGCCCGCGCCATCCTGGGCTTGCCCGTGGAGACCTCGCTGCGCGCCCCCGGGGCCAGCGCCGTGATCTATGGCGGCGCGGAAGCGCACGCGATCGCCTTCGAGGGCGCGGCCGA
>Ga0073934_10002954_pt1 | contig 32995 bp, 7 predicted proteins | sample LarsenN4metaG_FD_76834 | JGI IMG/M metagenome (GOLD analysis project Ga0073934, IMG submission 76834) | Hot spring sediment bacterial and archeal communities from British Columbia, Canada, to study Microbial Dark Matter (Phase II) - Larsen... ...
CGAGGCAAAGGCGCTCGACCCGGCATAGTTCGAGGCCCGGAAGGTCAGCCGGTTGATGGGGAACCCGGAGGCCCCCACGTAGGTGATGGCAGGCCGGGCCGGGATGGCGGGGTCGGCAGCCAGGCTGTCCAGGTACTCGCTGCGAATGCGCACATAATGACGCATGATCTCGAGCGTGGCCTCGAAACTGCCCTTCAGGGCGGCGTTGGTCGCCGACTCCCGCTGAAAGGCGTAGAAGTAACCCTGCTGCGCCTTGTTCAGGTTGGGCGTATAGGTGCTGCTGATCATCTTGGGGTTGTAGTCCCACTGGGCGCGGTCAGCGTCGAGCACCGTGTAATTCGTGCCCGGGACACCCCGCAAGAGCCGGGCCTGCTCCTCCAGCAAACGGAAGGTCTCGTTGGTGTTGAACAGCAAATCGCGGATCTCTCGCACCCGGTTGCGAAACTCCAGATCAAACGCCGGCCGCTGCCCGCTCAGCCGGATCACCCCCGTGCCCGACTGCGCCCCCGTCCCCGCCTCCCGAATGGGGTTCAACGTGCGGCTCATGATCGCGTCCACTCCGCCCCCGCCCGCCGCGTCCGAGCGATACATATTGTGCGCCCAGGTCAGGTCGAAATCCCACGGCACAATCTCCCACAGGCGGGTGGCCGGGTTGTAATAGTAGAAGTAGTTCTTGCCGTCGCTGATGTCGTAATGATGCGTGGCCTGCACGATGGCCTGGTAGGACCAGAACCTGGCCAGGTTCCAGTTCGTCCGCCACCATGCGTCCGAGGCCGCGCCGTAGTTGTTCAGGATGTAGTTGAGATCGGACTTGTCGGTCGGCCCGTTGGGGCCGAGGTTGTTCAGTTCCCCCGTGCCACCCTCCATCTTGTAAAAATTGCTGTCGGGCAGTCCGTGTTCCTCGAGGAAGCGGCCGTCTTCCTGCTCGACCAGCAGGTAAACGCCCCAGAAATCGCCCTCGTACTGCGAGGTCGGCGCGGCCTCATCGGCCTCGTCCACCACGCGCAGGGTGAGAAAGGCGGTCTTGAAACACTCCACCCCCGCCAGTTGCATGAGCCGGCTGCACATGGTCTCGAACATGCCCTGCTCACCCCGGTGCCAGAAGTCTCCCTGCTGGATGTTCGCCCCCAGGTTCACCTTGCGCCACGGGGTCTTGATCTTGCGTCCCCATTGGTCCCGCGCCTCGAAATCGTGGCCGCGGTTCATGTCAAACTTCCACATGTTCTTCACCATCGAATAACGCCAGACCCCACCCCGGGCGCGGTAGCGGATGTGGTCATAGACCTTGCCGTCATAGACCAGCGTTCCTCCCCACTGGTAGAGGTCCCCGGCGTAGCGGCTGAACCACGTGGCGTTGGCAATCGTGTTGCTCCTGCCAATGAGATAGAGCGCCGGCAGCCGCGCCATTTCGTTGGACGTCACGGTGAAGACCACGCCATTCGAGCCGCTGGCTCCCGGCTGCACCGCCCCCCGCCAGGCCGGAATGCCGTCGTGCACAAAGTAGGCGAAGTTCGGCTGGGGATCATCCGCGTAGGGCACCCGCACCGCGGCGCCCAGGGCATCCCGCACAGTGATGCGGTAGCGGATCAACCGCCGGTGCGCCTGCACCGAGGACGGAATGAGCGCCGTGTACACCTCATCGCCCGCCACCAGGTCGCCCCCGCTGCCGTCGTCGCGCATCGCCAGCGTGGTCCAGTTCACCGCGTTGGTGTAGGCCGGGTCGGCCAGTTCAATGTACTGCCCCGGCAGCACCACCTGATATTCGAGGGTCACCGCCGCCACCCCGTCGGGGTCCGTAACCTTGGCCGTAATCCGCACCGTCTCCCCGGAGCGCGGCTGCTGCGGGGTGTGCTCGACCTGGCGGCTTTGCGGCGGCGCGTTCAGCGCATAGGCCGCGTTGAGCCGTCCCGGCGTCGGGCCCCGCCCGGAGGGTCCGGACTGGGCGCGCAGCCGCAGGTCAAAGAAAAAGTCGCTGCTCGTGGAAAGCCCCACGTTGTGCGCCTGGATGGCGATGACATTCGTGCCCGCGCGCAGGGCGGCGGCGGCGCCGGCCGGCGTGAACAGCCGGTAGGTGGCGTACTCCTCTCCCGCGATGGAAAGCCCATTGTAGGGCACCTCGCCCGCGGTCATGTTCTGATTCAACACATTGACCCCGTTGATCCACACCTTGAACCCGTCGTCATACTGCGCTTCCAGGAGCACACTGGTGATGGCGGACGGGTCCGGCACCACGAATGTCTTGCGCAGAAAAACCCCGGAATAGTTGCCATTCATGTCCGAAAGCAGAGTGCGAATGAACGCCTCCCCATAGCCGATCGGCCCCTCGCCCGTCAGCCACGCGGTGTCGTCAAACTCCAACTGCCGCCAGGCCGTCGTGGGCGTCGAGGCCTCGCTCGTGCCCTTGAAATAGCGCCAGGTCGAGTTGGACTGGATCAGGACGGTTTCGGTCGGCGCCACCCCGCTGCCCGCGACGGACGCCCGCCAGCTTCCCCCCAGGTTGTTATCCAGATCCGGGTGAATCAGCTCGATCGAGTAGCCCGGCGGATCGCCCACCGTCGGCCACGGATAGCCCAGCTTGTACTCCACCGTGTCCACCTCCGCTCCCGCCGCGTCTCGCAGCGTCACCTTCTCCCCGTATTTTGAGAGGTTGCCCGTGTAGGGCCCGAGCGCGCCCGTCACATTGAACTTGGCCCGCAAGGCGTTGGTGTTCTCAGCCACCACCAGATAGGCGCGCGGCCCCATCACCGTGCCGGCGGGAAACACATATTGAATGCCGTCGGAAAAAGACCATCCGCTCAGGTTCACCGTGTTCGTGCTGTGATTGTAGAGCTCCACGAACTCCACCCGCTCGGTTTTCACGTCCGGGTTATAATGCAGCTCGTTGATGACCACGCCCGGCGCGGCCTGCAGCGGATGACACAATACGACCAGCGACGCCACGACCAGGGCGCCCGTCAGCGTGGACAAGTGCTTCATAGATTGTCGGGAGAACATGCGCTGAAACCCCGCCGGGCTCAAGCGCAGAGAACAGCGCCGGCGCTGCCGGCGTGCCGGTGTGTCACGCGGACCGGGGTCAAACCCGGCGCAGGACGCGCTCGACCTGATCGTCGAGCGCCTCCAGTGTGCCCTCCGACCAGAGCACGAAGTCCGCCAGAGCCATCTTCTTCTCCACCGGCCACTGGGCGGCGTTGCGCAGGCGGATTTGCTCGGGGGACCACTCGCGCTGCGCCAGGCGCGCCGCCTGGGTGGCCGCGGTGCAGGCGACGCAGATCACACAGTCAAAGTCCGCAGCCAGGTTCACCTCGTAGAGCAACGGCACCACCACCACCGCGCGCTCCTGGCCTTCGCGCGTCCGCGCCTCCAGCCAGGAGTGCCAGGCGGCGCGGATGCGGGGATGCAAGATGGCCTCCAGGCCTTTCCGGAGGGACTCGTTGGCGAAGACCCGCTGCGCGACCCGCTCCCGGTTCAGGGCGCCATCCGGGCGCAACACCTCGGGGCCGAGCAACCGGGCGATCTCCTCCACCGCGCCGCTGCCCGGCGCCGCCACCTCGCGCGCCAATTGGTCGGTGTCCACCACCGGCAGGCCCCGCCGCGCCATGAACCCGGCGGCGGCAGACTTGCCCATGCCCATCCCGCCGGTCAGGCCGATCCGCCGCATGCGCCCCTCAGGGTTTGACCAGGCGGAAGTAGAACTGCTCGGCCAGCTCGAGGTCGTAAATCACCGTGTTCTGCCCGTTGATGATCATCACCGGGCTGAGGTCTTCCTGCCAGACGGCCGAGGGTCCCAGCGAGATCGCATTCTGCAGGACAAACCCGGTGGCCAGGTTCGGCCAGGTGATCAGGGCCATCTCGCCCAGTCGCTGAATGCGCAACTGCGGCGCCGTAACCGTCAGCGCCACCTCCGCCGCGTTGTTCAACGGATTGGCGTCCGCCTCGGCCAGCACCGCCCCCGCGCGGCTCAGGGCTGTGCCTGGCGCGGTAAGCACGCCCACCAGCGTCAGCGTGGCCGACTCGCCATTGGTCAACCCCCCAATGTCATTGATGAAGGTGTCACCCGCCCGCACCAGCGTGCCCTTGCTGGGCGAAGCCGAAGTCACATAGAAGCCCGCCGGCGCCACGTTCGACAACACCACCCCTGTGGCGTCGCCCGGTCCAAAGTTCACCGCGCGCGAGGTCAACGTCACCACCCCCCCGACGAACGTCGTCCCCGGGTTCGCCGTGTGCGTCACCGCCACATCCGACGCTCCGGCCAGCGGCCGCGTGGTGACAAAGCGCAGGCTCCACCCGCCGTTCACCCGCCCGGCGTCACCCTGCAGATCGTCCACCACATAGAGCGACCACGTGCCATTGGCCGCCATGCCGCTGAAGACCGAGAGGCTGGACCCAAACGCCGCCGACGGCGCAGGCGGCGGATACTGCCCGAGCGCGTCGTAACTGGTGGGCTTGTAGGTTCCGCTGACCAGCGGCGACCCGGCCGCCAGCCCGGCGGCGGCGTTGTCGTCGAACGTCAGCGTCACCCCTTGCGCGCCGAAATTGCCTCCGGCGTAAGCCATCAACACCACCCCCTGCCCGTTGGGCCCCACCAGCAGCATCTTGACATCGCTGGCAAAACCATGCGTCAGATTGCTGACCGTGACCGTCACCTTGGTCAGCGCCTCCGGCGCGTTGCTCATGACAATCGAGGACGGATACGGCGTGGCGGGGGCCGCGTCGTTAATGATGATCACCCCCGTGCTCGAGGCCTGCCGGACAATGGAGACCGGCAGGACAAACTCGACCGTCCCCAGGGATGCCCCGCCATCGCTCAAAGCGAGTCGGACGGCGATGGTGTCCGCGCCCGCGGGATCCGCCCGGAAAGTGAACGGACGCGCCGCCGGCGCGCCGCCCGCCGCCAGCACTCCGTAATGCTGCGAGAGCGGCGCCACTCCGGCAATGCCGTCCACGGACTGCAAGGTGGCCACCAGGTTGGTCGTGGGAGCCGTCCCCGTGTTGCGCAGGGCAAGGTTGAGCGTGACCAGTTCGTGCGGCTCAATCGCCCCATCCACCACCGCTTCCTGGGCGATCACCGCTCCCGCCCCGGCCACCACGGGCGCGGGCGCCACCACCGTCGTGGCCGCCACCGCCACATTGTTGGCCGGCGCCGGATCGGCGGTGGCGCTCACCGCCTCCGCGCGCGCCGTGTGTGTTCCCAGTGTCGCGGGTGTCACGATGATGGTCAGCCACGCGCTGGCCTGGGCCGCAAGATGACCCGCATTCCAAACCACCCGCCCGCCCGCGGCGCTGCCCGCCGTCCCCTGCGACGGCGTCGCGGCCACGAAGAAATCTCCCGCGTGCAGGAAGTTGGTCACCACCACAGCCTCGGCCGTATGCGGCCCGGCATTGGACACCGCGACCACATAAGCCAGCGACCCGCCCAGCACCGCCGGGTCGGGCTGATCGCTCAGGCTCACCACGAGGTTGGCCTGGGCGTTGGTCACCGCCGTGGCCAGCGTCGCTGTGTTGTTCATCAGGTTCAAATCCAGCTCGGCGGCCGAGGCCACCGAGGTCACTGTCCATGTGCCCACCGTGCTCCCCTGGGCCAGCAGGTGCACCGTGGCGCTGGCGCCCGCGGCCAGCGACCCCAGGGACAGCCGGGCCACGCCGTCGCTCACCGCCACGCCGCCCTGCGGCGAACTGGCGTTGAGCAAGGTCAACCCCGCCGGCAGCGTGCTGACCCACTCGACTGCCGTCGCCTCGTCGGGGCCCAGGTTGCTCAGGCTGGCCGTGTACCCCACCACATCGCCCGCCACCAGGCTCGGAGCGCTGGCGGACAAAGCGACCGCCAGATTGGCGCTGCGATTGACCGGCGTGACCGTCTGCAACGTCAGGCTCCATCCGCCTACCACCACGCCGCGGTCGCCGGCACTGTCGTCCATGACGAACAGCCGCCACGCTCCGTTCGGGTTGAACCCGTTAAACGCGGCCAGCGACGTCGCGTAGGGACCCGCTGGCGCCGGAGCCCCGAAGAGGTCGCCCGGCTCAGCGTCCGTCGGCAGCCACGTCCCGCTGGCCAGCGGGCCGCCCGACGGCAACGCGCTCGCCGCATCCTGGTCAAAGGTGAGCACCAGATTTGTCACCGCCGACCCGCCGCCCACATCCGACATCAACATCACCGCCTGCCCCGCCGGGCTGACCAGCAGCACGTCCACGTCCGCCGGGAAGGTGTGCTCGAACTTGGACAACCGCACCGTGACCCTGCTCACCACGCCCACCACGTTCGACACGTTGATGACCGACGGGTAGGGCGCCGCCGCCGCCGCGTCATTGATGGTGATCGAGGTGCCGTTCATCCCGCCCCCGCTGCTGCTCAGGGTGAACGAGAACGACGCCGTGCCGAGGCTGGTCACGCCGTCAAACAAATCCAGTGTCGCCGTCACCTGCCCGCCCGCGGCGCCCTGGGCCAGGAAGGTGAAGGGCCGCTCGACCGTCTCGAGGCCGAAGCCGGCCATCGCCCCATAAGTCTGCGAGCCGCTGATCGGGGTGATGCCCGTGGCCGTGCGCAGGCTGGCCACCAGGTTACTCGTCGCCGACGTGCCGATGTTGCGCAAGGCCAGGTGCACCGTCACCGTCTCGTTCGGGTCAATCCCCTGGTTGGGCGGCGTATTCCCCTCGGCCACCAACCGCGCCCCCGCCGGCACGGGCTGCGGCGCCGGGCTGACCACGTGGCTGATCACCCGCGCCACGTTGTTCCCGGGGTCCATGTCCCCATTCGAGGCCCGGACCGCAAAACGATTCGTCAGCGGGCCCAGCGTGTTCGGAATCACCCACACCGTCGCGGTCACCACCGCGCCGTTCGACACGCTGCCCAACTGGAACTGCAGCGTGCCCAGGTTGTTCGTCCACGTCCCCTGCGAGGCGCTGGCGTTGACGAAGGTCACCCCCGCCGGCAGGGCGTTGGTCAGGACCACGTTATGGGCCGGCAGGGCGCGATGGTTGGTCACCGTGATCGAATAGACAAGGTCACTGTCCACCAGCACCGGCTCCGGCGCGGCCACCGCCGCAACCGCCGGATCGCCGGAACACGCCCCCAGCCCCTGCGAGCAAACCGTCGGATAGAGCGCAAGCGTCCAGCACTGGATCGAACCCGCGCCGACCAACTGGCTGTCCACCGCCCGCAGCCGCCACAACCCGTTGACATTCGTGCCCCCTTTGCCGCCGAAGGCCGACAGCGGTTCTTCCGGGCGGAACACGCCCACAAACGGCGCCAGCGCCGCGCCGATGGCGTTGGGCGCGGTGTCATCAAACGTGGTGCTCTGCGCCAGCGCGCAGCCCGTCCCGAAGTTCGCCCCCGACCCGCCCCGATTCTGCGCCAGCCGCACCCGCGTGCCGTCCGGTCCGATCAATTCCAGCGTCAGGTCCGCCACCCGCGGATGCACCACATGCGCCGACACCACCACCTTGCCCACCGGGTCCATGAACCCCGACACCGCCACCGCCGATGACGCCCCGTTGGTGTTGTTGTCCGGGATGACCGTGACCACCGTGTTCGTGTACCGGGCCACGTTCAGCCCCAGGAAACCCGTGCGCAAACTGAAGTAATTCGTGCGCACGTCCACCGGCGAGGTCCGGATGCGAATGCCGAAGTTGATGGTCGAGCCGCAGGCCAGCGTCGGCCGCGTATAAATGCGGTAGGGCGAGAGATTCAATCCGGCCTCTCCCGCCTCCAGCACCGGGTAGGCCGAGAAATCCTCGGTGACCAGCACCTGGGCGTTGGTCGTGAACAGGGTGGCCGTCAGGTTCGACACCACCCCCTGCGTCCCGTTGCGCAGCATGATGTGCAGGTCAATGCACTCGTCCACGTCAATCGCCCCGTTGCCGTTGCCCGCCACACGGTCATCCACCAGCGTGCTGGTGTAGGCCACGCCGGGCAGGTCAAAGGCCTCGAACACCCCGATGCACGTGTCGCTCGACGGGCTGGTCGCGCTGCCCCCCATGCCCCGCTTGGCAAAGGCCGCCCAGATCTCGGGATGATTCGCCCCGCCGCTGCCCACCAGGTCCGCCTGCAGAATCGCGTCGCGCAATTGCAGGAAATTCGGATTGGGCACCGACAGGCGCATCCCGTCATAGACCAGTTGCAGCGCCAGCCGGTTGCCGTTCGTCCACCCGTGCTTGGCCACCAGGTTCACCCGCATCTCCCACAAGGCAATGCACCAGACTTCGCCCGCGTTATGCACCTCATCGGCCGGCGACCCGGCAAAGAGCGGGCTGGTGGGAATGCCGGGATGCGCGCTGGCCTGGGTGGGGTCAATGTCCTTGTAGGTCAGCGGATTCTTCAGCAGGTTGGTTGAGTAGGGATACCGCCGGATGCCGAAATAGTAGTTCTCCCGAAACCCCGGAATGATGTCGTAGGTCAGGTATCCCCCCGCGGGATAGACCCCGCCCAGATCATCGCCCGCCTCGCTCAACACCGTCATGGCGAACCAGTCCGAATTGCCCTCGTGGATCGCCCCCGACTGCCCGAAATAATTCACCCCCACGCCTCCCCCCAGGGTCCGCTCCGTCAGGCCGTGGGTGTACTCATGCAACATCACTTCCGCGTCCAGCGCCGAGTCGCGCATGGGCGTCGGCCCGGAGAACAGCAACGAGATCAGCGTCGGGCGCACGCCGTCCGGCGGCGTCTGCATAAAGGCGTTGTTGTACATCCCCCGCACCTGGATCGCCCCCAGCACCGGGTCGCCCCCCAGCCCGCCCCGGCCGAAATTGTCCGCCTGGAAATTCCCCGCCGCCTCGGTGAAGCCCAGCCCATACAGAAAATCGTGGTAGCGGTTCAACACGAAGAAAAGCTGCACGATCGAAGCGGACGTGTAATTGGTGGGATGCTGGGTCAAATCCATCGGGAAATCAAAAACCCGCGTCGGGTTGCCTTGCGGATAGGGGTCCAGGAACCCGTCGCCATTCAAATCCGAACTGACCAGCGCGTTGTTGCCCTGCGTCTCGTTGTCCGCGTCGTTGATCCAGCCCAGCGGCGACGCGTTGGTGTCCATGGCCGCCAGCGTAAAGAGCGAGCGCTGGCCCGCCTGCGGCTGCCCCGTGTTTGGCGTGGGCCAGCCCGGCGTGAACGGCGAGGGGCTGTCGCTCGGGTACACACGGTAGGTCGCGTCGGTCAAATAACGATTCAGGCTCCGCCGCACCAGCACCGTGCCGTCCTCCGCGTCCACCAGCACCTGGTACATCTCCTTGTGCTCATCGGTCACCAGAATCACCTGCCAGGCCAGGCGCAACACCGCGCTGTTCATCGGCACCCAGACCAGCCGCGCGTCCACCTCCCCCCACAATGGCGCCCGGGCGGTGAATTTCTGACGCTGGTCCGCTCCCTCGGCCATCCCCACAGGCGCCAGGTCGGCCGCCCGAAAACCGGCCACGCCCAGGTTGGCCGCCGCCACCGCCACCGCCTGGCCCGCCCCCACCGGCGGAGCCGCCACCAGCGCCGCGCGGTTCCGCGCGCCGGCCTCCGCCGCGTCACGCGCGCGCGGCACAAACAGCGTCGTCAGGTTGACCAGCTCCCCGCGCCGTGTCACATGGCCCATCAACACCGTGCCCCACACCGGGATGCCGTCCACCTGCTGCTGCCAGACCGTCGTCCGCAGGCCGTTGTGGGCGGTCACATAGTCCCGCGTCACCAGCGCGTCCTCCAACACCTCCGCCCCGTAGCCGATCACCCCGGCATGCTCGGTCAGAAACGCCTTGATCACCCGGTGCCGGTCCCCTGCCGCGTACATTCCGAGAAACGCCGGGCGCACCCCCAGCCCCGCGCCGCCGGGGCCGGTCAGAAACCCGCTCCGCGACGAGAAAAACGACACCCCGCCCAGGACCTTGTCCGTCCCGGCCTGCAGCGCAGGCACCCGCACGCGCAAATCGCCCAGGGCCGCCTCGGGCAGCTCCGGTTGCGCACGACCCGCCGTCCGAACGTCCAGATCCGGCAGCGGGGCATGGCCCGGGCGCACCAGCGCCCGCGCCGGAAAAACGCCCGCCCCGACCACCCACAGGGCCACACTGCAAACAAGCACGATCCTTTTCATGTTCATGACTCGTCAAAAAACCCGTTTGGGCCGCCACACACCTGGCCCGCCGCCGCGCCAGCGGCGGCGGACCGTCCCGCGTCATGCCCCGCTCCGCCAGCCCGCGCTACTGCGCCCGCAGACGGTAGAACTGGGCCGCCGCGCTCACCGGGATGGACACCACGTACATCCCATCCACCTGCGTCGGCGTTTGCGGGACGTTGGTCCACACCGGGTTGGTCAGCGACGCGGCCTGCTGCAAGACGTAACTCCCGCCGCTGGCCGGCCACGACACCAGCACATTGTTGTCCTTCCGCGTAATGGTCAGGCTCGGGCTGGCCACCACGGTGGACCGCACCGCGAGGGCATTGTCACCGGGGTTCACGTCGTTCTGGACCGCACCCACCGCGGCCGAGGCCAGCAACTGGCCGCCCGTGGCCGGCGCGCGAAGGATCACGTTCATGGTGGCCCACCCGCCGTTGACCAGCGAGCCGAGGCTGCCGATCACCCGCACGGCCCCGGCGTTGGTCTGCGTGGTGTAAGTGCCCTGGCTGAGCGAGACCGCCACCGGCACCAGCCCGGGCGGCAACGTGTTCGTCAGCATCACACCCGTCGCCACCGCCGGCCCGTGGTTGGTCACCGACGTCACGTAGGTGAGCAGAGCGTTGGTGATGACCGGATCAGGCGTGTCCCGCAGATTCACCGACAGATCCGCCATGGGCAGAATCTGCTCGCTGGCCTGGAGGGTCAGGCTCCATCCCCCATTGATCACCCCCGACTGCACCACCGTGTCATCCACCGCGTAGAGCTGCCAATCGCCATTGCCGTCCAGGCCGTTGAACACCGAGAGATTGGTGCTGTAAGGCGCGGTGATCGGAGCGTAAGGCGCCGGCGGGTCGGGGAACGGATCAGTCTGCACCTCATGATTGAAGGCGTGGTAGGTCCCCGACGCAATCGTGGCCCCGTTGGGCAGCACGGCCGCCGCCGCGTCGTCAAAGTTCAGGGTCACGTTGTTGATCACCGCCGAGCCGCCGGCGTCGGACATGAGCATCACCTTCTGCCCCCGCGGGCCCACCAGCAGCAGGTCCACGTCGTCCGGGTAGGCGTGATTCAGCCCGATCACCGAGACCGTCACCCGGCTGACCGGCCCGTTGATTCCCGAGACCCGGATGACCGACGGATACGGCGAAGCCGGCGCCAGATCGTTGATGTCAATCCGGTCCGCGTTGGCAAAGGTGAACGACGCGCTCCCCAGCATGTAAGTGAAGTTGACCACCGCGTTGGTGTAGGGGCTGTTCGCGCCCTCCTTGAGCACCAGCGTGGCCGTGATCCGGCCGCCGTTGGTCCCCGCCGCCCGGAACGTGTAGGGCACCGACACCGAGGCCCCGCCCGCGATAATCGTGCCGTAGGTCTGCGTCTGCGTCAGCGACCCGTTCGGCATCACCACCCCGTTGGTCGCCAGCAAAATGCCCACCAGGTTGGTCGCGTTGACCACCCCCACATTGCGCAGGGCAAACAACAGGGTGACGGTCTCGTTCGGGTCAATCACGCCGTTGACCGGCCCGCTCTCGCCTCCCGGCGCGATGGCCGACCCGGCCGGGATCAGAATGCCCAGGTTGGCGTCCAGCACGATCACCGACATCCGGTTCGGCGTGCCCAGCGAAGCGCCGCCGGTCGGGCTGGCCAGAGCCAGCTCGATGGTCTCGTAGCCCTCAATCACACTGTCGGCCAGCATGGGCAGCGTGATGGTCTTGGTGGATTCCCCGCTGCCAAACGCCACCGTGCCTGTCGGATAGAGGAAGTCCACCCCCGGCGTGGCCGTCCCGCCCACCACCTGGTAATCCACCGTCACCGCCCCGTTCGTGCCGCCCGACCGCACCAGGGTGATCAACACATCCTGGCCCTCGACCGCGTTGGTCACACTCACCGACGCAAACGCGATGAATCCCGCGTCATCCACGATGTTCAGCTCCGCCCGGTCCGGGCTGGCCACCGCCCCGCCCGTCGCGTTCAGCAAATACAGATGCACCGTCTCCGTGCCCTCAATGACCGCGTCCTTGACCACCGGCACCAGCACCTGCTTGGGCTGCACGTCGTTGGCCGCCCAGGTCACAATGTTCGACACCCGCGTGTAATCCTGCGGCGTCACCGCCGTGCCGTTCGAAGTCACAAACGTCACCGACAACGGGCTCGTCGCCACGCCCCGGCGCACCAGGGTGATGACCGCGTTGGTCGCCGCCTCGTTGACCACCAGATTGGTCGAGGCAAAGCCCACCGAGGTGTCGTTGTCCACGATGGTCAACACCGCCGTCGGCTGATTGCCCAGAATGCCGCCGGTCGGCCCCGACAGGCTCAGACCCACCGTTTCGTCGCCCTCGGCCTCCAGGTCGTCCAGCACCAGCACAGTAAAGGTGTTCGTGGCCTGGCCGGGCAGGAAGGTCAGCGTGCCGCCGGCGGCGTAGTAATCCACCCCGTTCTCCGCCGTGCCGCCGCCGGCCGCCCAGTTCACGGTGGACACCCCGTTCGTCGCCCCCACCCGCACCACGGTGATGACCGCGTTGGTGAAGCTCTCCACCACCGAATAGTTCGCCGAACTGAAGTTAAAGGCCGTGTCATTATCCAGCAGGTAAAGCCGCGCGCTGGCGATCGGCCCCAGCGCGCCCGACGACGGCGAGGACAACGTCAGGTTCAGATACTCGTCGCCCTCGGCGATGGTGTCGTTGATCACCGCCACCGCCAGAATCTTGTTCGTCTCCCCCGGCAGGAAGGTCAGGAGCACGTTCGTGCCCACGAAATCCTCGCCCGGACGCGCCGTGCCCAGGCTCGTCGCGGCGTACACCGAAGTCACCGCGTTCGTGTTGCCCAGCCGCATCACATTCGCATACCCATAGGGCCCGACCTCCGACACGCTGTACAGCGTCGTGTCAAACGAGAAACTCGTCTCGTTGTCCAGGATGAACAGTTGCGCCGTCCCCTGCGCCCCGATGACCGCGCCTCCGGTCGGGTTCTCCAGAATCAACCCCACCGTCAGCGTCCCCTGCACCAGCGCGTCATCCGTCAGCGTGACGGTGAAGGTGCGGCTGGTCTGGCCCGCGGCGAAATTCAGCACGTTCGAGGTGGCCAGGTAATCAATGCCCGGCACCGCCGTGCCTCCCGAGGTGCGCGCCGACACGCTCGCCTGGCCGATCCGGCCACCGACCCGCAGCACCGTGATCTGCGCCACCAGCTCGCTCTCGAACACGTTGAAGACCGGCTCGGCAAACACGAAGCTCCCGTAACTGTCGTCGTCCGCAATCGTCAGCGTGGCCGTGCCCTGTCCGATCGTCGCCCCGCCCGTCGGCCCGACCAACTGCAGGCCCACCGTCTTGTTCCCCTCGACGATCTCGTCATCCAGCACCGCCACCTCGAAGGTCTTGTTCGTCTCGCCCTCGGCAAAGGTCAGCGTGACATTGGTGGACACATAATCCGCCCCGGCGTCCGGCGCCGGCACCGCCGTGCCGCCCAGGGTCTGCGCCCGCACCGACACCTGGCCGGAATACCCGCCCGACCGCGCCACGGTGATGGTCGCCCGCCCCCCGCTCTCCAGCACGCTGAAGCTGTTCGTGGCGAAGCTCAGCACCCCCGGCTGCGGGTCGTTGTCCACAATGGTCAGCGTCGCCGCGCTCAAGCCCAGCGTGCCCGGCCCGACCACATTCGACAGCACCACCGACACCGTCAGCGGCGGCTCGGTCACCGCGTTGTCTATCACCGGGATGTTCACCGTCTGCAGGCTGACCCCCGGGCTGAACACCAGCCGCGAGAAAATGGGCACGTAATGCACCATCGGCGCCGCCGTCCCGTTCGTCGTCGTCAGGCAATCCACGGTCAGCGTCCGCGTGTTGCCACCCGTGCGCGTGACCGTCAGCCGGGCGTTGATCGCCCCCTCGTTCACCACATACTCCGGCCCGCTGAAGCTGATCACCGAGTCGTCGTCCACCAGCGTCACCTTGGCCGCGCTCGGCGCGGTCAACACCGCGTTCTCCGGCGCCGACAGGGCGACATTGAACCGCCGCGGCGGATCCACCCGCCCGTTGTTGATCACCGGCACGAGGAACGTCTTCTCCACCTCGCCGTTGGTGAAGGTCAGCGTCCCGCTGGCCGGCAGGTAATCCAGCCCTGACTGGGCCGTGTCGTCGCTCGTCGCGTAGCGCACCCGCGCCGTGCCGGTCGCCCCGCCGGCCCGCAGCACCGTCACCACTGCGTTGCCCACGTCCTCGTTGACGTTGAAGTTCGCGCTGGTGAACCGGAAGGCCCCGGGCCCGGTGTTCGTCCCGCCAAAGAGCCGGGCCAGCGCCACCCGCGGCTCGCCGTTGAACTCGCTGAACGCGCCCCCCACCACGATCTTGTCGTCGTAGCTCTCCACCGCCACCGCCGCGATGAAGTTGTTCGCCCCGGTCCCGAAATTGATCGTCGCGTCAATGGACCCGTCGGTATCCAGGCGGATCAGCCGCCGGTGCGTCTGGCCGTTCCAGTTCAGGAAGCCCCCCGCCACCAGCGCCTTGCCGTCGGCCTGCAACGCGATCGCGCTCACGTAATCGTCCCCGCCGGCGCCGATGTGGTAGCTGGCGTCCACCGTGCCGTCCGCGTTCAACCGCACCAGCCGGCCGACATTGGTCAAACCGTTGAACGTGGTGAACTCGCCGCCCACCAGAATGCGCCCGTCGGCCTGCACAGCGATGGCATTAACCGCCCCGTCCACCCCCGTCGGCAGGGCAAACGTCCCGTCAATCGCCCCCGCCGAAGTCAGCCGCACCAGGTGGCTGCACGGCGTGCCGTCAAACGCGCTGAACACGCCCCCCACCAGCACCCGCCCATCCGGCTGCACCGCCACGGCCCGCACCGCCCCGTTGGCCCCCGCGCCCGGCGAGAACGACGTGTCCACCGTCCCGTTGGCGTAAAGCCGGGCCACCCCGTTGCGGCTGGCCCCATACACCCGCGTGAACTGGCCGCCAATGACCACCCGCCCATCCGGCTGCAAGGCCAGCGCGTTGATCACACCGTCCGGCCCCGTCCCCGTGTTGAAGGTGCTGTCCACCACCCCGTTGGTCAGGATCCGCGCCACGTAAGCCCGCCGCACCCCGCTGATGTTCGTGAACGCCCCGGCCACGATCGCCCGGCCATCCGGCTGGATCGCCACCGCATAGACCGGCGCGTTCGGCCCCGCCCCGAGGTTGAAATTCGTGTCAATCGTCCCCCCCACATTCAGCCGCGCCAGCCGGTTCACCTGCGCGCCGCTGATCGCCGTGAAATCCCCGCCCACCAGCATCTTGCCCACCAGGTGCGGCACCGTCGTGTTGGTGAACAATCCGATCGAATACACCGCCACGTTCCCCGCCGCCCCCGGGTCAAACGACGCGTCCAGGCTCCCGCTCCCGTCCAGCACCGCGATGCGCTCCCGCGGCACCTCGTTGAACCGGGTGAATTCGCCGCCCACCGCGATCAGGCCCGCCGACCCCGACGGCCCCACCACGCTGCCGCCCGTGAACCCGACGATCCAGTCATAGAAGTAGGACACCCGCGCGTACACCCCCGGGTAGCCCGGCAAAGCGCAGCCATTGCCCCAGCTCACCACGCCGGCCTGGAGGATCTCGTTGGCCGCGTTCGTCACCACCATCGGTCCGCCGCTGTCCCCCTGGCACGAATCCACGCCACCCTGGACGTAGCCGGCCATGATCATGTCCGGTGTGATCTGCCCCGGCGGATAAAGCGAAACCGTCGTGATCGGCGCCGCGCCCGCCTGCAGGATGTTCGGGTAGTTCACCCCCGCCGAGAGAATGTTCCCCCAGCCGGTGATGGTCGCCATCACCCCCGGCGCGGTGTAGCCCGCCGCCACATCCGCCGGGCTGGCCAGCCGCACCGGCGCCGCCGCATACATCGTGCCCGTGAAATCAATCGGCTGCGTCAGGTGCAACAGCGCAATGTCGTTCTGCGCCGTGATCGGATCGTAGGCCGGATGCACGATCACCTGGTCCACCGTGAAGATCCGTCCCTGCTGCGGCTGGGTCAGATCCGTAATGCCCACCCCCACCGCCAGCGACACCGGCGCCCGGCCCTCGACGCAATGCGCCGCCGTCAGAATCCACCGATCCGAGATGATCGAGCCGCCGCAGAACTGGTCGTTATAAATGTTGTTCGGGTTATAGGGGAAGTTCAGCAGCGCCACCTGGTAGGGGAACTGGTAGATCGAGACGGGCGCGCCCCCGACGATGCGCGGCACCTGCGGCATCCGCACCACCCCCACGAAGCGCTGTTTGGCCGAGGCGCTCAACGCCAGCGCGTAGACCGCCGCGTTCGCCCCGCTGCCCGGGTTGAAGGTCACATCCAGCGAGCCGTCCGCGTTCAACCGCGCCACCCGCGCAAAGTGATTCCCCGCCACATTCGAGAAATCTCCCGCAATCACAATCCGCCCGTCAGGCTGGATCCCGATCGAATGCACCGGACCGTCCGGACCCGTCCCCGGATCAAACGTCAAATCCACCGACCCGTCCGCGTTCAACCGGATCACGTGCGCGTAAGGCACCCCGTCAAAACTGGTGAAGTCGCCCCCCAGCAGGATGCGCCCGTCGTCCTGCACCGCCATGGCCCGCACCGCCCCATCGGCCCCCAGGCCCGGGTTGAACGACTCATCCACCGAGCCATCCAGGTTCAACCGCGCCACCCCCGGCAGGAGAATCGTGTTGAAGGCCGTGAACTCGCCCGCCACCAGCACCTGGCCGTTGGTCAGCGTGGCCAGCGCGTTCACCGCCCCGTTGGCCCCGGCCCCCACGTTGAAATTCTGATCCACCGAGCCATCCGGCCGCAGCCGGGCCACCCGCCCCTGGAAAGTCCCGTTCACCAACAGGAACGAGCCCGCCAGATAAATCGGCCGATCCCCTTCCCCGCCAAAGACCATGTAGCCCTGGTAATCCCACGGCCCGCCGTTGGTCAGCCCCGCGTTCACCGCAATCGTCAGCACCGTGGCCGCCCCCGGCCCAAAGGCCAGGTTGCGAATGGGAATGGCCACCGGCGCGTTGCTCACCACCACCGTGCCCGCGTAGAGCAGGCCCCCGCCGTAGGTGATGGCCAGCGTGTTCGTCGTCGTCACCGGCGGATTGGTCCCCTGGGCCGGCAGCGGACGGAACGTCGCGTCCATGTTCAGCACCCCGCCAATCACCGGCACGGTCAGATTGTTCACATCGCTGTTCTGTGTGCCCTGGAAGGACGACCGGAAGAAATTGGTCACCCCCAGCAACCCCAGCCCGATGGCCCGCACCGAATCATCCGCGCCGAAGTTCGGGGCAAAACCCGGCACCGGCGCCCCGTTCGTGTCCAGCACCGCCACCCGGTCAAACCGCTGCCCGTTGTAACTCGTGAAATCGCCGCCCGCGATCAGCCGGTCCCCCGCCAGCATCAACGCCCGCACCGGCCCGTTGAAACCCGTCCCGATATTGAAACTCGTGTCCACCGTCCCGGCCGGCGTCAACCGCGTGATCGAGTTCTGCCGCAGCCCGTACACGTAAGTGAAATCGCCCCCCGCGTAGAGCCGCCGCTGCCCGTCGAACAACACCGACCGCACCGTCGCGTTGGCCCCCAGCGACGCGTTGAACCCCGGGTCCACCTGCCCCGCCGGCGGGATGAACACCTCGTCATTCAAAATCGAAACCACCGCCGTCCCCGGTGTCCCCACATACGTGCTCAACCCGCCCAACGCCCCCGACAGCGTCACGCTGAACGTCTTGTCCGGCGTGTAACCGGCGTGATAGATGATCGGCACCAGCACCGTCTTGGGCGCCGTGTCAAACGGCCCCCACGTCAACACCCCGGCCGTCGGCTCGAAATCCAGCCCCGCCACCGCCGTCCCGTCCGCCACCGTCTGGTACACCACCGACACCGCCGTGTTCGACACCCCCAGCCGCGTCACCGTCAAAACCGCGTTGGTCCCGCTCTTCAACACCGTGTAGGCCGCCTCCGAAAACTGCAGGCTCGTGTCGTCATTGGTGATGACCAGCAGCCCCTGCGGCGTGGAAATGAACCCGCTGCTCGGGTTGGAAATCCGCAGCCGCACCGTCCGGTCCGGCGAACCCGCCTGGTCGTTGATCAGCGGGATGAACACGTTCGTCGAAGACTGGTTGTCGTAGAGCGTCACCGTCAGGTTCGTCGCGATGTAATCCCGCCCCGCCACCGCCGTGCCGTCCTCGGTCGCGAAATCCACCGTCAAAATGCCCCGCCGGCTGTTCGTCCGCGTGATCGTCACGATCCCGTACGGGTCAAACTCATTGGCCCCGAAGACCGGCGCGCTGAACAACACATAGCTCGCCCCCGGCTCGTTCTCCTCGATCGTCAGCACCGCGTTGGTCAACGCCCCCAGCGCCGCCCCGCCCCCCGGGCTGAACAGCGACAGCAAACACGTCTTGTCCGCCCCCGGCTGGTGGTCGTCCAGCAGCGGCACCGCAAAGGTCTTCACCGTCTCGCCATCGGCAAAGGACAGAATCCCCGAGGTCTCGATGTAATTGATGCCCGCGATGGCCGTGTCGTTCGACGTCGCGTAACGCACGCTGACAATCCCCGTCGTTCCATTCGTCCGCACCACGGTGATGATCGCGTTCGTCGAGGTTTCATTGGCCATGTAAGCGGCCGAGCTGAACGCCAGCTCCCCGGGCGCCCACTCGTTGTCAATGATGTTCAACACCGCGTTGGTCAGCCCCGGCACCACGATGTTCTCCGGCTGCGCGTTGGTCAGAATGAGGTTCACCACCTCGTTGCCCTCCACCAACACGTCATCCCGGATCGGGGCCAGAAACACCTTGTTCGTTTCCCCGGGCTGGAAGGTCAGCGTCCCCCACACCGTGGTGTAATCCAGGCCCGGCGTGGCCGTGCCCGCCACCGTGGCGTAGTGCACGGAAATGGCGCCGTTGGTCGCCCCGCGGCGCACCACCGTGATCGGCGCCGACCCGCTGGCCGTGTTCTCCGCCACATTAAACACCGGGTTGGCGAAGCCCACCTCGCTGTCGTCGCTCAGAATCGTCACCACCGCCGCCGGGATCACCCCGATGCCCGCCCCGCCCGTCGCGTTGTCCAAAAACGCATAGACCGTCTCCGGCTCCTCGATCGCCCGGTCGTCCACCAGCGGAATGCCCAGCGTCTGCACCACCTCGCCCTGCGGGAAGACAAACGTGTTCGTCTGCCCCGCATAATCCACGCCCTCGACCGCCGTCCCATCCGCCGTCATCGCCTGCACCGCCGCGGCCCCGAATGTGCCCCCGCGCCGCACCACCTCCAGCACCGCCACCACCTCGTTCTCCACCACGGTGTAGAACGGACGGCTGAACTCAAATGACCCGCTCCCCTGCAAGCTCCCCCCGTGAATCCGCGCCAGGTTGTTCCGCGGCTTCCCGTCATACGAGGTGAACCCGCCGCCCAGGATGATCTTCCGGTCCGGCTGCACCACAATGGCCGAGACAAACCCGTTGGCCCCCAGACCGAAATTGATGCTCGGGTCCGTCGCCCCGTCCCGGTTCAACCGCGCGATCCGGTTCCGCGTCACGTCATTCACCCGGGTGAACGCCCCGCCCAGCAGAATCTTCTCATCCACCTGGATGGTGATGGCATACACCGCGTCGTTCGGGCCGGACTGCCCCGCCAGGAACGACGCATCCGTCGCCCCGCTCGGCTCCAGCCGCACCAGGAACGGCCGCCACGCCCCGGCGAAATTCGTGAACGACCCGCCCACCAGAATCCGCCCGTCGCTCTGCACCGTGATGGCCCGCACCGGCGCGTCCGCCCCGCTCCCGATCGCCGCCAGGAAGTTCGTGTCCAGCGAACCGTCCCGGTGCAGCCGCGCCAGGCGATTCTGCGGGATGTTGTTGATTTGCGTGAAATCCCCGCCGATCAGAATCTTGCCGTCCGGCTGGATGGCGATGGCATACACCACCCCGTTGGGCCCGTTGCCCACATTGAACAACGTGTGCAGCGTCCCGTTCGTGTTCAGCCGCGCCAGGTTCGGCCGCGTCACCCCGTTGAACGTCGTGAAGTTCCCCCCGATCAAAATCCTCCCGTCATCCGGCTGGATGGCCAGCGCATAGACCGGGTTGTCCGCCCCCGCACCCGGGTTGAAGAACGTGTCCAGCGATCCGTCCACGTTCAGCCGCGCCACCCGGCTCCGGTTGATCCCGTTCACATTGGTGAAGAACCCGCCGATGACCAGTTTCCCATCCGGCTGCAACGCGATCGCCCGGAGCTGGTCGCTGAACCCGCTGCCCACGTCAAAGCTCGAATCCAGGCTCCCGTCCGGCATCACCCGCGTCAGGCTCCGCTGCGGGATATTGTTGAACGCCGTGAACTCCCCGCCCACCAGCAGATTGGTGTTCGGCTGCAGGGCCAGCGCGTACACCGCCTGGTTCATCCCCGTGCCCGTCAAATACGTCGTGTCCAGCGAACCCGCCGGCTCGGCAAACGACTCGTCGTCCATGATCGTGAACGTCGCCGTCGCCACCGTGCCCAGCCCCGCCCCGCCCGTCGGGGCCGACAACGCCAGATTGAAGGTCAGCGGCGCCGCTGCCTGGTTCACATTGTCCAGCAGCCGCACATCGAACGTCTTGTTCACCTCGCCCGGCCCGAACGTCAGCGTCCCATTGGCCGCCACAAAATCCACCCCCGCCAGCGCCGTCCCGTCCTGCGTGGCGTAATCCACCGTCACCGTGCCCGCCGACCCGCCTGACCGCAGCACGGAAATGGTCACGTTGGTCCCGTTCTCATCCCCCACGTAAGCCGCCTGGCTGAAGGACAACGTTCCCGGGAAATCATCGTTGACGATCGTCACCGTCGCCTCCGTCCGGCTCCCCAACGCGCTCCCCGTCGAAGGGTTGATCAGCCGGGCCGTGAACTGCCGGTCCGGCGTGAAAATCTCATCCCCGAGAATCGGCACCAGCACCGTCCGCGGCGTGGTGTCCCCGTGCGTCCACGACAGCCGGTTGCTCGTATAAACGTAATCCACCCCCGCCGCCGCCGTCCCGTTCACCGTCACCACCGACACACTCAACGGCCCCACGTTGCCCCCGGTCCGCGTCACCGTCAGCGCCGCGTTCACCCCGGGCCCCTCGTTGACCGTATAACTCGTCGGGGTGAAATTGATCTGACCCGACGGGATGTCGTTATCAATGATCGTGACCGTGCCCATGGTCGTCGAAGTCGGCAACCCGCCCGGCAGCGTGGCCCCGCCCGTCGCGTTGGTCAGCACCACGTAAAAGTCCTCATCCGGCTCCCCGACGGTGTCGTTCAGGATGGGGATCTGGATCGTCTTGTTCGTCTCACCCGAATAGAACGTCACCCGGTTGCTGCGGTAGGTGTAGTCCGAGCCGGCCAGCGCCGTCCCGCTCACCGTGTAGTAATCCACGCTCACCGTTCCCGTGAACCCGTTCGTCCGCCACAACGTCAACACCGCGTTTGTGTTGTCCGCCTCGCTCACCAGGTAGGTGTCCGGGCTGAAGACAATCGTCCCCCGGCTGAAGTCATCATCAATAATCGTCAGGTTGGCAAACCGCCGCCCCAGCGCCGCCCCCAGCGGAATATACTCCCCGCCCAGCATGATCTGCCCCGTGGGCGTGTACAAGCCCATGTCCAGCGTCTCGTCCCCTTCCACCAGCGCGTCGTCCAGAATCGGTATGGTGAAATACCGCGGCCCCGGGAACCCCTCGCTCACCATCCACCCGTACCACTGCGGGAAACTCATCGCCGTCTCCCGCCCCGTGTAATCCTGGTCCGCCACCGCCGTCCGGTTGCTCGTCACCGCCAGCCCCACCGCCGTGCCCAGAATGCCGTCATTCCGATACATCGTCACCGCCATGGTCGGCTGGTTCTCATCCACCGAATACAGCGGCATCGAGTAATCCAGGTTGCCCGGCCCCTGCGGCGGATACGCCACCACCGCCCCCCCGGCGTCCGTGTAAGTCCCCCAGGTGCCGATGATCCGCGCCACGTTAAACCGCGTCGTCTTGTCCTGCCGCGTCCACACCGAAAGGTAGTTTCCCGACTCATTAATCTGCAGCGGATGGTTGCCGCCCAGGTTGGTAAAGCTGCCCCCGATCATCAGGTTCCCGTCCGGCTGCAAGGCAATCGCGTTGACCGAATTCTTCGGGTCAAAACTGAACTTCCGGATCACGCCGGCAAACTGGTTATAGGCCTGATCCATGAAGTGCGTATCCAACGTGCCATCGGGCCGCAACAGGGCCAGCCCAATGCGCCGGGTGTTGTTGTAGGAGGAGAAAATGCCGCCGATGTAGGGCTGGCCGTCCGGGCGCATGGTGATGGTATAGATCGCGTCGTCCGCCCCATCGCCCGGATCATAACTGAAATCCAGCCCGCCATCCTGAAGCAGCCGGGCAATGTTGTTGCGCCGCCGGGAATTGTACTCCGTGAACGCTCCCCCGATCAGCAGCTTCCCATCCGACTGCATGGCCAGCGTATAGACCGGCCCGTCACTCCCGCGCCCGGGATTGAAGGTCGCGTCCGCCGACCCGTCCGCGTTCACCCGCGCCACGTGGCCGCGCGGCTCGCCCCCGTAATAGGTGAACCGCCCCCCGATGTAGGCCTTGGGCGCCGCCGGGTTGCTCTCATCCAGCGCCACCGCCAGAATCGAGTCGTTCGCCCCGCCCACCGGCGCAAACGTGTTGTCCAGCGTCCCGTTGCTGTTCAACCGCGCGATGTAATTCCGATCCGCCTCGTTGAACCGCGTGAAATCCCCCACCACCACGATCTTCCCGTCGTTCTGCACCGCCAGGTCCCACACCGCCGCGTTGGCCCCCGACCCCGGCGTGAAGGCCGGATCCAGCGCCCCGTTGGGCAACAGCCGCGCAATCGAGTTGCGCAGAATCCCGTTATACGACGTAAACCCGCCCGCAATCAGAATCTTCCCCGCGTCCGGCCCATTGGTCAGCACCACCACCTTGCTCACAAAACCGTCCGCCCCCGAGTTCGGAAACGCCATGAAATTGGTGTCCAGCGACCCGTCCACATTGAACCGCGCCAGCCGGTTCCGCGACACCGCGTTCACCCCCGTGAAATCTCCGCCGATGATGGTCTTTCCATCCGGCTGCACCGCCACCGCCAGCACCTGGTTGTTCGCCCCCGGCACCCGGTTGAACGGCGGGGTCGTATAGCTCACGTTCGGCGGGTTCCACTGCCGGTCCACCGCCCCGGGCGGCATGTCGTCATACAGAATGGTCACCACCGCCTGCGACGCCGGCGGATGCAGCCGCCGGTTGTTTCCCGCCGGGTCCCGCAGCAGCAGGGGGATGTCCTCGTTGAACTCGACCAGCGCGTCCGGCCGCACCGTCAGCGTCACCGATCGCGACACATCCACATCCCGGAAATACAGCCGGATCGAGCCGGTCTCGAAGTCCTGCGGCTGCACAAAACCATCCACCCCTGTGTAGGCCTCGTCGTTCGCGTAATCCGACCCCGGGGCCAACGGAAAGAAGTAATCCAGGCCATAGCGCAGCTCCACCGACACCGGCCCGCTTTGCTGGCTGTTGCCCTCCCCACGGCCCGGCAGCACCACCGTCACGGTAATCTGCCGGTTGTTGTACTCGTCCACCCGCCAGTTCAAACTCCCGAAACTGAACCGATTGGTGTAATCCATCAGGTTCAGCATGGTCAGTTGCGCGACGGAAAGCGCCGGGTCCAGAGCCGGCTGGATCACATCCGGGTTTTCCTCCGGGGCCGGCAACACCTGAATCAGCTCCAGCATCACCCGCACGTCCTGGTTCGTTTCGCTGATCGGCGGAATATCGTACAGGTTGATGAAGAAGTTTGTGCTCGTCTGCCCGTCGTCGAAAATCATCGTTCCCGCCCCCACCGGGATGCCCTGGTCCACCTCCGTCGCCATCCAATCCACCAGCACCCGCCCGGTGCTGCCCCCCATCCGGTTCACCGTAATCAATGCCCCCGGAATACTCCGAAACGTGTTCGGCGGCCCAATGCTCTCCAGCTCGGTGATGGTGAACTCGTCGGACACAAAGCTGAACGTGCCCGCCGGGTTGGCCGGAATCGGCTCCTGAGCAGCCACCCGCCCCGCCCATCCCAGGATTACCAGCAGCGCCAGCAGCCATGCCAGCAGCCCGCCCCTGCGCTGTCCGCCCACGTTTGTTTTCAGCAATTGTCGCATAACAATTCTCTTCACTCGCTAAAGCCCATTCATCATGGCCGGAGCGGGGCGGCCCCTCGGGGGCGCCCCGCCCTTACCGTCACAGCGTCCGTCCGCCGCGCGCCGCGCGCTATTGCGGCGGCCACAAGGGATCCTCACGCACCCGGTAGAGCCGCGCCGGCTCGGCCGGCGCAGGATCCTGGCGCGTCACCCGCTCGGTCGCCGGCCCTTGCACAAAACTCGTCAGCACCCGCCACGCCGGCGTCGGCGAGGACACATCCGTGGTGTACTCCACCGTGTTGGTCGCGTGGGCCAGCGCCGTCCACGTCAGCACCGCCCGCGGCGTCGGCGGCGTCCCCAGGTTCTGGTAGGTCACCACCAGGTCAATGTCCGCCGGGGTGAAGATCGGCGAGGCGTCCTCCGCGTTCACGATCCCGTCGTAATCCGAATCCAGGTCCACATCGTTCACCACCGCCTGGTTGAACAAATAATAGTTCGTCGTCACCACCCCGTAGGAATTGGTCCGCACATAAACGAAATTCGTCCCGCTCGACGGCCCCGCCATGTTGTGCACCCAGCGCAGCCGCCCGTTGGCCGCGCCGTCCAGCTTCTTCGGCGGCAGGCTGGCGTCGGCAAAATAGAGCGTGAAGTTCGGCGCGATGTCGAACACCGGCTTCGGCGCCAGCCGCGTGTAGTTGGTCGCGTCGCCCCGCAGCTCCAGGTAATCCACATACAGCGCGTAACTCCCGCTGCTGTCCGGCCCGCTGAAGTTGAACCGGTTCCACAGCGCCCCGTCCAGCACCAGCCGCCCCAGCGCCAGGTTGTTGGTGTAACCCGGCAGCACCGGGCCCACGTTCCGCGCCGGCCAGATAAAGGTGGCGTCCGCATACGGCACCAGCGTCGCCCGCAGCGTTGTCCCGTACAAATCCCCCGAGGCCGGGCGCGGGCTCAACTGCGCCCCGCCTGTCACCTCCCACGTGTTCGGGAACACATGCCAGGCGTTGTCGTTCGTGCTGAAGTAGCTCCCGTCGCTCAACCGGTCCGTCACCGCCAACATCAGGTTGCCGCTCAGCGGCAGCCCCGTCCCGTCGTTCGTCATCCCCGCGCTCAGCCACGTGGACCGCACCTCCAGGTTCTCCGCCCGGATCTCGAGCGAGTAGCCGTTGGTCACATAGCCGTGATCGAGCACCCCCGTGTTCACGTCCAGCAGCACGTGCCCGTTGAACCCGCCGATCACCGCCGGGTTGAACTCCGACCCCGTGTTCTCGAAATAACTCGCCCGCGCCGTGACGCTGCCCGCCACAATGTCCCCGTGGTTCACCAGGTATTCATACGGCCCCGAACTGCTGGCAAAGACCGCGTCCCGCGGCACCACAATCCGCCCGAAATTGGTCAGCGAATTCACCCGCGGCACATTGGTCACCCCCCAGCTCGAGTTCACCGGGAAGGTCAGCGCCCCCTGCGGCCCCACCGTCATGCTCTGGGCGTCTATCAGCGTCGAGTTCACAATGCTCAGCGTGTCCTCCACGCGCAGGTGCCCCGCCTTGGCGTTGAACCGGTTCAACTGCACGTCCGGCGGGCGCAGGCAGTTGTCCACCATCATCACATTGTAATACTGCGTGTGCCGGTTGGTGATATACTGGGTGGCGTTCGTCGGGTTGGGCGAAAGCACAAACACCTGGTTCGTCCAACTGATCGTATAAACCGAGATGTTGCCAAAAAACCGGATCACCTGCCGCGGCAGCGCGTTCGACACCACCAGCGTCCGGTTCGACACCCCCAGGTCCAGGTCCACCACCGGCGCGTCTATCTGCGCCACCGTCCCGTCCTCGAGGTTCTTCGTCTGCACCGCCACAAAGTTCTCCGCCCGGATGCGCGTGCCGTCGTCGTTCAGGCTGGTCGAGCTGAGCATGACCTTGCCCGGGAAATTCGTCGGGTCGTTGATCAGCGGATTCGGCCGCGGCGCGTAGGTCAACCCCGGCGCGATCTGCGCCGAATACGTCAGGTAGGTGGTGTTGACCCGGTTCGTCACATCCACGATCGGGTTCAGAATGCTTAACGGCCCGGGGTGGGACCAGAAGTCCAGCGCGAACGCGTTCGTGTTCGGCTGCAAACCAAAATATCCCCCGCCAAAGAAGGTGTAAGGATACCGGTAAAGCTGCACCACCGCCGGCCGCCGCGTCGCCGCGTCCGCGTTCCGGTTCAGGGCCAGCCCGCCGTTCTGGTGCGGCGTGCCCACGTCCAGCGCAAACGTGCTCCGCACCGGCGTGCTGTCCACAATGTTCGTGTCATGCCACGTGAAATAAAACGTGTTCGTCCACCCCCGCCCCCACAACGTGTCATCCCCACCCGCGATGAACGCCGGATAAAAATCCACCGTCAGGTTCGTATAGGGCGAGTTGGTCGCCACATACACCACGTGGATAATCTCGTTGCTCGGGTTCCACCGGTTCGTCAGCACGAAGGCCTGAAAATTTTTGATCCCAAGCTGGTTGAATCCGATGTCGCACAGTTGCGGCAGGCTTTCGCTCGTCTGCAACGGCGTGCCCAGCGTCCCCACCTCCTGCACATCAAACGTCGGGGTCCACCACCCGAACCCCAGCCCCCCCAGCCCCAATCCCGAATAATACCCGCTGAAATAGTAGGCCAGTGTGTCCTGATACAACCACTGCGTCTGGTTGGTCGTGATCCGATGATTATTCCCCGCCCCCCACCAGTAATCCAGAACGTCAAAGTCGTTGTTGTAGGTGCCCGCCAAAGTGCCCGAGTTGTTCAGCCCCAGGTAGAGCGGCGTCAGCGTGGCGTCGAAATTCCCCGCTCCGCCCGCCTGCAGACCGGCGTTCCGGATGTCCAGCCGCCCCCCGGCGTTCGTCGCGTTCAGGATAATGAACCCCTGCTCGTTGCACATCAGCCGGCCCCGGCTGACGATGTTCTCCGCCACGACCGACAGCCGGTCGCTGACCGCGATCGTCCCGTGGTTCACAAACCAGCTCATCGGCGCCTGGCTGGAACTGTTCTGGTTGACCGTGTAGGTCAGAAACCGGTAACCCGGATACCCGAACATCGAACCCTGGTTGGTGAAATTCCGCAGGCTCGTCGCCGTGAACGGCTGGTACGGATCCAACGTATCCACCCGGAACGTCCCCAGGTTCAGCCAGGCCACCGCGTCAATCGGCGGCACCGGGTCCACGTAATTGATCGAGCCGCTGGTGATCAGCAGGCTCTGCGCCGCCGTCGCCATCTGCGCGGCGCCGACCAGGCTCAGAACAGCGGAAAAAAATACCTTCATGGCGTGCCGGTGGTGGAAGTCGAATTGGTTTGGCTGAACAGATTAATCAAGGCCAGCAACTGATCCAGGGTAAGCTGGCCGCCCCCGGGATAAAGGATGGGCATGTTCGTGGTCTGGTCATACGAGGCCCAGCGCCAGAAGGACGCGTAGGTCCACTGCTCACTCATGTAGCCTGGATTCTGATTCAAGTAACCCCCCAGGTCGCTCGTGAACGTCAGGGCAATCGAGCCGGTGGCCGCGTTGGTGCCCGCGCCGCCTCCCCCGGGCGGCGAAATCACCCCCGGCCCCCATTCCGTGGTCAACCCGTTCAAAGCGTCGTTGTTGATCCACGCCGCCGTGTCCGTCCGCGCCACCAGCGCCGGCTCGCTGGTCACCGTGCCCCCGACCACCACGTCCACCAATCCCAGGTGGTCGGCCAGAAAGACAATATCCGGGGCGGTGATCGCCCGCTGCACCTCCTGCCGCACCACCTTGTTGGTGATGATCACATAATCGTAATACCGGTTGGTCACCGGCGTGAAGGTGTTCCCCAGCAGGCTGTCATACTGCACCCGTTGGAACCGTGGCTTGTTCACTCCGCCCCGGATGCCAATGCGCACGAAGTTCGACGCGTTCGTCAGCCCCGCCAGCAGATTCGTCGTATAAAAGGTGTTCGTCACAACGTTGGTCGTTCCCTGGTAGGGCACCCACGCCCCCGGCAACACCGTCGTGTTGCTCCCCTGCGTCACCGTCGGCAGCAGATCCTCCACCGCCAGCGTGTTCGTGCTATACAAGAACTTCAATCCCGCCACATCGTCCCGGGTCAGACCGGTGTAAAAATACCCCGGCGGGATCTCCCGTCCGACCACCGAACTGAACGGTAGCCGGTCGTTCAACGTCACCGGATATTCGAACGCCTCCTCGCCATCCCCGGCGCTGCTGGTGAACGGCTCGATCCGATACGTGTAATAAATCCCGTTCACCCGGCCTGTCGGCAGATACGTGTCCGGGTCATAGTTCATCTGGATCACATACCAGTTGGTGTTGTTGGCCGCCGCCGCCCGGTGATACACCGTCCACGCATAACGCTCCGGGTTGGCCAGCCCCAATTGCTCGAGCAGCATGCTCAACGCCACCGATTTCAAATCCATCAACCCCGCCTGCGCCGCCACCGCGTTCCACAACCGCGTGTCCAGCGGGTACTGGTTGATGTCAATCTGCGAGGCTGGCGGCAGCGCGTTGATGATCGCCACCGCCTCATCCACCGCCTTCATCCCGTTCGTCCCGAAATAATTGATGAACGACTGGTCAAAGGCGTAAGTGATGTTGGTCACGTTCCACCGGTAAAACGAATGCAGGAACATCGGACCCCCGATGTCCCCCGGCAGGTTGTAGCCCAACTGCGGCACCTGCCATGGCGTCGCGTACGGCCCCAACAGCGAAAACCCCCACACCGACGGCGCCAGCGCCGCCGCCGCCAGAAGGGAACAAACTTGCTTGTGCGCTCGAAGCATAACGAAGTTCGATTACTGGGCCTGGTAAAGCTGCCCGAAAACATCAAAAAGTCCCTGGCCGTTGAACCCCGACCAGCTCACCAACACCCGGCCCGACGGCAGCCCCGCCACCGCCGGCTGGTAATGCTTGCCCAGGCGGCTCGTGTTCACCCGGAACTCGCTCCCCACCGCCGCTCCTCCCGATAACCACCGCCCATAGACGCTCTCCCCCGTGCCTTCCTGGTTCAGGCTCACCCACACCACCAGCTCGCCCGCGCCCGCCGAGGCCACCCGCGGATTGATCTGGTCCCCCCGTGTCGTCGTGTTGGCCCGGGTCACCGGCCCCGCCGGCGCGCCATAGTTGTCAAAGGTCCGGGTGACGATGTCATAGCCATCCACCCGCGTCCCGCTGCCCTGCATCCACGCCACCCGGAAACCGCCCGCGGCCAGCCCCGCCACCGACGGGCTGCCGCAATCCCGCGCCGCCTCGTCTGTCAGACGGATTTCCCCCCCGAGAGGCAAACCCTGGCTGTTGAAAATCCGCGCATACACATCCAGCCGCGTCAACCCCTGCGCGATGACCGAATCGGGCACCCCCTGGTTCTCCGAAATCCACACCACCACGAAATTCCCGTTGGCCAGCGCCGCAAACGACGGGCTCCGCTGGTTGAACCGCGTCTCCTCGTTCACCCGCACCTCGGGCCCGATCGGCTCACCGGTGGGTGTGTAACGGCGGAAATAAATGTCCTGCATGAAATCCCGCCCCGTCTGCTGCATGACCAGAATCGAATTGGTCACCAGCGCCGACCCCGACATCCGCACCCGCGGCAGCGCCACCGGCTGGTTCGTCGTCTGCCGCAGATACGCGCTGTAACCCACCAGCACGCTCCCGTCGGCCAGCGGCACCGCCGCCACGCCCGTGTGCAAATCCCGCCGCTCCGCCACCGTCCGATCCACCCGGAACCGCTGCAGCACCGGCCGGTTGTTGCGGATGACCCGCAGCGCCACCGTGGCCCGCTGCGTCTGCGCCGCCAGCGGCTTGCTCACCTGGATGTCCCCGCTCTTGCTGAACGCCCCCGCCGCGCTCATGAACCGCGCATAGACCGCCGGAAATCCCACCGCCCCCGCCTCCCAGACAAACGCCGCGCCGCCCCCCGGCAACACCGCCACCCGCGGCATCTGCTGCACCGCCTGGCCGGCCGCGTTCACCTGAAACGGCATCCCCACCGGCAGACCATTGGCGTCCAGATGCCGCGCCATGATGCCGCCCCGAGGACCCGCCGCGTTGTCCTGCCACACCACGTAGCCGCCCTCGGGCCCCAGGCTCACGCCCGGGTTAAGCTGGTCTCCGGGCGCCCGGCCGCTCAGCAGCCCCTCCGGTTGCACGGCCTGAAGCACGCTTTGCCCCTGCCCCAGAACAGGGATCATCATCGCCAGTCCGCAGCAGACCAGCCGTCCAAAATCCGACACCAATGACGACATAGTGTTTGGTCGAGTGTTACCAATGCAGCGTGGCTTTGTCCACGCTTTCTTCCGTCAAAAAACCGCTCATGCAGGCCGCTGATATGGGGCATTTTGCGCCCTGCAGCCTTCGCCGCCTCAAAGCAGTTCGCCCTGCCGCGGCCCGCTCGCCCCGGATGCCCCCGCCAGGCTCCGAAAACCCCACCGCTCATACAACGCACGCAGCCGTTGCGGGTCCCCGGGACCGGGTCGCAGGCGGGCATCGTCAAACTCTACGGCCAAATCCGTCCGCAGGCGAATCAAATCCCGGTTCCGCCGCACGATCGGCTCGGCCGCCCGCAGCGCCTCCCGGATCCGCTCCGAACCGACCTCGCCCAGGTGCGCATACACCCCGTCCACACTCCCAAACCGGTTCAACAAATCCGCCGCCGTCTTCGGCCCCACCCCGGCCACACCGGGGATGTTGTCCACGCTGTCCCCCACCAGGCTCAGCCAGTCCACCACCTGCTCCGGCCCCACCCCCGCCTTCCGCCGCACCTCCGCCTCGCCCCAAATGGCCAGCGTTTTGTCGGCCGGGTTCACCAGACCCACCCGCGGCCCCACCAACTGCATGAAATCTTTATCGGAACTGGCGATCACCACCGGGATGCCCCGCCCTGAAGCCTGCACCGCCAGGGCCCCGATCCAATCATCCGCTTCCACCCCCTCCCGGCAAAACCACGCGTAACCGGCCGCCTCCAGCCATGCCTGAATGCCATCAAGCTGCGCCGCCAGCGCCTCGGGCATCGGCGGACGCTGGCTCTTGTACTCCGGCAGCGCCGTCAGCCGTTCCGCCGCCAACCCCCCGTCCCACACCACCGCCACCCACCCGGGCCGCAACCCCTCCCGCAGCCGGTTCATCGCCTTGATGAAACCGAAAATCGCGTTGGTGGGCGTCCCGTCCGGAGCGGTCAGCCGCCCGATCGCGTGAAAACTGCGATACGCGTAAGCGTGCCCGTCCACCAGCAACAGGCTCCCCTGAAACACCTCGGGAATCGCGGCCGCATCAGCCATCTTCAAGCGATCGTTGGTTTGATAATCCCGGAGGCCCTGGCACACCGGCCGCACCCGCCCAGCCCTCGGTGGGGGGCATCCCTGAAACAGCCGGGCCGGGCTGGACCCGGCCCTTCCACCCTGCGCCGACTCAAGGCTGCTTCATCGAGCCCACCGGCGTTATCTCCGACAGCTTGGCCGTCTGCGGCGGGATTCCCTGCTGCGCAAACGGCATCTCGTCCTCGGAATGCACCGGGTTGCCCGCAGGATCAATGATGCGCGGGGTCACGAAGATCATCAGGTTCTTCTTGCGCGACTCATTGGACTCGGACCGGAAGAGCCGGCCCAAAAACGGCAGGTCGCCCAGCACCGGCACCTTGTCCTTCTGCTTGGTCACGTTCTCGGAAATCAACCCGCCCAGCACCACCGTCTGGCCATCCCACACGATCGCCGACGTGGCCACCTGCCGCAGCGTGAACCGCGGCAACGGCGTCGGGGCCGTCAGCGGCGCCGCCGCGTTCGCCCCCACCGACTGCACCTGCGCCGAGAATTGCGGCAGATCGTCGTAGCCCTGGAACTCCTTGACCGTGGGGATAATCGCCATCTGGATCGTGTAACCATCTGCCGAGACATAGGGAATCACGTCCAGCACCGGCCCCAGCTCGATCGGTTCGGCGTAAGGCTGAATGCTCGAACCCACGCCACCGCCGCCCGTGCCCAGCCCGGTCGTCGTGGTCGTCGTCCCCGCCGCCGTCTGATACACATCCAGGCTGGTCACGATGTAGCGCACATCCACCACCTTGATCTGCGTCTGCCGCCCGCTCAGCGTCGTCACTTCCGGACAGGCCATCAGGTCCGTGCCATCCCGTTTCTCCAGCGCCCGGATCACCACCCGGAACTGCGGGTCCGTCAGGATGCCCGTGATCGTGGCCAGCGCCGGCGCCGTATTCCGCAAACCCGAGGTGATGACGTTGTCCGAGGATGCCGGCGCGATCGCATACGGCCCGGGCACCCCGGGGGCCGGTCCCGGTCCGGGGAACACTCCGCTCGGGTTGGCCAGCGTGGGCTGGTTCGGGCTCACATAGGTCGGCGCCGTGCCGCCCTGCACCCCGATCGCGTTGTCCTTGATCAGCCAGTTGCCCATGTACCAATCAAACCCAAGGGCCTTGCTGTCATTCTGCGCGATTTCCAGGAATTTCGATTTGATGGTCACCTGCGGCGGCGCCATGTTTAACGTCTGGATCGCCTTCTCGATCAAATCCAGATCCGCCAGGGTCGCCTTGACCATGAGCATGCCCAAACGGTCGTTGAAGAAAATGGCCTTCGGCGCCTGCAAATCCACCCCGGCCGCCGTAAAGAAATCCCGCACCATGTTGGCCAGATCAAGCGTTTCCGTCACGGTGGTCAGATACTCCACGCCGCCACCCGACTGGCCGCTGCTCCGCCCGCCGGTGGTCCCGGTGGTTCCCCCGACACCCCCCCGGCCTGCCGTCGTTCCGATTTGCTGCCGCCCACCACCGCCATAGCCGCCGTAGCCGCCGTAGCC
>Ga0073934_10002955_pt1 | contig 32994 bp, 25 predicted proteins | sample LarsenN4metaG_FD_76834 | JGI IMG/M metagenome (GOLD analysis project Ga0073934, IMG submission 76834) | Hot spring sediment bacterial and archeal communities from British Columbia, Canada, to study Microbial Dark Matter (Phase II) - Larsen... ...
ATAGATATCCTCAGCCGTAATAAAAAAGGCTTCTTTCTTATGGTTGAAGGCGGACGGATAGATATGGCGCATCACGACGGCAACGCTTTTCGGGCGCTTACCGAGACAATCGAGTTTTCAAATGCCGTGAAAACGGCGCTCTCAAGGGTAAATCTGGATGAAACGCTAATTATTGTAACGGCGGATCATAGTCATACTTTTACAATCGGAGGTTATCCGGCACGTGGTAATAATATCCTTGGGCTGATTCGCGAAGCCGGTCCGGGACTTGTTCCGGACAAGGATCCGAAACTGGACTTGCAGAAAAAACCAATGACGACCCTAGGCTACGCCAATGGCCCCGGCTACCGCAACGGAACTCGTCCAATTCTGACTGATAAAGAGGTTACTGATCCAAACTTCAAACAGGAGGCAGCGGTCCCGCTTACATCTGAAACACACGCCGGAGAAGATGTTCCGATTTTTGCCGATGGTGTCAATGCTTATCTAATTCGCGGTTCGATGGAGGAAAGCTGGTTGTTCTACGTTATGGCTGATGCTTTCGGATTTCATATAAAATGAAGATAGTATTTATGGGAACGCCGGCTGCGGCCGTGCCAACTTTACAAAAAATCGTTGCAAGAGGTTTTGAGGTAGTTGGCGTTTACACTCAACCCGACAAGCCGGCAGGCCGGGGCCGAAAAATATCGGTTTCGCCGGTTAAAGCATTTGCCACTAAATTGGAAATTCCGGTTTTTCAGCCTGAATCACTTAAATCAGATGAAGTCTTTGCCGGCTTCAGCGCACTTAAAGCAGACGTTGTGGTTGTCGTTGCCTATGGGAAAATTCTTCCTAAACGTTATCTTTATGAGTTTCCAATGGGAGCGATAAACGTCCATTTTTCGCTTTTGCCAAAATATCGCGGGGCAGCTCCCGTAAATTGGGCAATAGCGCTCGGTGAAAACAAAACCGGTGTAACTACGATGCTGATGGATGAAGGGCTCGACACAGGCCCGATTCTTCTTTCCCGTGAAGTCAGGATAAATGATGACGAAAATGCGATAGAACTGACAGAAAGGTTATCTGAGGAAGGCGCAAGCCTTCTTATCGAAACGCTGGAACGCTTCGGGTATCTGCAGCCTATTCCGCAAGATAATTCGGTCGCCACTTACGCACCGGTTTTACGAAAAAGTGACGGTTTGATTGACTGGAAAATGAAGGCTCGGGACATTGTCAACCGTGTTCGTGGATTTCAGCCCTTTCCGACTGCCTATACTTTGCTGGAAGGAAAAAAACTTACAATCTGGCGAGCTGTGGTTTCGGCATTGCCATTTAACGATTTTATCCAACCCGGAACTGTTTTAATGGCGCGTGGACGTGATCTTGTGGTTTCCGCCGGCGAAAATACAGCCGTTTCAATCCTGGAAGCCCAACTTGAAGGACGAAAGCGTCTTTCCATTGAAGCTTTTCTCAATGGTGTCACGATTTCGCAGGGAACAAAACTCGGTTGATCTTTTACGCTGCAAAACCATTGCATAATGAAAATCTCTCCGGCCCGCGCCGCCGCTTATAAAATTCTTTTGAGAATACATCGTGATCGGGCTTTTTCTTCTGTTTTGCTTGCAGAATCTGCCTTGCAACTTAATGGTCCGGATCGCGCATTGTGCCACACTCTGGTACTGGGCGTCCTCAGGAATCAACTGTATCTGGACGCCTTGATAGACGTTTTGACAAATCACAGGCAACTGGATCTGGAAGTTAGGATTGCCCTTAGACTCGGTTTATTTCAGATCTACTTCTTCGAACGCGTTCCTTCCTATGCCTCAATTTCGCAAACCGTTGAATTGGCGTCTTTGGCACGTAAAACTTCGGCTAAGCCTTTCATCAATGCAGTACTGCGTAAAGCAACAGCCGGAAGGCCGGAACTTTCTTTCGGCAACGGGATTGAGCAGTTAGCAATTGAGACATCGCATCCGCGTTGGTTGATAGAAAAGTGGATTGGTCAATATGGTACGGAAAGGGCCGGGCAAATTGCAGCCGCAGGAAATAAAATGCCGGCCTTGACTTATCGGCTTACCAGCAAGGCATTAAAGAAAGCATTCAGCTACCCTGATAACTGGAGACAATTTCCTAATATTCCGGGCTGTTTTATCTTAAAGGAATTGGACGATTTTACCGTAAATGCTCAAACGGAAGGATTTATTTATTTCCAGAATCCCGCATCGTTTCTGGTGGCGGCCGCAGTGGAAATACCTGATAATGGGAGCCTTTTAGACGTCTGTGCCGCGCCCGGAAGCAAGTCCACTGCCGTCTCGATGCTTCATTTTGGGAAAAATGTACGTATCGTAGCAGGCGAGCTATACCGGAAACGTGTTGCTTCACTTAAGTTAAACGCAGTTAAACAATGTGCAAATGATATTTATGTTTTAAGATATGATGCCGGGCAGCAACTTCCTTTTCCTTCTGAAATGTTTGATGTTGTGCTTGTAGATGCTCCTTGCAGCGGCACCGGAACGCTTGCTGCAAATCCCGAAATAAGATATTTTCTCGACCCTGAAGACATTAAATCGCTTGCTGAAAAACAACTACGCATTCTTGTTAATGCATCGAAAGTATTGCGTCGTGGCGGGCGTTTGATTTACTCGACATGCTCTCTTGAATACGAAGAAGGTGAAGGCGTAATCGGACGTTTTCTTCAAATGGAAGGAAGAAACTTTAAATTACGACAGATCCCCTTGCTTCAGCCCTTTAAAACTCCTGATGGCTTTTATCGCACAATGCCGGACAGGGATGAGATGGAAGGTTTTTTTGTTTCAATACTTGAAAAACAATGATAAACACCGGCAGTGTTTTTGAGGCCGACGGGGTTACGGGAAAGTGAGCTAAATGATAGAATAAGTCTGAGGTAACAGGCGTTGAACATCGCTAAACGATCACTATCTGCCCTGGGCAAACTTTTTGCTGCCGGTCTGCTCGTGCTTGCATTCTCTGGCGGACTCGCGGCAGTCGTTTATTTTTCTCTGTCCGGAAAGGAAGTGTCAGTTCCGGATATCACGGGAAAAGATTTCTTCGAAAGCGAAAAGGAATTGGCGTCTCTTGGTTTGAAGATTAAAAAACGCGCCGAGCGCGTCAGCGATTCAAAGATGAACACTGTCCTGGAGCAACTTCCAAAGCCCGGCGAAACCGTAAAAACAGGGCAGATGATTCTGGTCGTCGTCAGTAAGGCTCCGGCACCTGGTGACGAGCCGCCGCCATCGCTCAAAAAAGACATTAATGATGACGACACTAAAAAAATCGAGGAAATGATTTCCGATAAACCTAAAAAAGCAAAGCCGCCTGCCAACTCCAATTCAAACTCAAATTCCAACACACGGAAAGCGGACACCGCCCGTGACGTTTCAACAAATGGCAACGTCGTGTCCGGTCCTGCAAATTTATCAGTACCGGCTAATGTTGAAACTAAAAAATCATCACAAGATGAGAAACTGAGAAACAACACCGAGAAAAACACTGATAAAAACGACAAAAACGACAAAAAAGAACGACGTGATTCACCTGCGGTAAAACCGGCGGCGTCGCCTGCCATGCGCCAGCCGGCTCGAAACAATTAGTGATTATTTTCAATGGGATTTGATTCGGAAAATATATTCAAGAATGGTTCAGTTGCTTTTGAGCTTGCGCCGTCAATTCTGTCTGCCGATTTTGCCCGGCTTGGCGAAGAAATCGCTGCCGTTGAAGAAGCCGGAGCCCGTATTTTGCATTTCGACGTAATGGATGGCCGTTTCGTACCAAACATTACGGTTGGCCTTCCGGTTTTGAAATCAATCAGGCAGGCAACCGAAATGGTAATTGATGCGCATCTGATGATAGTTGAGCCGGGACGATATGCCGCAGAATTTGTCAAAGCGGGCGCGGATATGGTTTCCGTTCATGTAGAAGCGGATTATCATCTTAATCGGACATTGAACTCTATACGGGATGCAGGCGGTAAAGCAGGAATTGCCATAAATCCGGCTACTTCGCCGGCGATTCTTGACGAAGCTTTGCAATTTGCCGATTTCGTCCTTTTGATGAGTGTAAACCCAGGTTTTGGCGGGCAAAAATTCATCGGCACGTCTATCAGAAAACTGCGCAGCCTGAAAAAGATGATCGACGAACGCGGCTTGCCTGTAAAAATCGAAATCGACGGCGGAATTGATGAATCTAATATTGCTGAAATAGTGGCTACAGGTGCTGAAATCATCGTAGCCGGCTCAGCTGTTTTCGGATCGGGAAACCCCGCGGCAGCAGTCAAATCACTTTTGGCAAAAGGTATGGAGCCGATTTTATCATAAGCGGCAAACTATTGATAATAAACAACTTATTATGAAATCATTTTCCTTTGACACACGTAAATTTGTAACATTCGGCCTGATTATCGTTCTTGCGGCGATCAGCTCATATTCTCAGAAACCAGGCGACGGAACGCCTTTACAACGTCTTGACGTCATGCGTCAGAAGCTTGAGACAGTTCGACGTTCGCTGACAAGCGTGCTGTCGGTTCTCAAAGATGAAGGTAAGGATGAGAAAGATGCGAAGGAAAATCCGGATTCGCCAAGGGCACGTCTGACTTCGCTGGAAAAAGAGGCCGCACGCTTGCAATCCGAGGTTAACAGCCTTCGGGGTAAGGTTGACCGTTCTGAAAAGTACGAAGCATCGGATATCGATCAGCTTGAAGCCGCCGTAGCAGATATCCTGGCCAGAGCCGATGCCGCACAGCGTGAGACCGCAGCACTTCGCGCCGAACCGGATTCACCGGTCGGAAAGCCCAGACAAATCAAAAAGAAAGGCAAGTTTCTGGGTATTTTCGGCGGCGGCGGGAATGATGAATATGATGAACTTATCGGTAACGTAGCACCGGGACGCGACCGGCAGCTTTTTATCGAAGCCACACGCGAAGTAAGGCGAAAACGTTACGACGTAGGAAGACTCCTGTTTCAAACCATTATCACAACCTATCCGGATTCGCCCTATCTTCCAATGGCAAAACTTGCTATTGCTGACTCTTTTTTCCTCGAAGGAAGCACAAGTGCGCTTATTCAGGCAATAGCGGCTTATCAGGACTGGCTGACATTTTTCCCGACACACCCTTTGGCTGACCGCGTCGTTCTGAAAATTGCCGAATCCGAGATGCGGCAGATCGGGCTTCCTGACCGTGACCCTACCAGGGCAAAAAGGGCCGAAGTGCGTTTGAAAGCGCTTCTGCAGCAATATCCGAATTCATCGCTGCGGGCAGAGGCCGAGGAACGCTTGAAACAGGTCCAAAATAATCTTGGGCTTCATAATCTGTATATTGCAAATTACTACTACACGCTTTCAGTTTCTCAAGGCAAGGGAGGGCTCAAGGGCGCGCAATCGCGTTACCGCGAAATACTTGAAAAGTATCCGGATTTTGATTACCTCGATGAAGCTTTATACAAATTGGCAATAACCTATATGGCTGAAGAGGAAACTGATCAGGCTGCAAGATATTTTCAGCGTATCGTACGGGATTATCCGAACAGCCAGTATGTTGCGAAAGCAAAAGAACAACTTACGCTCATCGGCGCAACCATTCCGGAACCCAACCCGGAAAGGATTAACGTCATGCCGCCGGAAGGAGCTTCTTTTTTTGAGAACTTCAAAAATCAGTTTTTCGGTATTTATCCCATGACGATAGATAAAAACGGTGTCCTGATGACCAAGGACTTTGATAAAGAAAAATTTGAATTGATTGACCAAATCATTGAAAATCAAGGGGATATCTACGTGAACCAAATACCGAAAGCTCTCACGACGGTTATCTCGCAGCGACAGGCAAATAACCAAACCGGCAAACCCGAACAACCCCGGCAAAAATAGTATAAAAATAGTATTTGGAAAGATACTGTCCGTGCCACAGAGCGATAAAAAATTTTAATTCATTTCCAGGAGGCGTTCGTTGAAACTCAAAATAGCTTTTGTAATTTTGCAAATCGGCCTGATTTTAGCCATTTCGGGTTCAACGTCCGGACAGACCGGAGCGCCGACTGACAAAGAGCCATCCGTAATTGAACGAATTCGTGCAGCCCGGCGGTCTTTTGACCTGAAAAATCCGGTTGATGTACAAAGGCGTGCAGCGGCTTTTGCTAAAATAATGGAAGGTCAGCGTTTTCTTTGGCTTGTAAACAATGCCCGACGCAGCCGGACCCAATCATCCGTCTCACAAAACGCACTGCGTGCAAGATCGGCATTCATTAAAGCCATTGAATTAGATCCAAGCCTTTCCGAAGGTTACGCTGCACTGGCTGAACTTTCCATTACAATTCCACCGGGCGATATTGATTCAGCAATTGAAATCGCCGGATTTGCAATAGATGTTGACAAGGATAATTTCGGAGCGCATCGGCTTTTAGCACGTCTTTATACCTTCAAAAGCGGGCTTGGAATAGGAAATCTCGACACGGATTATTCGAATCGGGCTATCCGCGAATGGCAGACCGTTGTGCGTTTGGACCCGAGAAATGCTGAAGGCTGGGCATTCTTGAGCGAATTTTACGAAAGACAAGGTAAAATTGAGGACCGGATTGCCGCACTCAGAAAATGGGTCGGTGCCGCAACCCCAATCGATTCCCAATTCTATCAAAGAGTTACAGGCGGGCGACGCAATCTTGCTCCCGAAACTGCTACCGCTCTGCTGGCCGAAGCCCTTATCCGGTCCGGTAAAACGGCCGAGGCTATCGAAACCCTGAGTCCGCTCGTTGCCGAAGATCCCGATAACGAAGCAGCCATCGGACTTCTCAGGGAAGCGATTGCTGCAGCAAAACCGGCGGAGTTGGCTACAGTTACCGATTCACTCAAACAGGCTGTTGCCGCAGATCCTGCCAATCTTGCTCTTTTACGGCTCCTGGCAGATGTTTACTCGCGCGGCGGCCAGATGAAGGATGCAGCGGCACTGCTTACATCGGCAGCCGATAAACTTACCCCACAGGAACCTGCCATTGCCGCGGAGATACTCGCTTCGCTTGGTGACCTTTACTTGCAAAATCGTTTGTACCGGGAAGCTATTGATATCTTTCAGCGGGCAATCGAGCTACGCCGTCGTGCTCCGGTAATAGCAGAGGATCCAAACGGTTTTACCAGATTTGCTGCTTATTCTTTTGAGCGGATGCTGCAGGCGGCAAAGTCCGGAGGGCTTTATCAGGAAGCATTAACCATTATTGAAAAATCACGTAAATACTTAGGGTCTGATAATGACTTTGCCGATCGCCAATTGATAAATCTTTACCGCGAAAAAGGCCGGAGGGAACAGGCTCTTGTCCTTTTGCGTTCAATGCGGGCGAAATCGCCAGCTGACGAAAGTCTTGCCAGATTAGAAGCGGTGATTTTGACCGAATTAGGCCGTGTAGATGAAGGCATTGCAGTTTTCAAAAAACATATGGCACAGCGCGGTCTTGTCAACACGCCATCGGACAATAAAGGCACAACAAAACGCCAACCAGTGATTCCAACTTCTGCCGTTAAAGATGAATTTTCCGACTATCTTTTTATTTCCCAACTTTACAGCCAGGCCAGCCGTGGAAAAGATGCAATCGAGGCCGCTAACAAGGCAGTCGCAATCGCAGATGGTGCCGAAAGAAAGCAAATTGCCAAATTGACGCTTGCAACAGCTCAACAGGCCGCGGGCGATTTTTCAGCGGCGGAATCCACGCTTCGTGAAATTCTTCGTGAATCTCCGGGTAACCCGATTGCGCTCAATAATTTAGGATATTTTTTGCTCGAGCGTAACGAACGCTTCGAAGAGGCTCTGGAATTAATTAAACAAGCTGTGGAATCCGATCCGACAAATCCCTCTTTTTTGGATTCGCTTGGCTGGGCACATTTCAAGCTGGGTAATCTCGATGAGGCTGAAAAATACCTTCGTGACGCAATCGGTATAGACTCTTCCTCAGCGACTATTCACGAACATCTCGGCGATGTACTGGAAAAACAAGGTAAAATGTCTCAGGCAAAAACTCACTGGCAGCGTGCACTGGAACTTGCGTCTGATGCCGCAGATATTGGACGTCTTCGAGCTAAGCTTAAGTAATAGAGAAATTAACCGAATTCAGCAGCAGTAAAAAAGCGGCCGTTGCGGCCGCTTTTTGTCTCTAAAATTAAATGTTTAATTGGACGGTTTCGTCGGAGCGGGCTGTTCCTCGCCGCGTTTCTTGAGTTTTGGCGGCTCTGAAGATGAAGAGGAAGAACTATTTGCCGGATCGTTATTATCTGCGGATGGGTCTGCGGGAGCATCCGGCTGCCTTTTCTTCAAGGTTGGCCGCGACTGTTCAACGTCATCATAATCGGCTACGACGCCGGCTTTGGCATTGGTAAGTTTCATCAAATAGTTTTTAACTCTTTGAAACTCCGAAGTGCTGATTACGTACTCTTCTTTTTCCGGAAAACGTGAAACCAAAGCAAGGCTTGCATCCCGGCGGTCAAGCGACTGCGGATGAGTTGAAAAAAGCTTGGAAAGCGAATTTGGTTTTTTGCGGTTTTGAGAGGCAAGCTTCTCAAACATAGTTGCCATTGCCGTGGGGTCATAACCCGCAGCATATAAATATTGAACGCCGAGCGAATCGGCCTCCATTTCAGCGCCACGCGTAAATTTCAGTCCGGCCAGAGCAGAAAGTATCCCGCCGCCGTTGTAGAGAACCTGACTAACGATCGGGCCGCCAAATATAATTCCGGCCAAAGCACCATAGTTTATCAGGGTGCCTTTGCCCTGATTCTCCATTGCGTGCCGGGCAGCGACGTGGGCAATCTCGTGAGCCATGACGCCGGCAAGCTCAGCTTCGTTATCTGCGGCGAGGATAAGTCCTTTATTTACATAGAAAAAACCGCCGGGAAGCGCGAATGCATTCACTTCGTCGCTATCAATAACTTTTATGGTAAAAGGAACTTTGGCGTCTGAATGCAGGACAATGTTTTGCCCGACACGATTGATGTATTCGGTAATCAATGGATCTTCGACAAGTTTGACTTGTTGTTCTACCTGCATTGCAAGTTGGCGACCGATGGCGATTTCTTTTTCTTTGGAACCGCCAAGCCAGCCAAAAAACTTGTCAGAGCCGGAATTGATGTTACGCTTTCCGATTTGGCTTGGATCTTCTTTTGTAGATAAAGGCTTTGTGCGGTCAGACGAATCCGGCTGGCTTTGTGCAGATCCGGAATCACTGTTTTTCTTTTTTTCCTTGGACTTCTTATTGTTATCTTTGTCGTTGTTCTTTTGAGTTTCGGATGAAGTCGGCTGTTGGGTCTGGCCGTAAACAGCCATGGTTGCAACTCCGGACTGCAAGCCGATCATCGAAACGACAGACAGAATCGCTGCGGAATATTTGTAAAGTTTTTTCGCCACCTTTGCCTCCCGATTCGGAATTAGTCGTTTGGCGACTATACCGATCATATTGCCTTATCAAAGTATAATTCAAGTTTTTTTGATGCATTTCTACAACTACTGGTTGCGAATCGTATGTAAAAAATATTAAAAAAGGTCTAAATTAGAGAAAAACTCTTTGTTTTAACAACGTTTATTGATAAACTTTAATTTGGCCGGCTTTAGGCCGGATTCCAAGGTAGCCCTGCATATTATCGCGCCAAAGGCTTAAATCATTAGCAACAGGCACTCAAGAACCCCGAAATGAAACGGATTCAGGATAAAGTAAAGGACATCGTTAATGTCCGTAAGTTCCTGGCGTTACACGATTTTACCGGTGATCCGGCTAAAACGTTGGAGAGTTATCACTTTACGGACGCCACATCGGAACTGATGACAAAATGGCTCGATCGGGCTGCGGGAATGTATGAGGGCAGCGGTGTCGCTGTCGCTCTTGCCGGATATCGCGGCGTCGGTAAAAGCCATTTTATGGCTGTTTTCGCTGCCTTAACAGGTGCACCGGAGCTTAGGACAAAAGTTTCGGATTCTCATGTGGCTGCCGCTGCTCAAGGTCTTTTAAGACGCCGTTATCCGATTGTTCAGGTCCGCCGTGGTACGGAACCGACTTTATTTGATGAACTTAGGACGGCATTTGCAAATGCGCTCGGCGTATCGGTTTCCGAAATAGCTTCTAATGTTGCCGGTATTTTAAGGTCGGGCAGGGAAAAATTCGGCGATATGCCTGCAATTCTTTTGATAGATACCGCAATCGAGAGAATTGCACGCGTAGCCCGCGATGACGGCCCTCTGCTTGCAGATATAGCCGAAACAGCCCGGGATATGAATTATTTTGTCGGGGTCGCACTGGACGATGATATTGCCGGCGCCGATGGCACAAATTCAGTTATAGTCAGGGCCTATTCGATTGATTATCTGGATCAGGAGCATCTTTACAAGGTTGTTGATAATTTTGTTTTTCCGAAAAATCAACAAAAGAGGGCTGTTTTACATGATATCTACGAGTATTTTCGTGAGGTAATGCCGACATTTCGCTGGAGTGAGCAAAAGTTTGCAGCTCTGTATCCACTTCATCCGGCGATTCTCGAGGTTGCTCCGTTCGTGCGCCTTTACATTCACGATTTTGCTCTGCTTGGGTTTGCGTCCGAAGCCGGTGAAAGAATTCTGGGACGACCGGCAAACTCCCTGATAGCACTGGATGAAGTTTTCGACAGTGCCGAAGCAGGGCTCAGAAAAATCGATGATTTACAGGAAGCTTTTGCCGCTTATGACAAACTGAACAACGACGTTGTAGGAAAAATTCCGGTAATGCAGCGACTGCAGGCAAAATTGGTGCTCAAGGCATTGTTGCTGCTATCGCTCGACGGACAAGGGACAACAGCCGGCGAAATCAGCTCAGGCATGCTGATATTTGACGAGAATGACCCGCAAAAGTCCAACCGGACAGTTGAAGAACTTGTCAGGACATTTGCCGCTGCATTGCCCGATGATGTGCGTGTTTATGCCGAAGAGGGACGCGAAGTGCGTTATGGTCTTAGGGTCAGCAGTAAAGACCAGTTAAACAAGGAACTGGAGGCTGCCGCCGCGAATGTGGCTGAAGAATACGCACATCAGATGCTGCAACGTCTTTTTCACGAGCGGTTTTCCGACAGTACTTTTTTAGGCCTGGACGGAAGCCACAAAAATGTCATGGAATGCGGGCTTGCCTGGCGCGGCGGGCTGCGGCGCGGGCGTGTTGTCTGGTCGGCGGATGGCTCGCTACCTTCTCTGTCAGATAACGATTTGCATGATTGGGAAGTAATTATTGACCTGACGGAATCTGAACCTCCTGCTTCCGACAGTACCGCAGCAATACCCCGTGTCTATTGGAAACCCACGCCATTAAATCGCGATGAAACGCTCGCATTGCGTCGATTTTACATTTTGAATCACGATCCGGATTTTCGTGAAAAATTCGGGGACCAGATAAGGCCGACGCTGCATTCACATCTCGTATTGGCAGACCGCATTCTAAATCGCGTCTTTCTTGAAGATTCAAGGATTGTAATAGATGGTTTTGACTATAATTTCACGGAAGAAGCCCGGGCCGCGGCTACACTTTCCGATGTATTCGGGACGATGCTGGAGCCGCTGTTCGAGGTTCGGTATCCAAAACATCCCTATTTTCTGCGGCGGCTGACCACTGCCGAAGTTTCAACGATAGTTTCAGATCTTTACAGTGGATCGCGGCAGCGTCTGGCTGAGGTACAGCAGCTTGCACAAACCTTTGCCTTGCCGCTCGGGTTGGTCCGGCTTCGGGAAGGTGTTTACCTGCCGGAAGGTGCCGAGGAGCTGCAAAAACTTGAATATGTAAAAAAAGTTATTGATTTATTGCCGGCCGCGCCCGCAACTTTACCGTTGGGAGAGGTTTATGCGTCACTTCGCCTGCCTCCATACGGACTTGTACGTGAGGCACAGCAGCTTGTACTTTCTGCAATGGCCGCACAACGGATGATTGAATTCGTAACTTCGAAAGGCGACCGGATAAACCACCGATCGCTTGATTTGAAGATCATCTGGGATGACATCGTCGGTCTGTCTCTGCCACAGGAAGTTGCTTATTCAAGGGATAAACTTGTACGTTGGGCAGCCAGATTTGTAGGCGATTCGGATTTTACCGGTTTTGATAGTTCAAGTGATTTGAAATTGCTGCAAACCGCTCTGGAGGCATGGCTGGCAGAATGGGATGAGGCAGCAACGCTCGACAAATTCAATGAGATTCCCCCCGAGTATTTAAATACTTATATCTGGCGTCTGGCTTCGCGTGTGCATTCAACGCTCGGCGCCGCTTCAGAAGCCATCCGTCAATGTCTTTCGAATAAAATTGGCTTTGAAGAGTGCATTGGACGGATAAGTGACTTATTTCTCGATGACGAAAAACGTTTCGAATCAGCCGCTGAGGATCTAAACCGTTTGTCGGGTTATGTTCGCGGTTTCGCTCACAGGACATGGGTTCGTGAATATTTGGCACTCTCGGATAATACCGGAGACCAAGATATAGAAACTTTGCGAAACGCCCTTTTGTGGGTACATGAACGCCTGGAATCAACTGCAGATGAATCGCTGAGCCGGGAGGCCGGCTATTTATGGGCTAAGTTTCATCGTGATTATACGGATTTCTTTGCCTCCAGGCACGATGCCGTCATGCTTTCACACAAGATTCAGGCCGCCGCTGACGAATTTCGTGAAAGCGAGGAATGGTGGGAATATTCTTCATTGATTCTGCCATCAGGTTATGCCAACGGGCAGGCCGGAGAAATAGCATCTTTGCTCGAAAGGTTACGTGAACTCAATTGTGCGGCAGATGTACGCGAACATCTTAAAAAAAGGCCATTTTGTCGTTGCAGTTTTCGCCCGAGCGATTTTCCGGCATGGGAATCACTGGTTACGGATCTGCGTGATGCAGTGGCAGAGGCAAGATCTGCGTTTCGCCGATATTTATCGGCTGAGGCGATGCGGCTTATTGCTGAAATAGCGAAAATTGCGGAGTATGATAAATCGTCCGATATCCAAGCGGCCGCAAGGGATCTAAAGGATAAGATTGCCGAGCCCGAGCCATTGAAAACTTTTTCGGAAACAGAGAGACAACTTTTGTTATCGGCGATATTCGAGCTCAAAAAGTCCGATAAAATGGCGCAACCAATTGCGCAATCCACAGAGCCGAGAAAAAGTTTTCGCAATTCCGAAAACGAAACAGGCATCATTCTTGATTTAAGTACTGAAAGTGTTTCCGTGATCTAGAATCAGAAGCCTTCAATTGCAATAAATCTCCGGCAAAGTTAATTTAAGCAATGTGAAAACTTTTACGGTTATAGGACCGGGAAGGGCAGGCGGTGCGCTTTCGATTGCATTGGTCAGGGCCGGATTTGTCGCCGAAATGCTGATAACCGGCAAATCCGGATTGAGAAATGATCTGAAGCAGCATTTTACCGGCAATACACGGATATTTACTAATGAGGATGTTGTAGAAATTACCTCAGATTTGGTATTAGTTGCCGTCCCGGATGACAAAATAGAAGCTTTGGCACAGCAACTGGCAGGGCGTATCGATCGCAATTCAGCAGTTTTTCACCTCAGCGGTGCTCTTGGTTCTGAGGTGATCGGGCCGATTGCTGAAAGAGGCATCATAACCGGTTCGTTGCACCCGCTGATTTCAATCTCTGACCCAGTTTCCGGAGCCGAAAAACTCTCAGAAGCTTTTTTTTGCATTGAAGGATCCGACAATGCCTGTCAAATTGCAGAGCTGATTGTCCGGCGGCTTCGGGCACGCTGCTTTCGTGTTTCTTCAGAAAAAAAAGCACTGTACCATTCCGCGGCGGTGATGGCAGCCGGCCATATTGTCGCTTTGGCAGATTGTGCATTTGAGGCGATGCAAAATGCAATCGGCTCTGTTGCCGAACCCAGAGAAATCCTTTTGCCTTTGATCGAAAGTGTTATTGCAAATTTACGCAATTCTCCGGCAGAACAGGCTTTAACAGGGCCAGTTGCGCGCGGCGATGCGAAAACAGTAGTCCGCCACCTGGAAGCTCTCGGTGAATGCCGATCTGAAATATTGGAGGAGGTTTATATTCTCCTTGCACGCAGATCGGCGGAAATCGCTTCAAGAAATGCAGTAGATCCCGCTAAAATCGCAGAGTTATTGGAAAACTTAAATATAGCCAAACGTAGAAGTGCGTGATAAAATCATTACTACAATGGCAAAGGCGAAAGACGAATTTGTTCAGGAAAAAGCCATTTTTCGTGAGCATATAAGAAAGTCAGGTTTGCGGCGGACAGATCAACGGGAACTAATTTTGGATATTTTTCTACGTACAGAAGAGCATCTGACCAGCGAAGATCTTTATTGGCTGGTGCATAAAAAAGACCCGACGATTGGCCATACAACAGTTTACCGAACGCTTAAATTGTTGACGGAAGCCGGTTTAGCCCGTGAGGTGCGTTTTGGCGATAACAAGACCTATTACGAACACCATTTCAATCACGAACACCACGATCACATGATTTGCACGGAGTGTGGACGCGTGATCGAATTCGTATCGCCGGAAATCGAAGCGCTGCAGGAGCAAATGGCGGACAAATTCGGGTTCAGACTTTCGCATCATAGCCTTCGGATGTGGGGAGCATGCGCAGAATGCCAGAAGAGCAAGAAGGCAATCAAAATTCCGCCATCGGGAGCACAACCGAAAGTGCGGGTACGGGGCGGCCTGCACGGCTGAATAACGGACAGTCTGATGTGGTTGAGGTAACATTTTACCCATCGGGTATTACCGGCCTCGTGTCTACAGGGACTTACGTTTCAGATGCGGCCCGCCGGCTTGGTGTAAAACTCATTGACAAGTGTGTACCGGCTGAGGGAAAACATTTTTGTGCATTTAAAGTCATGTCGGAAACTGCTCTTTCTTCGATAACGGCAGATGAAAAGGCATTTTTTTCCGGCTCTGTCAAAGATGAAGCTGCAATACTGCGGCTCGGTTGCCGAACCCGGCTTGTGAAACCGGGAGAAATTGAGATAACAATGCCTGCAAACGAAGAAAATCCGAATAGAAGCGTAAGCAATGCCGGGACAGACAACCCCGGACAAACCTCTAAGGATTCTACGGATGATTATCTGCAAAGATTTGCCGCCCTTCCGCTTGAGCAGAAAATCTCTGAACTGGTCAAACTGGAGGCAATTGCACTTTCCGACACATTGACTTATGTCATGAATGCTCCATTTACGATTGCGGATCGAATTCTGGGAGGGCTTGCAGAATTAGGCCTTAAGAAAGAGCGTGAAATGGCAGAATCTCTGCGGCCCGATGAACATAGAACAGAGGCTGACCGGCACGGTGAAAAGGAAAAATGAATTCCGGGCAACTAAAACTACGCAAACCGACTTTCGGTGACAAGGGGCATGCATTTTTGGCCCTCATCATCATTGCGGGAATGCTTGGCGTAATGTACGTCCCGGTCTTCGTGGTTTTCTTTTTTGGCATTTTTGCTTACTTTGTTTACAAAAGTGTTTCTGATAGTACCCGCAGCCTTACCCGTGAAATATTCGAGTTTTATCTGACTGCTAATGAAATGCTTCGGGATGATGAACGCCGTTGGTTTGGTTTTGAAATCCGGGAAGCTATCGGCCGCGGTGAATCAATAATCGAGCGAATGCCCGCGGCACCGCCTCTTTTGCGTTTTGCCATCGGTGCACTGTACAACAAAATAGGTGAGCATAAATCCGCAATTTCTTATCTCGCACCTGCTTTGGAACAATCATCGGGTAATGAAATCAATATTGTTTATCCCACTTCAGAACTTCGTGACTATGTTCGGGTATTGCGAAAAATCGAACGATCGCCTGCGGAAGCCCCTTTGACCTCCGCAGCAGTGAGGGCTCTGGAAAGAACCAGAAGATTCCGTGGCTCCGTATTGCTCGAAGAAAGCCGAAAGGCATTTGCCAATTATGAACCAAAGCCGTTAACTGCATCGGATTCAACGCTGCGGCCGCTCAGCGAGGGGTTTTCAGGGGAATCGGAGGCTCTTAATACAAAGTTGCCGTCGCAAGACTTGACTTTAGATGCGGCTCAGAACAATTCCGGTATGATAAACCCTCGGTCTGTAAATCCGGAAACCTCGGATCAGCAGCAATTCGATTCCCGATACAATGCACGTAAATCCATTTCCGAGGTGCTTCACGACATTTACGATAACCAGGTCTCGAGATAAACCGTTTCCGAATCTCATTCATTTCAATCCGAAAAAACGGCGGATTGTTCCCATAAGCCCGATCTGCTCCTCTGTCTTAATTTGTTCCGCTTCGGCTACCGCCTCGGGCAGAAGGCTGCGGCGTTCTTCGACTATTTCCGATACAATGCGAAGCAGCTCGGGATTATCTTCAAAGAGAGGTTTAAGAGCAGCCTTTCTTATTTGCAAAACTTCAGTTTCTTCCTCGGCCACAACGTTTGCGGTTCTTGGCTCTCCGGTCAAAAGACTCATTTCGCCAAAAAAGTCGTTTGCCTTGAGATTTCTGAGCGTAAGCGGACCTGATGGCGATGGTAACTGAACCGAAACAGCCCCGCGGACTATTACAAACATAGAACCGCCTTCCTGCCCTTTTCTGACAATAACTTCGCCGGGTGCGTAAACCCTTCGTGAAGCAGCCTTTGCCAATGTGCCGATTTCCTCTTCGTTGAGAGGTGCAAAAATCGGTACATTCGACAAAATTTCGGCAACGGCATTGATTTGTTCTTCGGGCTCGATTTTTTGAGCACGCGGTTCTATTCGAATGTTTCGGGTTGGAAAAGGGAAAGTTATTCCGTCGCGTTTGAATGCATACCAAATGCGCTGGCGAATTATTGCATCCGTATCATTGAATCTGCCGTAATCCTCGATCCAGTATTTCACCTCCCATTCGATTGCACTTTCTCCGAAATTACGGATTCTGACTACCGGACGGCGTTTAGGAGACACATTTTCTACCTGGCGGACAGCATCGCGAACCACCTGGATCGTAGTAGCAGGCGAACAGCTATAGCTTGTCGTAAAATTCACCAATCTTGCGTTTTCATTGTTCTTTGGAGCGACCTCGATCGTTTCTTTTCCCAAAGAAGCATTTGAAATTACAAGCAGTTTACCTTGAAAAGTACGAATCTTTACTCCACGCCAGGATACGCTTTCGACAATTCCGGTACCACGATTCGAGATACTGATTACGTCACCGACCTGAAAAAGCTGATCAGCCTGCAAAGCGATGCCGGCGAAAAGATTGCCGAGCGTATCCTGTAATGCAAGGCCGACGACAATGCCTAAAATTGCAGAACCGGTGAAAAGCGGAGCAAGCTGAACCGAAGGATACTGCGATTGAAAAATGATGAAAAAAGCGACTATGTAAACAATAATTGAAAGAACGGTCTTGATTAATGACACGATTTCGGTCTGTGCCGTTTTGCGTAGGACAGAGCCGAAAATAAGCCTTGCAACAAGCCTTACTATTACGATTACAAGTACCATCCAGAGGATGATCTTGAAAATCCTGATAAGGTTTTCAATCAATTCGACACCGGCCGCGGTCATCATTTGCGGAGCCTGGCTGCCGGTCAGCGGGACCAGGTGCCCCTTCTCGTCAAGAACGAATGACAGGTGTTCTACCGCATAAACATGTCCCCAATCCTCAAGTATCGAAATTGATACAAGGGCAATAATTACCAAAGCAATCGCAATAGCAGAAGTCAAAATTTTTTTATAGATTTCATTTATGGGCATACAAAAGCGGCTAAACGATAGCAATTATAGACCGCAAACTCAACAAGAAAAAAGGTTAGATAAGGTCCGGCTGAAAATCATTTCGTATTAAAGTAAGTGCCGGCTGCGTTCGAATTTTACGGATATACGCGCTAAAATTGCCGCTATGTTATTGCCAAACTTTGCTCTAACCCGCTTTTTTTCAATATTTATCTCATTTGCCTTATTACTTTCGTTCTTTTTCGTTTCGCTACCCGCTCAGCCTGTTTATGCTGCCTGGCCGGAGCCGGTCAGGGCTCCGTATGCAATGGTCGCTTCACAACATGAGCTGGCATCAAAAATCGGTACCGAAATAATGAAAATGGGCGGCAATGCCGTTGACGCTGCAATAGCGGTCGGGCTTGCACTTGCAGTAGTTTATCCAGAGGCCGGTAATATTGGCGGCGGAGGCTTTATGCTGATTAGGTTCAAAGACGGGCGGGTCAAAGCCATAGATTACCGAGAAATGGCACCGCGTGCGGCGACACGCGATATGTTTGTTAATGAAAAGGGTGAACTTATTGTGGGCGAAGGTTCATCCACAATCGGTTACCGTGCATCCGGCGTGCCCGGGACACTTGCCGGTTTCGAGCTGGCTTTCAAGAAGTACGGTTCGGGGAAAGTTACCTGGCGGCAACTTGTAGAGCCGGCAAGACTTTTGGCACGTGACGGATACATTTTGAGCCATCGCCTCGCACAACTTCTATATACATACCGTGAAACGCTGTCCAGATATCCGGACAGTAACCGGATTTTTCTTCGTAACGGAAATTACTATAAGGAAGGGGAAATTATTCGTCAGCCTGAACTCGCAGAAACGCTGCGACGCATCGCAATATCTGGTGCGGCTGAATTTTATCTCGGGCGTACTGCCCGATTGATTGCGGCTGATATGAAGGCAAATGGCGGCCTGATTACGCTGGAAGATTTGCGCAACTATACCGCAAGAGAGCGCGAGCCGCTTCGTGGAAATTACAGAGGCTATGAAATTATTACGATGCCTCCGCCAAGTTCCGGTGGGCTGGTAATGCTGGAGGTGCTTAATATCCTCGAGGGCTTTGATATCAGGGGCATGGGGTATAACTCTGCCGCAAGGTATCATCTTCTGACGGAGGCAATGAAAAGAGCTTTTGCTGACCGTTCAGAATTTATGGCCGATCCTGAATATGCCGATGTTCCGGTCGGGAAACTGATTGACAAAAATTACGCACAGGCACTGCGAAATTCCATTTCAAATGATCGCGCAACACCAAGCCGGGAGATAAAGCCCGGCGCATCAATAATTACAGAAGGTAACGAAACTACGCATTATACGGTAATCGACCCTGAAGGTAACGTTGTTTCCAATACCTACACAATAAACGACCTTTATGGATCAAGGGTTACGATAAAGGGTACGGGCGTTTTGATGAATGACGAAATGGACGACTTTGCGGCACGTCCCGGGCGTCCGAATCTTTTCGGATTAGTACAGGGCGAAAGAAACAAGGTCGAAGCCGGAAAGCGTCCGCTATCTTCCATGACACCGACGATTGTACTGCGCAAAGACGGTTCATTTTGGTTTGCCCTCGGGGCACGCGGCGGTCCGCGAATCATCTCTGCAGTACTGCAATCGGTTATCAACGTAATTGACCATGATATGAATATTCAGCAGGCAATAGACGCTCCGCGAATTCATCATCAGTGGATACCGGATGAAATCGCATTCGAGCCTTACGGGCTATCGCCGGATACGATGGAAATTATGAAGAAATACGGCCATAAATTTGCGGCTCGTCCGGTTTATATTGCGTCGGCAACCGGAATTATGCTCGGTACGGACGGCGTTCGTTACGGCGCTATAGATTCCCGCAGCGACGGAGCCGCAATCGGTTATTGAATCTATTCGTCCTTTTTGAGAAGTTTTGTAGTTGTTTCGGTTACGCTTCCCGGCTCCGACAAAGGAACTTTATCCGGTTCGCGCCAGACAGATGCCGGAGAAACGTAATCTGTTGCCGGTTCCGACGGTCTTGATTCTATTTGTTTCGGAACCGGATTATTTTCTAAAGTTGCTCTAAAGCGTGCCGGAGGCAAGTCAATCTCTGCACGATGACTTTTTTTAGGCAAAAATGCAATAGAGATAACAAGCAGCATCAGAGAGCTGAATAAACCGAAAACAGCCGAGAAAACCGCCGGAAACTCGGCATCGAGAATTCCGAAAAAGGCCGGTAACATCATCAGCCAGAAAATAAACCACAAAATCGTAAAAACAACGCCGTTTCGGCGCGTAAAAATCCCGCTACGGCTCTGTTGTTCCAGTTCCGGCAGCGAACCGTCATTTTCAAGAAGACGGGCGACAACGGGCATTCTGAACCCGCACCGCGAGCAGAACTTTACCTCAACTGAAATTTGTTTCTGGCCGCATCTGGGGCAATGCATAAAACTCCACATTTACGAGGCATTTTGCCAACTTCAGACTAACAACGAATTCTGTCATGAAAAGTTTCGATTTGCAAAAACTAGAATCGTGGCGGCTTTTTACCCGTCAGCAATTGGAATGCTGCAAATGCGCGTCCCTGATAATGTGATGCACGGACGATTGTATCTGTGAGTATCCGTCCGATTGGCAGAAAGCCGTCCGGTGATGGAATCAAACGACACAAGTCATCATCAGAAGCAAAAAACTGAAATGCCTCTCTACGAGCAAGTTCAACCTCTGAAATGTATTCGGCTACCAGTTCCTTTGTTGAGAGTTTTTCAGGAAGCGTCCATTCAAACGGATCGTCCCACAGACGCCTTGTAATTCCGCCGGCAGTTTGTTCGACAGCGGCTGCGGCGCGGAGTAGATATTCACCGGTTGAGAGGGGCAAAAGCGTGCCGGAACCGTTTTTGGGTCTCAAATAAAGTTCAACCGGCGCAAGCAAATCCAGCATTTCCAGCGATTTAGTATGCAGCTTTAGAAACCCTTCATTAAAAAACTCTATAATCTGCGACATTTTTAAAAAATTAAGGGGCAGCCGTGTATGAGACTGCCCACGACCGTAAACTATGATGCCACAGGATCAGCGTTTACGGAATTTCCTTTCCTTTTCAAACATTCCGAGGCCATAATTACGCCCCTTCCAGCTTACTCCGCTTCCGATTCTGCCTTTTACCCCGACTTCTGTCCCTTTACCCGGAACGACGTCGTCAGTGAGTATCCAAAGCGATCCTGTCCCATCATCGATCTTATATGCTCCGCCTTTAATTGGAGTTCCCGGCACGGATAGGCCATAACTATCACGTACGGTACCTGTTACTATGACATCTTTATCGTAGTATCTTGCCGGATTTGCTTCGATTTCAGCAATTGTAACCCTTTTGGGACAAGCGGCGGCAAATACCGCGATTGTTAAAACCAACACCGGCAATACAAACCTGGTTGTTTCCATTTTCTTTATATTCTCCTTCCTATTTCAAGATCGATTCCGGGGAAGAACGGAATTACAAGACTAAAGATTCAAGTTCTCACCAAGAGTTTGCCAATATTCTTAATTTCTGTAATGCTAACAGCCATAATTATTTTAATCAGGACGAAATTATTGATGTACTAAAAGGTATTTTGCAGTAAAAATGGCGAACTCAGCGCCCGAAATCGAAGTCCGGCAACCGTTATCCGGTCACAACAATACGTTATATTTCGATGCCTTGTCCGATAATGGACGAGATGCGGTGATAATTATGATTGCGCCGCCGGAAGATTTGCCACGGCCCGAACCTGTCGGCTTAAAGGCAGAAAGTTGCCATTTAACCATCGCATTTCTTCACAATGCCGATCGGGTATTTAATGCCGATTGTATTGCAAAACTGCTGCCCGAGGGCAGCCCGGACGATGCCCGTACCTGCGTTTTGGAACTTGCGGCCGCAAGTTATGGTGTCGGTTATTTAATTAAATGTCGCGTACCGGTTGATGGCGGTGAAATGCTTGTCGAATTGGAATGGCTCTTCGTTGAACGTCCCGAAAATTCCAATACAATGCCACAAATTTCATCTTTGCGGGAGATTATAGCAGCAAGGGCAGACGTTTCGGGACGGATTTCCGTCACAGGGCGGCGATTTGGCGGTGAAAAAATCTTTCATTTTCGCGGCACCGGATATCACGATCGGAGGCTCACTCCAAACTCCTTGAAATCCACATCTCATACCGGAATTTGGGCCAGAGCCCATTTTTCAAACTGCACGGTTTTTATTGAATCACCAAAAGCCGTTTTTCCGGCCAAAGACTCAATCTTCAGCGTTCTGGAAAATGGTTGCAGTCTAGTAACCGCAACAGATGCAGAAATTAAGGTAAAGTTTTCGGCCCTCTCATATCCGCGAAGGTTTTTTATAAATGCTGCGACAGGCCGCAGCGATTCACTTACTCTGGAAACATCAAAAACCATCCTGCAGTCCGTAAACAGCAGGTTTTGTCTCAGTAAATGCTTTTACCGAAAGCCAGCAAACGAAGCGCTTAATGGCGTGGCAATATGTGAAATTGCCAGGGCGAAACCCGCATTTCCACTTATTGGCTACGCATTAAACAAATTCCGTGCATGACCAATGTTCCGTAAAATTTATCTTACGTCTGTTTAAGCTTTACCGCAGTTCCGTATGCCAGAACTTCCGTCGCTCCCTGCATAAATTCCGTGGCATCATAGCGAAAGGCAATGACGGCATCTGCCCCGATTTCTCTTGCGTGCTGGATCATCAGATTCGACGCGTCAAGACGCGCTTTTTCGCAGACATGTGCAAATTCTGCAATATTTCCACCTGCTATGGATTTAAGGCCACCGATAATACCACGGCCGATTCCCGTTGCGCGGACTACAATGCCGCGTACTATTCCAAGATATTCCGCGATTTTATGCCCTTCGATTGTATTTCCGGTAGTAACAATAAGATTTTGCATTGTTATCGATTGTTTTCCTCCTGATCGGCTGACTTTTTTTATTAATTTGTTACGCAGGATTTCCCGTTAAGGTTCGCTTATAAAACTACTGACACCGTAGCCATAACGCTTCTTGATTTATACAATAGAGGCTTCTAAACTATTAGTTTCGGCGCTTTTGGCCGCTTTGCCTTATGACACATAATCTTTTCAATACCCGCAAGACGTTCGCAACCGGAAAAGGTACCGATGGCGTATTTTATTCGCTTCCTCAGCTCGAAGCCGAAGGAATAGGGAAGATTTCGAGATTGCCTGTCTCGATCCGCATAGTTCTTGAATCGGTTTTACGCAATTTTGACGGCGGAGTAAAAATTTGGGAAGAAAATATCCGTGCGCTTGCCAACTGGAAACCGAATGAGCCGCGCACAAAGGAGATTCCATTTGTAGTTGCAAGGGTGGTTTTGCAGGATTTTACCGGTGTTCCGCTGCTTGTTGACCTTGCGGCAATGCGTTCAGCGGCAGCAAGGATGGGGAAAGATGTAGGACTTATTGAACCGCTCGTACCGGTTGACCTGGTCGTAGATCATTCCGTCCAGGTTGACTATTTCGGCAGTGAAGATGCTTTCCGTCGCAATATCGAAATAGAATTCAAACGAAATGAACAGCGTTACCGTTTTCTGAAATGGGGAACGCAGGCATTTAAAGGCTTTAGCGTAATTCCGCCCGGAATCGGTATTGTTCACCAGGTCAATCTCGAGTATCTCGCCAAAGGTGTCTTCGAACGCGATGGCGTCTATTTTCCCGACACTCTGGTCGGAACAGATTCGCATACGACGATGATAAACGGGCTTGGAATCGTCGGTTGGGGAGTTGGTGGCATTGAGGCAGAAGCGGGAATGCTCGGCCAGCCGGTTTATTTCCTGACGCCTGACGTGATCGGCGTTCATCTCAAAGGCGAATTGCCGGCGGGAGCCACGGCGACGGATCTGGTTCTGAGGATTACGGAAATTCTCCGCTCGGCAAAGGTTGTGGGTAAATTCGTTGAATTCTTCGGGTCCGGAGCCTCCGCACTCAATGCAACCGACCGGGCTACGATTGCAAACATGGCTCCTGAATACGGCGCCACGATGGGTTATTTCGGCATCGACGAAAAAACTCTCGATTACTTTGCTGCAACCGGACGTCCCCGGGAACATATAGAAACAATCAGAAACTACTTTACCGCGCAGGGAATTTTCGGAATTCCGGGAGAAGGTGAGGTTGATTACTCTCAGATTATCGAGCTCGATCTTGCCACAATCGCACCATCCGTAGCCGGGCCTAAACGTCCGCAGGACAGAATAGAACTTGGCCTTTTGGATGACAAATTCAAAGAGCTTTTTTCTACACCGGTTTCCGAGGGCGGGTATGGCCGTCAGCAATTTGATCTGGAAAAGCGCTATGAAGTAACGCTTTGCGGAGATGGACGCCATCCGGTTGCATCCGGCGGACTGCAGGATCCGAAAAGTGTTCCGCTGCCCGTCCTCAATGACTCTACGGCGGCGAATACCAGTGTTCAAACCGAAGTCGAAATGATTAACAACCGGCCTACTGAGGATCCGGTTGACTTTTCCACGGATCATTGCACCTCGTCCAAAGTGACTGTCGGCCACGGCGATGTTTTGATAGCGGCTATAACGTCTTGTACCAACACATCGAATCCGTCCGTAATGCTGGCAGCCGGAATAGTTGCAAAAAAAGCTTTTGAACGCGGTCTCCGGGTTCCTGCATACGTGAAAACTTCTTTGGCTCCGGGCTCGCGTGTCGTAACTGAATATCTGGAAAAAACCGGACTCAAGAAATACCTTGACGCAATCGGGTTTAACCTTGTCGGCTATGGCTGCACTACTTGTATTGGTAATTCCGGGCCGCTGGATCCCGGAATTGACCAGGCGATTCTTGATCACGATCTTGTTGCTGCCTCGGTATTGTCGGGAAACCGTAATTTTGAGGCTAGGGTTCATCAAAACATAAGAGCTAACTTTTTGATGTCTCCGCCGCTGGTGGTTGCATTTGCTTTGGCCGGGACGGTTCTCAAAGATATCGAAAAAGAACCGTTAGGAACCGGCAAAGACGGCCAACCTGTGTTTTTAAGGGATATTTGGGCAACACTCGATGAAGTCCGTGAAATGCTTGCAAGTGCCTTTGATCCTGAAACATATCGCCGGCTCTATAGCAACTTCGCTGAGCAAAACCCCTTGTGGAATGAGATTAAGTCCAGTGTCGGCAAGATTTACGAATGGGATCCACATTCCACTTACATACAGGAACCGCCATTCTTTTCCGATTTTTCTATGGAAATCGGGCGCTTTTCAGACTTTAATGGAGCAAGAGCTTTAGCGGTTTTCGGCGATTCGGTTACTACTGACCATATTTCGCCGGCCGGCGCCATTAAGCCTGATTCACCCGCCGGCAAATATTTGCAGGAGCTCGGCGTTGATCCGAAAGATTTCAATTCTTACGGTTCACGTCGCGGAAATGACCGTGTTATGCTCCGCGGTACATTTGCCAACGTACGGATCAAGAACCGTATGGTTGAGCCGATGGAAGGCGGCTTTACCAGGCATTGGCCAGACGGTGAAGTGATGTCGATTTACGATGCGGCGATGAAGTATCGCGAGGAGAACACGCCGCTTTTGATCTTTGCAGGACAGGAATACGGAACCGGAAGTTCACGCGATTGGGCGGCAAAAGGAACCCGTTTGATGGGAGTAAAGGCTGTAATTGCCCGTTCTTTCGAGCGGATTCACAGATCCAATCTGGTCGGAATGGGAGTTCTTCCGTTACAGTTTCTCGAAGGAGATTCTGTTGATTCGCTTGGGATTGACGGCAGCGAGCAGTTCGACATTGTCGGACTCGAAAACGGCGAAGTCGTTCCAATGCAGGAAGTTACGCTTCGAATTCACCGGGCCGACCGCAGCACAGATAAGGCGCAATTGAAATTAAGGATAGATACGCCGATCGAAATAGAGTATTATAAAAACGGCGGCATCCTGCCATATGTGCTTCGTCAATTGATATCCGGCAAATAGCCAATCAAAAAAATGCCGTCATTTGGGAATATTCAGGCTGAATCGGGTATTGAATACTAAGACAAGGGACCGTTCAATTTCTGTCACAACCGTGGTCATCAATAAAGTGACTTAATTGAGCGGTTGACGGCCGTAAATTATAATTTCCGGCAAAAATTATAGTTTCAATTTGTTCAAATGGTGTAATATTGTCCCATACTATTTATTTAATTGTCGGGATTTTGCCCCGGGGGGTCGGTTCTATGAAAAAGGCGGCATCGTATTTTCTTGTTATCACATTATTACTTTCTGCTATTCTGCCTGTCATCGCGCAGCGAAATGGCCGAATGGCGACGAAGTCCGATTCGTCCGTAGAAAACGGGATGTTAATCGAGACACGTTTGCCGCAGCGAAAACCGACGTTTGCAAATGTTAAAAGCACGGAATTTAGCCGCACGGAGGCTTTTTCATCCGGTAACGGAGCGCTGGTCAGATGGACAATGTCCGCCGAGGTCGCAAATCTAGGCTTCATAGTTTATCGCATCGGTGCCTTTGGCGAACAGCCCGTTTCGGATTTTATACCGGGAGCGTATTTTCGTTACCCCAATCAGCCTGCATATGGTGAAGGTTATACTTTTTACGATGCCGGAGGTTCTCCGGAAGCTCTTTATTACATAGAGGCAAGGGCAGATAACGGCAAACAAATCAGATCACCGCTTCTTTCCGTTTCAAGGGTAAAAAATCTTCCACGATTCGACGGAGATAACAATTTTGACCAATCTCTTCTTTCACCCGACAGTTCGGCGGCCGTCAAAAAGAATGAACTGTCTCTGCCTACCGATCTGAGGCAGGAAATTGCATCTACGGCAGTTAATCCCGATGAATCCAGACATCGTGAGATCATAAGCCGGCCGGGTACGGTCCGTATCGGGGCTAAAGGATACGGAATCGTAAGGGTTTCGCGTACTCAACTTCAAAATGCCGGTTTCAATGTCAATTCGGACCCGGCGCTTTGGCAATTATATCTTGACGGTGTCGAGCGTCCGCTGATTATCGGCCCTTCGGCATCATATATTGAATTTTTAGGTAAAGAACTTGATACGGTCGAAAGCGATATCAGAATGTACTATCTTACGGTTGGTGATCAACCGGGAAAACGCTTTGCAAACAGCTTTTCAAGGCCTGCAGGTGGCGTCATCGTCTCCCCGACCTATTCACAGACATTTGAATTTCGGGAACGTACCATTTATGCAAACCAGGTAATCAATGGAGACGAAGAAAATTTCTGGGGTCGCGTCGTTTCTTCTACTACGACTACGTTGACATTTAATCTGTCCGGATTAGATCCCAATTCAGGTGATCGCCCGATGTATATCTCATTTATGGGCTATTCCCTGACGCCGCACAACATAAATCTTACGCTAAACGGAAATCCGCTTTCGCCCGTGACAGGTACCGGACGTCAGATAATCAGCGGTCAATATCTGATACCGGTTTCCTTCCTTGTTGAAGGACAGAATACGCTGCAGATGGTATCAAATGGCGCTTCGGGTGATTTGAGTCTATTCGATAGAATCCGCATAGATTTCCCGCGATCTTACAAGGCAATAAACAATCGCCTTGATTTCTACACTGAAAACTACCGTGCGGCAAGGCTAACCGGTTTCAGCTCTCCGGACATTCGAATTTTTGACGTTACAAATGAGGCAAATGAAAGGATAGTTGCGAATCTGACACCGGTTCAGACAAACGGTACCTGGGGAGTTACGATACCGCCTACCCGCGGACGTCGCTATCTTGCGGTCGAAGGAGCTAATTACATTACTCCATTGGAAGTTTCTGCCGTAGATCCTGCTTTGATCGGGACGCCCGCTCAGAGCGCAAGTTTTGTCGTCATTACTCACCGCAGCCTGATGCAGCCTGCGACGACATGGGCATCGTATCGTGCCGGACAGGGCATTTCGACCAAGGTCATTGATGTCCAGGAGATTTTCGACGAGTTCAATTTCGGGATCGCCAGCTCTCTGGCCATCAAGGCATTCCTCGATTATGCCTTTCATAACTGGCAGGTGCCGCCGGCCTATGTGCTTTTGATCGGCGACGCAAGTTACGATCCGAAAAATTACACAAACAACGGGTACTGGAATATGATTCCGACCCGTATGGTCAATACCTTGTATTCCGAAACCGCCAGCGATGAAGCGCTTGCGGATTTCAACAATGACGGACTTGCCGAAATAGCGATCGGCAGGATTGCCTCACGTGATGTTGCAGGGGTTACGAATGTTTATAACAAAACCCTGACCTGGGAAAATTCATTAAGCCCGACATCAATGGATCGCGGTGCATTGTTTGCGTATGATCTGCCTGACGGCTATGATTTTCAGGGAATGAGCGACCGGATCATGTCATATCTTCCGGCTTCGATGCCAAAAACTACCGTGCAGCGCGGTGTCCCAGATAATACCACCGCTCAGCAAAACGTTATTAACGCCATAAATTCTGGCAAATATGTACTTAATTACACCGGTCACGGGACTTCGGCGGCATGGCGTGATACAAACTTCCTTTGGACCGGCAATGTTCCGCTTTTAACCAATGCTTCACAGCCATCGATTATCACGGCACTTACATGTCTGAATGGTTATTTTGTCGTCGCCAGCGCGACGGACAGCTTTGCCGAGGCATTCACAAAAGCCTCAAACGGCGGCGCCGTTGCAATTTGGGCTTCTACCGGTCTGACTACTCCTGATGTTCAGGAAATAATGGCTACACGCTTCTACTCCCAACTTTCGGCGGGCAATATCAATCGGCTTGGCGATTTGATAACTGATGCAAAAGCACAGCTTAATGCCGGAGGTGAAATCAGGTATTCGTGGACACTTATTGGCGACCCGATGCTGCGACTGCATTGATTAGCCACAGGTTTTTGTTATTGCAATAAAAAGGCCGCATTGGCATGTTTCCAATGCGGCCTTTCTAAATCTGGTACTCGCGGCAGGAGTCGAACCTGCGACTTCTTCCTCCGGAGGGAAGCGCTCTATCCACTGAGCTACGCGAGCAAAGCCCGATTAAAGATAATAACAAGACTAGGGCCGCGTTTCAATTCTGATGGTTTTTATTCTGACAGGTTCCACCGGCCTTTCACCTTCACGCGGTGAGACGCCGGCTATCGTCCTTACGTTATTCATTCCTTCGATCACCTTTCCAAAAATAGTGTAACGGGTATCGAAAGACGGCTCCCGTTTTAGTGTGATGAAAAATTGTGAGTTGGCGGAATTCGGATCCGGCCCACGTGCAGCCCCGACTATTCCGATATCATATGGTATATCTGAAAATTCGGCGGGAACGTTTGGCAAATCAGATTTTCCCGTACCGTCATTTTCAGGTATATCGTCTTTCGACAGTGGATCTCCGCCTTGAATTACTGACTGGTTGATTCTGTGAAAGGTTGTGCCGTCATAGAATCCGGAGCGTGCAAGGGTCTTGAAACGTTCGACCATTTTAGGCGCGATGTTTGAATAAAGTTCAATTTTAATAGTGCCGAAGGCGGCCGGATTTTCCATTTCCATAACCGCGATTTCCTTATCCGGGACAGGTTGAACCCCGCGTTTTATTTCGGCATTGGCCGAAGAACGGTTCGAAACATTACCCGATTGGCAGGAAGCCGCCAGTATTGCCATCAGCAAAAACCATAAAAATCCATTTCTTTGCAGCATAATCAAAATAATTCCCCGCTATCCAGAATAATCGTAACCGGACCGGAATTTACAGATGCCACATCCATCATTGCCCGAAAACGTCCGGTTTCGACCCGATTAATTCTTTGGCGTGCCAAAGCTACGAATTTTTCATAAACCGTCCGGGCATATTCCGGCGGCGCCGCATTTGTAAAAGAAGGACGCCGTCCGCGCCGGCAATCGGCATAAAGTGTGAATTGAGAAACAATCAGCAGGTCTCCGCCGATTTCTAGCAATGAACGATTCAGAGCTCCTGATTCATCGGGAAATATACGAAGGTCGATAATCTTATTCAGCATCCGCTCTGAGATTAAATCATCGTCCGTTTGCGTAATTCCCAGCAAAATCAATAAACCAGTCCCGATACTGCCGACTATTTCACCATTGACGGTAACCGAGGCGGATTCTACTCTCTGGACAACAGCTCGCATCAGGCCGCAAGTTCTTCGATATAAACCTGATTCATTACGACCGGCTCGAGAGGTTTGTCACTGCTGTCTACAGGAACATTCGCGATTGCGTCAACGACTTCCTGACCTTCAATCAAACGACCGAATTTCGTGTAATTTGGCGGCAATGGATAATCAACGTGCATGATGAAAAACTGCGAACCGTTGGTATTCGGACCGGCGTTTGCCATTGCGACGGTGCCTTTTTCATAGACTCCGGCATAAAGCGGTGAATTCCGGTCGATTTCATCTTCAAAGCGGCCGCCCCAGGCCGATTCTCCACCGTAGCCTTCGCCCAGCGGATCGCCGCCCTGGATCATGAAATTTTTGATTACGCGATGAAAAATCACGCCGTTGTAGTAATTTCTTTCAGCCAAAAGCCGGAAATTTTCTGTTGTTTTCGGAGCATCTTCTTCAAGAAGCTCAAATTTAATCGTTCCTTTTGTTGTTTCAATTACAGCAATTCTATTAGCCACTTTTGTCTCCTGTATGTTTAATCCAAAATGAATTTTCTGATTGCGGCAGCCACGCCGTTTTCGTTGTTAGTAAATGTTTTATAGAATTCCGGACGTACAAGCAAATCCGGATCCGCATTTCCCATTACTACCGGAGTTCCGGCGTATTCGAGCATTGCCAGATCGTTGAAATTATCACCGATTGCCATAACGTTTTCCGGACCTAAGCCGGCCGCTTCGGCTATTGCCGCAATTCCTGTAGCTTTGGACGTTGCCGGCGGTAGAATATCAATCAAAGTGAAATCAAGATGCGGGTAAATAGTAGGCAGAATCGAAACGCTGTCGGAAAGTTCCAGCCGGAGAAATTCCAGCATCTTCCGCATCGGTGCGCAGGCACCGGAAAATGATATGTGAATTACCTCGTGATCTTTCAATGCCGTTTCAAGGTCTTTGACATTGAGTATTGCCTGTGAAGCTTCCGCGCCATGCAGGCGTTCAGACCATTCAAGGTAACGTAGCAGAGGGATGTTTTCTTCCGAAACGGTGTCGTAAAGCAGGGAACCTTTGCCGGTTGGATCGGCACTGACCAGAGCATTTCCGCCCAGTTTCTTCCCAACGCGTACGATTTCCAGCGATATATCAGTATCCAGAAGTGTTTTCGCGAGGGTTTCCAGGCTGTCTGCGTATTTTACAAGTGCGCCGTTATGGGTTACAAGCGGCGCATTGAGACCAAGAGCCATTGCCGGCGGCCTGGCATCCCGAAATCTGCGGCCGGTAGCGATTGTAACCAGTACTCCGAGATTTTCCGCGGCACGTATTGCTGAAATATTCTCTGTCGAAAGCTCGCCTTGCGAATCCAACAGTGTTCCATCGAGGTCGAGAGCCAGTAATTTTATCATTCTCCGAATGTAAGAAACGGTTATTGCTGCCTTTGCGATTTAAGCCATTGCTGGTATTCGGCCTTTCCGCGTTCAAATTCGGCGGCAGAAGCATAAAAATGATGCGATCCGTCATTAGTCCCGACATTTCGCACGTAAAAAAGGTAATCGGTAACGGCCGGAGCAAGCGCCGCTTCAATAGAAGAAACTGACGGCGAAGCTATCGGACCGGGAGGAAGTCCCGGATGACGACGCGTATTATACGGAGAATCAACCTCCAGATCGCTTTTATTGATTGTCCCGTCCCAGCGGTTTTCCATTTTTGCGACGTAAACGCTCGTCTGATCAATACCAAGCGGAATTGCACGCCTGAGCCGGTTAAAGATTACGGAGGCGACAAGCGGTCTTTCGTCCGGAACGGCTGTTTCCGTTTCGATCAATGATGCAATGGTAACTATCTGGTGAGGTGTCAGCCCCATCTGTCGTGCAGATTCTGTCCACTCATTTTTCCACGTTTTGCGAAACTGTGCCGTTGCGGCGCGGATCAGATCTTCTGTTTTAGCGAGTGGATGCAGTTCGTAAGTGCTCGGGGAAAGGTATCCTTCGAGGTTTTTTGCCTCCGGTGCAATGTCAGATATTGCAGACGTGTCATTAAAGAGCGCGACAATTTCATCCTCAGAGCGTTCTTCGGCCGGGAGGCGTTCCTTGATGCGTTTGGCAAGATCAAAACGGGTAAAACCTTCCGGAATGGTGAATTTGATGGTGCGGGTTTCGCCTTTTTCAAGCTCGGAAAGCACCTGACGCGGAGTAATCGGTGAATAGAAGCGGTAATCGCCGGCCTTCAGTTTTGATGAATCGCCGAAAATTCGCAAATAAATCATAACCGGCAGAGAATCATTAATGATGCCTTCAGACCGGAGTCTGGCGATTATTGCAGCCGGCGGAGTTCCGCGTTCGATTGTGATGTAAACATCTGACTTGTCGTGGACTTGCGGTGTGTCCAATGCCGAGCGTATCCAGATAAAGCCGACAGCGGCAGCCACCGCGGCAATTAACAAAACAACTGAAAAAATCCGGATAAATCTTTTCCCCACGTCATAAAGTGTATCAAAATGCTAAATTCAACTAAAACCTATGGCTTAAGGATGATGTTAATGAGGTGTTACTGCCGGCCGCCGTAGCGCTTGCATACGTAAACTTTTTTTGTATAATGCCATAAATCTCAAGGTTTTACCTCACAAAATAAAGGCGGATTTAATGAATGCGGCGGAGTTGTTTTTGCGCTTATTTTGCGGTTCTTTCGGGAGCCTTACTGGTTTTTTCTTTCATTTACATGGGCGAATCGGCAAATGTAGTTTCTGCCCAAAAGAATTTTTCGGTTAAAAGCGAAAATTATCCTGACGCTGTTCAAAAAGCAATAGAGAGCCTACCGAACTCTTTTTGCTGCAAAAAAGAAAACCCGGAAACTGCGGTTGCCGACTCTCCGAGGATTCTCTGGTCCAGCACTAGCGGGAGCGCCTGGCTGACAGCCGGTAACTGGTCCGGTGGGACGGTGCCTTCCACTGCTGACATAGCTCAATTCGGGACTAATCCAACTTCCGGATCAACCGGCGTCGGAATCAACGCCAATGGAGCTACAAATAATGGACCGAATCATCAAATCGTCGGCGGAATCGAGGTTTCCGCGGCGCGTGCGGCAAAGATGATAATTGGCAATAGTTCGACTTCGGCGGATGGAAAGCTGAGCCTTGCCGGCGTTACGATAGGTTCCAATAATAATGTGGTTCTTCGTAATGCAAGTGACCAGGTCCTGGAAATAAGAAATACTCAAGG
>Ga0073934_10002956_pt1 | contig 32990 bp, 29 predicted proteins | sample LarsenN4metaG_FD_76834 | JGI IMG/M metagenome (GOLD analysis project Ga0073934, IMG submission 76834) | Hot spring sediment bacterial and archeal communities from British Columbia, Canada, to study Microbial Dark Matter (Phase II) - Larsen... ...
GCAGTAAGGCAGTAGGGCAATAAGGCAATAGGGCGGTCGCGCAGCGGCGGCTCTGCGAGAGCGCACGCCCACATATTGCCCTACTACCTTATTGCCCTACTGCCCTACTGCCCTACTGCCCTACTGCCCTACTGCCCTATTGCCCTAACGAGCGTGTCGCGCCGCTCGCAAACCCTGCGCGTTTCCCCATTCGCTACTCGCCACTCGCTATTCGCCTTACTGCCCTATTGCCCTATTGCCTTACTCCCCTAAGACAGCGCCATGTTCGAACGTCGCATCCTTGTCACCGGCGGTTCGGGGTTCCTCGGCTCGCACCTGTGCGACCGGCTGGTCGCGCGCGGCGACGAAGTGGTCTGCGCCGACAATCTCTTCACCGGCAGGAAGCGCAACATCGCCCACCTGCTCGGCAAGCCGAACTTCGAGTTCCTGCGCCACGACGTGACGTTTCCGCTCTACGTCGAGGTCGACGAGATTTATAATCTCGCTTGCCCCGCTTCGCCGATCCACTACCAGCACGATCCGGTGCAGACGACGAAGACCAGCGTGCACGGCGCTATCAACATGCTCGGTTTGGCCAAGCGGCTGCGCGCGCGCATTTTTCAGGCCTCGACCTCGGAGGTGTACGGCGATCCTTCCGTGCATCCGCAGCCCGAGGAATATTGGGGCAACGTCAATCCGATCGGCCCGCGCTCCTGCTACGACGAAGGCAAACGCTGCGCCGAGACGCTGTTTTTCGATTATTGGCGCCAGCACAAGCTCGACATCCGCGTCGCGCGCATCTTCAACACCTACGGCCCGCGCATGCATCCCAACGACGGGCGCGTCGTCTCCAACTTCATCGTCCAGGCGCTCAAGGGCGAGGACATCACGCTTTACGGCGATGGGCGGCAGACGCGCTCGTTCTGCTATGTCGACGATCTGATCGACGCGTTCATCGCCTACATGGACAAGGACGGCGATCTGCCCGGCCCGATCAATCTCGGCAATCCGACCGAATTCACCATGAAACAGCTCGCCGAAGCCGTGCTCGACCTCACCGGCTCGAAGTCGAAGCTCACGCACAAGCCGTTGCCGAGCGACGACCCCAAACAGCGCCAACCCGACATAACGAAAGCGCGCGACCTGCTCGGCTGGCAGCCGAAAGTCCCGCTGCGCGAGGGCCTCGTGCACACCATCGCCTACTTCGACACGCTGCTGAAGGAAGGCGATCCGCTGATGGCGGGGCGGTGATGCACGGCGATCTCGAGCTCACCGTGGACTACGACGCCGACGTGCCCTGCGTCGTGATGATCTGGAAGGGCTACGCCACCAGCGCGGCCTTTCGCGACGGCAATGGGCGCGTGCTGGCGGAAATTACGGAACGCCGCGCCAGCAAGCTGTTGGGCGACGTCACCGATTTCGTGCTGATCGGCGCCGAGGACCAGGCTTGGCTTAACGAGGTCTGGATTCCGCGTGCCATGCACGCAGGGCTGCGCAAGGTCGCGCTGGTGCAGCCGACGTTCTACTTCAACCGCGTCGCCATCGACGGCGTGGCGCAAAAGCTCGACCGCGAACGCCTGCAGCTGGGCTTCTCCGACAATCTCGATGCGGCGAAGGACTGGCTGAAAGGCTGATGGGCCCTTCAGCGCCGTTCCCAGCGCGCGAAGAACGCCGCGTTGAGCGCGCGCGCTTCGGCCTCAAACAAGCCGATCTCCACATGCACGCCCGCCGCGCGCAGCCGCTCGATGCCAACCCCGGCCGCGAACGGATGCGGATCGCGCGCCGCGATCGCCACGCGCGCGACGCCGGCTTGGATCAGGAGATCGGTGCAAGAAACCCCGCCGCTGCTCCGCTTCGCGCAGGGCTCCAGCGTGATGTACGCGGTCGCGCCCCGCGCGCGCGCGCCGGCTTGCGCCAACGCCGACTCTTCCGCGTGCGGGCGCCCGCCTTCGGCCGTCGCGCCTTCGCCGATGACGGCGCCATCTTTCACGACAACGCAGCCAACTGCAGGGTTTTCGCCGGTGCGCCCTGCTGCGTGCGTCGCAAGCTCGAGCGCGCGCCGCATGTGCGCCGCCCCGCTCACGCAGGCACATCCGGCAGCTTGGCGGCGCGTTCGGGATCGAGATAACGCGCGCTGATGGGATGCAGATTGCGATCCAGTTCGATCAGCAGCGGGTTTCCGGTGGGGATCTCCACGCCGACGATCTCGCTGTCGGGCACTTGGAAAAGGTGCTTCACGATCGCACGCAGCGAATTGCCGTGCGCGGCGATGACGAGGTTCTTGCCGGCGCGCAAGTCCGGCGCGATCGCCTCGTCCCAATACGGCAGCACGCGCTCCAGCGTGAGCTTCAGCGATTCCGTCGCGGGCACTTGAACGCCCGCATAGCGCCGGTCGTTCGCGAGATCGAACTCGCCGCCGGGCGGAAGCGGCGGCGGCGGCACATCATACGAGCGCCGCCAGATCTTCACCTGCTCGGCCCCGTGCTTCTCCGCCGTCTCAGCCTTGTTGAGCCCGGTGAGCGCGCCGTAGTGGCGCTCGTTCAGCCGCCAGGAGCGCTCCACCGGCAGCCACGCGAGCTTGGCCGCATCGAGCGCCAGATTGGCCGTGCGGATCGCGCGCGTCTGCACCGAGGTGAACACCTTGTCGAAGGCAACGCCGCTCCGGGCCAGGAGCTCGCCCGAATGCACGGCTTCGGCTTCGCCTTGCGGCGTCAGGTCCACGTCCACCCAGCCGGTGAAGCGGTTCTCCAGATTCCATTGGCTCTGGCCGTGGCGGACGAGCGCGAGAAAGGTCATGGCCGCTGCCTTCCAGCCTCGGTCGAAGCCGTCAAGTGCTTTGCCCGCTCCGCGTCAGCGGCTACATCCCGAGGCCATGCGTCATTGGTTCTTCCACCCGCTGATCTTCTATCCGGTTGCGATCGTCGCGGCGGTGCTGCTGATCGCCTTCAGCCTCCAGCCGCAGCGATGGCCGCGCGAGCCTGCGCCCGTGGCGGCGGAGGGCGCCGACAGCGCGCTCGTGTACGCGGGTCGCGGCTTCAACAGCCCCTCGCCCAGCCCAGAGCAGCACATGACGGTGGTGCGCGACTTCTGGGGCCGACCGCAGGCGCTGCGCATCGCCGTGAGACCGGACCAACCCACGCCGAGACCGGCCGAGCGCGGCGTGCGCATCCTGCTGACGCCGCAAGACGCCGCCCGTATTCAAAACCGGCCTGTGACTGTGGAAGTCACCTACACGCCCTCTCAGGTGAACGCCGCCACGGGCCTCGCGGTCAGCCTTCAGGGCGCAGGCGCCGCCGCCTGGGTAAGTCAGAACATCGCCCCCGAACCGGCCACCGTCCGCTTCACGCTGCCGCCACAGTCTGCCGTGAACGCGATCGGCCTGCGCGCGCTCAGCAACAACAACGACCAAGCCTACGGGCTCGAGATCACGCGCATTCGCGTGGTTCCGGCCGCCTGAGACAAGGCGGCCGTTGCACTTCCCGGGCATTTCGCCCACATCGCCCCCTCCCGCCCCACGGACCCCGCCCATGCTGCCCGCCCCGCGCGCAAGCCTGACCGCCAACAGTGCCGAGTTCGAATCCCTGCCGCTCGTGAAGCCGACCGGCTTTCGCGAGTACGACGCGCGGTGGTGGTTCGGCATTCCGGGCGCGGCGAAGGCGCCGGAACTCAACTTGCTCGGCGTGCAGGCGCTGGGGCTCGGGCTCGGCACGCTGGTGCACGAATACGGCGTCGCGCCGAAGATCGTCGTCGGGCACGACTTCCGTTTCTATTCGCAGTCGATCAAGCAGGCGCTGACGCTGGGGCTGATGCAGGCCGGCCTGCACGTGCATGATATTGGCTTGGCGCTTTCGCCCACGGCCTATTTCGCGCAATTCGCGCTCGACATTCCTTGCGTGGCGATGGTGACAGCCAGCCACAACGAGAACGGCTGGACCGGCGTGAAGATGGGCGCCGACAAACCTCTCACCTTCGGCCCCGATGAAATGGGGCGTCTGAAGGAGATTGTGCTCGGCGGCGCGTTCAAGGAGCGCGCAGGCGGCGCCTACACACGCGTCGAGGGCATGCGCGAGCGCTACATCGCCGACGTCTCCTCGCGCGTGAAGTTCTCCCGCCCGCTCAAAGTGATTGCCGCCTGCGGCAACGGCACGGCTGGCGCGTTTGCGCCGGAAGCCCTGCGCCGCATGGGCGCGGAGGTGATCGATCTCCACACGCGGCTCGACTGGACCTTTCCCCATTACAACGCCAACCCCGAAGACGGCGAAATGCTGCACGACATGGCGCGCGCGGTGCGCGAACATGGCGCGGATCTAGCGCTCGGCTTCGATGGCGACGGCGACCGCTGCGGCGTCGTCGATGACGAGGGCGAAGAGATTTTTGCCGACAAGGTTGGGCTGATGCTGGCGCGCGATCTGTCGCGCGAGCACAAAAACGCGACGTTCATCGCGGACGTGAAGTCCACGGGCCTCTATGCGATCGATCCGGTGCTGCAGGAGAACGGCGCCAAAGTCGATTACTGGAAGACGGGCCACTCCTACATCAAGCGGCGCACGACCGAACTGGGCGCGCTCGCCGGCTTCGAGAAGAGCGGCCATTTCTTTTTCCGCCCGCCGCTTGGGCTTGGCTATGACGACGGCATCATCGCCGCCGCCGCGATCCTCGCGATGCTGGATCGCAATCCAGGCAAGAAGCTTTCGGACCTGAAGCGCGCGCTGCCGAAGAGCTTCACCTCCCTCACCATGAGCCCGCACTGCGACGACGAAAAGAAGTACGCCGTGGTGGAGCAAGTGGTGGCTGAGTATCAGCAGGCAGCCAAGAGCGGCGAGAAGATTCTCGGCCGCGCCATTCGCGACGTGAACACCGTGAACGGCGCGCGCGTGACTCTGGAAGACGGCGCCTGGGTGCTGGTGCGCGCTTCCTCCAACAAACCCGAACTCGTCGTCGTGGTTGAAAGCATGACGAGCGATGACGACATGCGCGCGCTCTTCCGCGATGAAGTGAAGCCGCGCCTCGCCCGCTTCCCCGAAGTGGGCGCCTACAATCAGGAGATTTGATCGATGCGCGTAACGATGATCGGTACCGGTTACGTCGGCCTCGTCTCCGGCGCGTGCTTCGCCGATTTCGGCCATACCGTGACGTGCGTCGACAAGGACGCCGGCAAGATCGCACGCCTGCAGAAGGGCGAGATTACCATCTTCGAACCCAATCTCGACGATCTGGTGAAGGACAATGTCGAACAGGGTCGGCTCTTCTTCACGACCGACCCGAGCGCGGCGATCCGTGACGCCGACGCGGTGTTCATAGCCGTCGGCACGCCATCGCGCCGCGGCGATGGTTACGCCGACCTGTCCTACGTCCACGCGGCGGCTGAAGAGATCGCCTCGCTGATCCAGGGCTACACGGTGATCGTCACCAAGTCGACCGTGCCGGTCGGCACCGGCGACGAGGTGGAAGCGATCATCAAGAAGGCGCGGCCCGACGCCGACTTCGCCGTCGTCTCCAATCCCGAGTTCCTGCGCGAAGGCGCGGCGATCAACGATTTCAAGCGCCCTGACCGCGTCGTCGTCGGCACCGAGGACGAGCGCGCGCGCGAGGTGATGCGCGAGCTTTACCGGCCGCTCTTCCTCAACGAGACGCCGATCCTGTTCACCGCGCGTCGCACGTCCGAGCTGACCAAGTACGCGGCCAACGCCTTCCTCGCGATGAAGATCACCTTCATCAACGAGATCGCCGATCTGTGCGAGGAAGTCGGCGCCAACGTGCAGGAAGTCGCGCGCGGCATCGGCCTCGACAACCGCATCGGCCGCAAGTTCCTCAACGCTGGCCCCGGCTATGGCGGCTCCTGCTTCCCGAAGGACACGCTCGCGCTGATGAAAACGGCGCGCGATTACGACGCGCCGATCGAACTGATCGAGACCACTGTGCGCATCAATTCCGCGCGCAAGCAGAAGATGGCGCAGAAGATCATCGCCGCGCTTGACGGTAACGTGAAAGGCAAGACGATCGCCGTACTGGGCCTGACGTTCAAACCCAACACCGACGACATGCGCGACGCGCCCGCGCTCGACATCGTGCCGACGCTGCAGGCCGAAGGCGCGCGCATCCGCGCCTTCGATCCCGAAGGCATGCACGAAGCCAAGCAGATGCTGAAGGACGTCGCCTTCGCCACCGGCCCTTACGATTGCGTCCAGAACGCCGACGCGGTGGTGATCGTGACCGAATGGGACCAGTTCCGCGCGCTCGATCTCGAACGCATGAAGGACGCGCTGAAGTCGCCAACGGTCATCGACCTGCGCAACATCTACCGCCCCGAGGAGATGCGTGCGAAGGGGTTCAAATATGTGAGCGTGGGGCGGCCTTAGGCGAATCGGCCATGGCGCTGCGCAAGTTCTCCGAAATCCAGAAGCTCGCGGAAAAGCATCACGGCAAAGCCGGGCTGCAGAAGAAGCTCGCGGAGCCCGGCTACGGCAAGCCTGGCAGCCTCAAGCAGAGTGATGACCGCTTCCTCGCTGGCATGGCAAAGGCGGTCTTCTCCGCCGGCTTCTCCTGGGACGTCATCGAGAAGAAGTGGCCGGGCTTCGAGGAAGCCTTCGAGGGTTTCGACCCGCACCGCGTCGCCTTTTACGCCGACCGTGAAATTGCGAGGCTACTGAAAGACACGCGCATCGTCCGCAACGGCGCCAAGATCCAAGCCACCATCAACAACGCCCAGTTTGTCGTTGACACCGCCAAGGAGCACGGCTCGTTCGGCAAGTTCTTGAAACAATGGTCCGCGACCGATCAGGCCGGTCTGATGGAGCACTTCAAGAAACACGGTTCGCATCTCGGCCCATCCGCCACGATGTACTTCCTGCGCTTCAACGGTTGGGACGCGTTCATCCTCTCGCAGGACGTTGTCAAAGCGCTCATCCGCGAGAAGGTCGTGAGCAAAGCGCCGACGTCGAAAGCCGACATGAAGTCCGTACAGGCCGCCTTCAACACATGGACCGAACAAAGCGGCCTGCCTCAGCGCGACGTGAGCCGCATCCTCTCGTTCAGCGTGGGGCCGAGCGCTTAGGCAGACAGCGACCTGGCTTTACTAGGTACGCACCCTTCGCGGCGTTATCGACTTGATCACAGTTTCGATTTCCCGGCGCTTCTCCATGAGATCGTAGTCGGACTGCAGTCCCAGGAAAAACCCCTCAGACATACGGAAGTAGCGCGCCAAGCGTAGATCGGTGTCCGCCGTGATCGCACGCTTGCCCAGCACAATTTCGTTTATTCGCCTCGCCGGCACTTTGATCGCGCGTGCGCGTTCGTTCTGACTCAATCCCATTGGGATGAGGAACTCCTCCTGCAGAATCTCACCCGGCGTGGGGTTCGGAAGCATGTCCATAGTGCTAATCGACGATCTCGACATTGGTCGGGCCTCCTTTCTCCCACACGAAACATATCCGCCACTGGTCGTTGATACGGATCGAGTGCTGACCTTTACGGTCGCCAGCCAGCGCCTCCAGCCTGTTTGCCGGCGGCACGCGCAGATCGCCCAAGACGCGCGCTTGGTTCAGCATCCGCAGCTTGCGCAGCGCCGTCGCCTGGATGTCAGGAGGCAATTTGCGGCTGCGCCTGCCCGCGGCCAAGTCGGACAGCCACCAAATCAGGTGCCACGACAGCCAGGCGATGGTGACCGGCGGCGACGGATCGGGCTCGGCGTCGACCCAATCCGGACGCCATTTGCCGTCCTCACTGCAGCACACGGTCCAGCTGCCCGGCGCAGGCGCCCAGAAGCACGCCTCATCAGTCAGCGCGGGCAGGTGGTGCTGCGCAAGACGCGCGGGAAGAGTGAATTGCCAGCGCAGAAGTGCGAGTTCGTCCATGGCCAGCCTTCAGTGATCGAAGACGCTCGGCTCGACTTCGGAATGCCATTTCCACGCATCGGCGATGATCTCATCGATCCCGCGCTGCGGCGTCCACCCTAGCTCGCGCCGCACTAATGTCGTGTCCGCCACGAGCGCGGGCGCGTCGCCCGGCCGGCGCGGCGCGGCTTCCGCCGGCACGCGCTTGCCCGTCACGCGGTCGATCGCCGCCAGCAGTTCCAGCACGGTCACGCCGTCGCCCGTGCCGAGGTTCGCGGCAAGCGAGGCGCCGCCCGCCAGCAGTCGGTCGATCGCGCGCACATGAGCGTCGGCGAGATCGAGCACGTGCACGTAATCGCGCAGACACGAGCCATCGCGCGTCTCGTAGTCCTGACCGAAAACTTTGAAGTTCTGCCGCCCCCCCAGCAGCGTCATCAGCGCCAGCGGAATGGCGTGCGTCTCCGGATCGTGCCGTTCGCCGATCCCGTCATCCGGCGCGGCGCCAGCGGCGTTGAAGTAGCGCAAATGTGCGAAGGTGAGCCCGTGCGCCGCCGCGATGTCGCGGCTCGCCTGCTCGATCGTCAGCTTGGTCCAGCCGTACGGGCTCACCGGCGCCTGAGGGTGCGTTTCATCCATCGGCAGGCGCTGGGGTTCGCCGTAAATCGCGCAGGTCGAGGAGAACACGAACGGCTTGACGCCCGCTTCGCACATCACATCGAGCAGCGCCAAAGCGCCGGTGACGTTATTATCGTAGAAGCGCTCCGGATGCTTCACCGACTCGCCGACTTCGATCAGAGCCGCGCAGTGCAGCACCGCGTCGGGACGATGCGCGGCGAACACCTCGGCCAGACGCGCGCGGTCGCGGATGTCGCCGCGCTCGAACGGGCCCCATTTCACGAAGCGTTCGTGACCATTGTAGAGGTTGTCGTAAACGACGACGCGGTGGCCCGCGCGCTGCAGCGCCAAGCAGCAATGCGAGCCGACATAACCCGCCCCGCCGGTAACCAGAATTGTCGCCATGCCGCCGCCCTGTTAGAGCCTTGCTCCCATGAGCGCCATACCTTTCGCCGCAACGAAGCAGGCTTGGGACCAGATCGAGCGCGAGGCCGCGCGGCTGGCGAAGTCTTCGCTCCTCGATCTGTTCCAGAGCGATCCAGCGCGCGCTGGCGCGTTAACATTTGCAGCCCCGCACCTGATCGCGGACTTCTCCAAACAGCGCATCGACGCGGCGGCGCTCTCTGCGCTTGCGGAGCTGGCGCGGACGGCGGAGTTCGAGGGCTGGCGGGCGAAGCTGTTCGCGGGAGATATCGTCAACACCACCGAAGGCCGCGCCGCCATGCACTGGAAGCTGCGCATCCAGGGTCCGCCCGGCGGCGACAACGAGGTCACGCGGGTGCTCGATCGGATGCACGCGTTCGCGCACGAGATTTCAGAAAGCGGCGAGTACGACGCGATCGTCCACCTCGGCATCGGCGGCTCCGACCTTGGCCCGCGACTCCTCATCGATGCGCTGAAGCCCTATCGCCGCTCCAAACTCGCGGTGCGCTTTGCGTCCAACGTCGACGGCGCCGACGTCGCGGATGCTGTTGAAGGCCTCGATCCCGAGCGCACGCTGCTGATCGTCGCCTCGAAGACGTTCACCACGCAGGAGACGCTCGCCAACGCAGCGTTCGTCCGCGCATGGGGCCCCAAACGCATCGCCGCCGCCACGGCGGCGCCGGCCAAGGCGGTCGCCTGGGGCGTTTCGGATCAGGACGTGTTTCCGTTCTGGGATTGGGTCGGCGGGCGCTATTCGCTGTGGTCGTCGGTGTCGCTCGTCTGCGAAATCGCGCTGCAGCACGGCGTCTTCTTTAAGCTGCTCGAAGGCGCGGAAGAGATGGACAACCACTTCCGCGAGGCGCCGTTCGCCGAAAACGTCCCCGCGCTCTCCGCCGCGATCCAGACCTGGAATCGCAACGCGCTCGGCTGCGGCTCGTATGCGCTCATTCCGTACGCCGAGCGCCTCCGGCTTCTGCCGGCTTGGGCGCAGCAGTTGGAAATGGAATCCAACGGCAAGCGCGTCACGCGGAAAGGTGAAGTGCTGGATCGCTTAGCGTGCGCCGTCACTTGGGGCGCGGCTGGCACGAACGCGCAGCACTCATTCTTCCAGCTGCTGCACCAAGGCGTCGATGAAATCCCCGTGGAATTCATCGTCAACGCCGGCGCTCACGAAGGCCCGCCATCACATCGCGCCATGATGCACGCCAATGCGCTCGCACAAGCGCGCGCGCTGATGGTGGGCAAGAGCGCGGCGCAAGCGCGCGCAGAGATGATCGCGCAGGGCATGAGCGAGCCGGAAGCCGCCCGCCTGGCCCCGCACCGAACCTTCCCCGGCAACCGCCCCTCCACGCTGATGGCGCTCGACGGCCTCAGGCCGGAAGCGCTGGGCGCCCTCTTGGCCTTCTACGAGCACCGCACGTTCGCGCAGGCGGTGTTCATGGGCGTCAATCCGTTCGACCAATGGGGCGTCGAACTCGGCAAGGAGATGGCGAACCAGCTCCTGCCGCCGCTGCAAGGCGCGAGTGCGCCGGCAGATCTGGATGCAAGTACGGCCGCCTGGCTGGCGCGCTTGCGCGAGCGCTGACCCTAGCGCGCGGCCGACTTCGCCATCAGCTTCACGGCCTCGGCGATCCCGCGCGCCGATTCCAGCACGCGCACATTGTCCTTATGCAGCAGCACGCTGCGCCCTTCGGCGACCGCGCCGCGCACGCCGGCGGCGTCCAGCACCAGCGGCACCGCATCCGACATGGCCATCACCGGAATGTCGCGCTCCAGCGTCTCGCGCACCGTCGATTGGATGAGATCGCGCTCGGCATGCGAGGGGTCCATGTCTCCGCCGGTGACGATGAAGCCGCAGACTGGCGTGTCCGCCACGGTCATGCGCCGTTGGCCCGCCAGCACCGGTAGACAGGTCAGATGATGCTCGTCGAGCTGCTCCTCGACATGACGGAACTCGCTCTGCTTCATGCCGCGGCGCAGCACGACCGCGACGCGCTTGGTCTCGGTCATCAACGAATCCTTGCGGCGCGGCGGGATGCTCGGGGCGCGCACCAATGCAGAGACAGCGTGACGGCGCGCCGAGAGCGGGGCTCGCTCGGCATCGGCGCGCGGGGCCGTGGACATGAAGCTCTCCATCACGTGCGGCAACGGCCGTTGCCGCGCCAAGGGCGCAGCTGCGACGCGCGATGCCATAGGGTCACGACGCCAATTTCCAAGGCGCCACAAGATGTTGGGACATATACACAGGCGTCGCGAAGACGTCAAACTCGGCCCGGCTCTTGAGACGCTAGGCCGCGCGACCGGGGAAGATTCAAGGCGTCAGCGGCTATCCCGCAGCGCGCCGTAGGGGCGCCAAGGGCTCGAGATCCGGGCAATGCGACCAGCCGCATATGACATCGTGCGGCAAACGGAGCGGGCGTTTGTCGATTTGGTCCGGCGCGCGGGAACCAACGCCGCCGGGCGCTGGTTGGATTTCGTCGAGAGGGGCCCGCCAGTCAGCCGTACGGCTCACCTTCCAGACCGCCGCAAGGCATGGGCGAATCGTCCCGATCGCAGGCGAGAGCGCCTGAGGGGTTAGGTCATGCCGGCACACGGTCGAGACATCACGTCCTATGAGCGCCTGCAGCGCCACGCGACACTGGCCTGGTATCCCATCTCGGTATCGCTGGTGATGTTCGGCATGTTCAGCACGTTCGGGCTTGCCGCCGGACAAGTGCAAGAAGCGCTGGCGAACTATGTCGGGGACCGCGAGCAGCCTTGGTCGCAGTTCGCCTGGACCCGTGCCGGCATCACCTTCCTCGCGCTCTTCGCCTTCGCCGCCACCATGCGCTACTGGACGGCGCGCCTTCTCGGCGTGGATTTGCGCGGTCAGCACACCCCCGGCGTGTTCAACGGCTGGCAGCGCGTGTTTGTCGGCATCGCCTGGTATGCGCCCTGGTTCGGCGCTGCCCTGAGCTTCGCGGACGCGGCGCTGCCGTTCCTCGGCGCGCACGCAGATCCGCAACGCGCCTTCCACGAAGACGCGATCCATCTCGCCGGCGCATTCGTCAGCGATCCGCTGCAGACGCCGTTCGCGACGATGGCCGTGGCCAGCATCGTGTTCCCGTTCCTGTTCGTCATGCTGTGGTGGTCCTCGCTTGCGCGCGTCCTCAGCCGCAATTTCGGGCGCTCGTTCCTGATGCGCGCGGCGCACACCTGGACGCTGCCGGGCCTGTTCCTTGGCCTCGCCGCGTTTTTCTTCGCCATGCCTGACCAGGGCATCGAGTTCTCCCAGCTGATGGGGCCGGTGCCGCTTGTCGCCCTGAGTTTCGCGGTCATCACCGCGGCCGGCTCGTGGCTCATCTATGTCGGCCGCCGCTACGGACTTCCCACGTTTCCGCTCGCCGCGGCCACGCCGCTGGTGCTCGGCGCGCTCAGCATGGACGACAACCATTTCCTGCGCACGCGCGATGACGTCCAGGACCTACAGCGCCCGACGATCGAAGAAGCGCTGCGCCAGTTCAACAGCGAGAACGGCGCCGGCGCGCCGATCATTCTCGTTAGCTCCGAAGGCGGGGGCATTCGCTCTGCGCACTACACCTCTGCCGTGCTGGCGCGGCTGGCCGACCAGTGTCCGCGCCTCGCCCGGCGCATCTTCGCGATCAGCGCCGTCTCCGGCGCCGCGGTCGGCGCGGCGGCGTATCGCGCCAGCCTCGATGTCCTGCCGCTCGAAGGCACGACGTGCGATTTCGACGAAGACGCCGCGCCTGGTCCGCGCCAGGCGGCGCTCGACGCCATGTTCCGCCGCGATCACCTGTCGCCGATCTTGGCCAAGCAGATGTTCCCGGAATTGATTCAGGCGTTCGTGCCTGCTTCCACCAGCGAAAGCCAAAGCGCCTTCTTCCCGCGCACGGATCGCCAGCTGGGCTTCGAACTCAGCCTCGAACACGCCTTCGCCGACGCCTTCGATGTCGACCGCCACAACAATCCCTTCACTGCGTCGGCTTTCGGCGAGCTGGGTCAAGCGCGCGCGGCGCCGCACCTCCTGATCAACATGACCGAGACCGCGAGCGGCGGCGTCTACGTCGCCAGCGACCTCGACCTCGCCAACATGCGCGCGCGGCATCGCTGGCTGCACGATTTCCGCTGCATCTGGAGCCCTGAGCCCGCCAACGATCTCGTCGAACCCGCGTGCAATCAGTCGCCCGACTTCAGCCTCAGCACCATCGCCGCTTCGAGCGCGCGCTTTCCGGTGCTGTCGCCGGCCGGTTCGGTGCGCACGCATGAGGCGACGTTCCGCTTCGTCGACGGCGGCTATTTCGACAATTCAGGCGCCGAGACTCTGGTCGGCGTGGTCGAGCACCTGCAGCGCCAAGCGCGCGAGCGCGGCCAGCCCGCGCCACGCATCGCCGTGCTGCACATCGACTCCAATCCCTATCGCCAGCGCCTGCCGGTGAAGTGGCGGCTCGACTTCGACATCCACGAGCTGCAGGCCGTGCTCGCCACGCGCGAGGAGCGCCAGCGCATCTCGGTCGGGCGCCTCTACAACATGCATCGGGACCGGCGCTTCTGCTCGCTGCGCTTCGTCGAAGTGGCCGACAACAACGTGCCGCTGCGCTTGGGCTGGATCCTCTCAGACCCCGCCGCGGAGGAACTGGAAGCGCAAGCCGCTGCCCAGCTGGCCGCCGCCTTCCCGAACCCGGCGATCTGCGACGGCTCGCAAAGCCATGAGCTTTACGCGGCCAACGATCTCTACGTGGAGCGGCTCTCCACCGCTGCGCTGGGCGCGCCGCGGTAGGTCAGTCTTGCAATCCCATACCTGTTCTGGTATATCCCAGAATGGGGCTAAGCGATGGGGCGCGAGCTTGCTGGCGACGAGCGACCGGTAAACTGGGTCGGCGCCGCGAAGGAAGACTTCATGGCGTTCCCGCGCGCCGTGGTGAAGGAGATGGGTCATGCCCTGGGCGTTGCACAGCTCGGGGGCAAGCACCCCTCAGCGAAGCCTTGGAAGGGCGAGGGTCCTGGAATTTTCGAACTGGTCGAGGACCACGACGGCAACACCTATCGTGCGGTCTATACGGTACGCTTCAAGGAGGTGATCTACGTGCTCCACGCCTTTCAGAAGAAGTCGCCAAAGGGAATACGCACGGCGCGCACGGATATCGAGATGGTGCAGCGCCGCCTCAAGATTGCGAACGAGCATTACGAGAAGAGGTTCGGCAAGAGGTGACCATGACCACCAAGATCACGCGGGGGACAGGCAATGTGTTTGCCGATCTGGGCTTTCCTGACGCCGAGGAACGGCAGACCAAGCTGCGCTTGGCCTACACCATCAACGCGATCCTCGAGGAACGCGGCCTGACCCAGACTCAGGCCGCCAAGCTGCTGGACGCCACTCAGCCGAAGGTTTCCGCGCTCGCGCGCTACAAGCTGGACGGCTTTTCAGTCGAGCGCCTGATGACATTTCTGACGGCGCTCGACCGTGACGTTCAAATCGTCATTAAGAAAAAACCCCGCTCTCGGGCAAGCGGCCGGATCAGCGTTGAGGCTGCGTAGCTAGTCGCTCTCCTGAATGCAGCTGATGATCAAACCTTCAACGGACTTCAGTGTCGTGAGCAATTCCTCAAGCTCAGGGCTACGAGCTTCAGCAAACCGCCTAAGAGCTAACGTGGGTCCCGAACCGCCTCCGTAGGCGTTTGCCATTCCCTGTCGATCCGCAAGTTCCGATTGTATCACAGACTCGATCCACTGCAGAAGTGTCTTCATGTCCTCGTGATAGCGGGGCCCTTGATCGGTTTTGCCGAAGCCCTCGGTCCTTGAGATCAGTTTTGTAAGAACGCCGGGCCAAAGAGTCTCGTCGGTGGCTGTGTAAGCGCTAAGCGAGCGCGCCAGGCTCTTTGCTTCAGTTTGTGCTCTTTCTCGGAGACTCCTCAGGCGTTCTACAAATCGATGCCATGTTCGATCGGTGCGATCACCGGCCCATCCAACAAGATCTGCTGCGTCAATTGCGTTGAATGGAACGGGAACTTCGCAGCGCTCAAGAAAGATCGGCGCCAGCGCGTCTCGCGCCAATCCCTTCTTCGCTTCAGCACGTACATATGGACCCTGAAAAGCATCAAATGTCCAACATGCGACGACAGCCGCCGCGGACTTCAATTCTCGTTCTATCTCAGCGTCGAATCCTTCGCCCAGCGCCGAGCTCCAGCCGCGCATCGAACCAAACAGAAAAACCTTCGTCGCGAAGGGCTTTCTCAAGAACTTCAACCAGCTGGCGACGTGAGCGTTTGTAGGAGATGAAAACGTCGGCCATGATGCTCCCCTCCAGCCGTACCCTGCTCTCAAGCCGCCCGCGCCGCCGCGACCACCGCGCTCTTCACGTCGGCCACGGTCTTGCGCACCAGCGCTTCGTCGTCGCCTTCCGCCATGATCCGCACCAACGGCTCGGTGCCGGACTTGCGTACGAGCAGCCGTCCCTTCCCGGTGAGCTGCGCTTCGGCCGCCTTGATCGCTTCCTTCACGGCGGGCGCGTCCATCGGGTCGGGCTTGCCTTTTTCGTAGCGCACGTTCTCCAGCACTTGCGGGGCCGGTTCGAACAGCTTGCACACTTCGCTCGCTGGCCTTCCCGATTGCACGATCACGGCCAGCACCTGCAGCGCCGCCAAGAGGCCGTCCCCCGTGGTCGAGAAGTTCGACAGCACGATGTGCCCCGATTGTTCGCCGCCGACATTGTAGCCCTTGGCGCGCATGGTCTCGACCACATAGCGGTCGCCCACCTTGGTGCGCTCGAGCTTGAGCTTCAGGCTCTCGAGATAGCGCTCCAGCCCCAGATTGCTCATCACCGTCGCGACGATGCCGGGCTTCGTCAGCGCGCCCTGCTCTTTCCAGTTCTTGGCGATCAGCGCCATCAGCTGGTCGCCATCGATCGCGCTGCCCTTCTCGTCGATGATCGCCACGCGGTCCGCGTCGCCATCGAGCGCGATGCCGAGATCGGCGCGATATTTCAGCACCGCGTCTTTAAGCGCGCGCGTATCGGTGGAGCCGACTTCTTCGTTGATGTTGAAGCCGTTCGGCTCGACGCCGATCGGGAATACCTCCGCGCCCAGTTCATAGAGCGCCACCGGCGCCACCTTGTAGGCAGCGCCATTGGCTGCATCGATCACGATGCGCAGCCCCTTCAGCGAGAGCCCCTTCGGGAACGTCGCCTTCACGATCTCCACGTAGCGCGCCTGCGCGTCGTCGATCCGCTTGGCGCGCCCGAGCTTCATCGGCTCGGCCAAGTGCTGGTCGAGCGGGCTGTCCATCAGCCGCTCGATCTCCATTTCCGCCTCGTCCGAAAGCTTGTAGCCGTCCGGCCCGAACAGCTTGATGCCATTGTCGGCGAATTTGTTGTGCGAGGCCGAAAGCATCACGCCCAAGTCCGCGCGCAGCGACCGGGTCAGCATCGCCACCGCCGGCGTGGGCAGCGGCCCGAACAGCACCACGTCCATCCCCGCGGCCGTAAACCCCGCCGTCAGCGCCGGCTCCAGCATGTAGCCGGAGAGCCGCGTGTCTTTACCAATGACCACGAGGTGGCGCCGGTCGTCCGCGCTCATGAAGCGTTTACCAGCCGCCAGCCCCACGCGCAGCGCCACTTCCGGCGTCATCGGAAAGCGGTTGGCGGTGCCTCGAATGCCGTCCGTCCCGAAATAGGCTCTCGTCATGCTCGCCTGATCCTCATTTCCGTCGCATGTTGAAAGACTAATTGAGGTGCAAATCAATGGCCGCTACCGCATGAGGGCGCCGGGACGAAACAAATCAGATGTAAGCCACTTCCGTCATCCGGGACGCGCGAAGCGCGATCCAGGACCCAGGACCAACGCGCACCGCCTTGCGATCCCTGGGTCCCGGCTCTACGGCGCTGACGCGCCTTCGGCCGGAATGACGGCTTGTTTGTGAGCGCAAAGCATGTGCGGCATCATTGGCATTCTAGGCAGCTCCCCCGCCGCGCCCCGGCTGGTCGAGGCTTTGAAGCGCCTCGAATATCGCGGCTACGACTCCGCCGGCGTCGCCACGCTGGAGCACGGCGCCATCAAGCGCCGGCGCGCGGCTGGCAAACTTGCAAACCTGGAACGCGAATTGGCAGAGGCCCCGCTCGCGGGCGTTTCCGGCATCGGCCATACGCGCTGGGCCACGCACGGCGCGCCGACCACCGGCAACGCCCACCCGCACGCCACCGACAAGGTCGCCATCGTCCACAACGGCATCATCGAGAACTTTCGCGCCCTGCGCGAAGAGCTGAAAGCCGCGGGCCACAGCTTCGCGTCGGAGACCGACAGCGAAGTCATCGCCCACCTCATCACCGACTATCTCGACAAAGGCCAATCGCCCGAACAGGCCGCCATCGCCGCCGTCCGCCGCCTCGACGGCGCGTTCGGCATCGCCGTCCTGTTCGCCGGCGACGACGACATCCTCATCGGGGCCCGCAAAGGCTCGCCCCTCGCGGTCGGCGTCGGCGAGGGCGAGATGTTTTTGGGCTCGGACGCCATCGCCGTCTCGCCCTTCACCACGCGCGTGATGTTCCTGGAGGAAGGCGACATCGCCGTGCTCTCCCGCGCCAAGGTCAAAGTGCTCGACGCCAGCGGCCAGGTCGCCCAGCGCACGCTCCACACTTTCGCCGGCGGTGCGGCCGCGGTGGAGAAGGGCAACTATCGCCACTTCATGCAGAAGGAGATTTACGAGCAGTCCGAAACCACCGCCCGCACCATCACACGCTACGTCAACGCCAACGACGAACGCGTCGAGATGCCGGAGCTCGACGGCGTCGATCTCGCCGCCGACAGCGCCATCGTCATCGGCTGCGGCACCGCGCACTATGCCGGGCGCGTGGCCGAATACTGGATGGAGCAGATCGCCGGCGTCAGCGTCGAAACCGACATCGCCAGCGAATTTCGCTACCGCAAACCCGCCCTCGGCAAGAACAGCTACTCCGTCTTCGTGTCGCAATCCGGCGAAACCGCCGACACGCTCGCCGCGCTCCGCTACTGCAAGGAGCAAGGCCTGAAGACGCTCGCCGTCGTCAACGTGCCGGAGTCGACCATCTGGCGCGAAGCCGACGCGCGCCTCCCAACGCTCGCCGGCCCCGAAATCGGCGTTGCCTCCACCAAGGCGTTCACCGCCCAGCTTTCCGCGCTCGCCGCGCTCGCCATCGCCGTCGGCCGCGCCCGCGGCGCGCTCTCGAGCCAGGAAGAAGGCCGCCTCGTCCACGCGCTGATGGAAACCCCGCGCCTCATCGCCGACGCGCTGGCCATGGAAAGCGACATCGACAGAATCGCCTACGACCTCCAGCACGCGCGCGACGTGCTCTATCTCGGCCGCGGCGTGCACTATCCGATCGCGCTCGAAGGCGCGCTGAAGCTGAAGGAAATCTCCTACATCCACGGCGAAGGCTACGCCGCCGGCGAGCTGAAGCACGGCCCCATCGCCCTCATCGACGAAGACACCCCCGTGGTCGTCGTCGCCCCGCACGATGCGCTGTTCGAGAAGACGCTCTCCAACATGCAGGAAGTCGCCGCCCGCGGCGGCAAGCTCATCGTCATCACCGACCCCGCCGGCGCCGCCGCCGTCAAGGACATCGCGCGCCACATCATCCTCGCCCCCGCCTGCGATCCGTTCGTCGCGCCGCTGGTCTATTCCATCCCCATCCAGCTCCTCGCCTACCTCACCGCCGTGCACAAGGGCACCGACGTCGACCAGCCGCGCAACCTGGCCAAGTCGGTGACCGTGGAATGAGGGTCGTCGCTGTGACCGCCGTGAATCCGCTGTGTCGCCGTGGTGAAAAGAAAACCACAGCGGCACAAAGAAGGCACAGCGATCACAGCGTGCCCGGGAGCTTCGCATGAAGAAGCTCCGCGCAAGCGTGGTCGGCGCGGGGGCGTTCGGGCGCATCCATGCGCGCAAGTGCGCCGAGGATGCGCGCGTGCAGTTCGTCGGCGTCTACGATCCCGACGACGAACGCGCGCAACAACTGGCCGACACGCACGGCGCCACCAGCTTCGCCAATCTCGAGGCGCTGCTCGCCGCGGCCGACATCCTCACCATCGCCTCGCCGCCCTCGGTCCACGGCAAAGCCGCGCTCGCGGCGCTCAACGCGGGCAAGCATCTGCTCATCGAAAAGCCGCTGGCGACCGATGTGGAAACCGGCGCGGAGCTCGTCCGCCTCGCGCACGAAAAGAAGCTCACCCTCGCCTGCGGTCACCAGGAGCGTCTCGTGTTCGACGCCATCGGCCTCCTCTCCGCCCCGGAAACGCCCACGCGCATCGAAAGCGTGCGCGAAGGGCCCTGGACCGGGCGCAGCGCCGATGTTTCGGTCACGCTCGACCTCATGGTGCACGATCTCGACCTCGCGCTGATGCTGATGAAGGCGAAACCCACCGGCATCCTCGCCACCGCCAGAAGCGAACACGGCCGCACCGCCGATCGGATCGAAGCGCGCCTCGCCTTCGCGCCTCGCGCCGAGGCCGTCTTCATCTCCAGCCGCATCGCCTCGACACGCCGCCGCTTCATGCGCGCCGTTTATCCCTCGGGCGAAGTCAACATCGACTTTCTGGCGCGCACCTTCGAGAACACCACGAACTTCCCCCTCAACCCCAACTTCGCCGAAACCCGCACCGGCAGCGATCCCCTCGGCGCCAACGTCGCCCAATTCATCGACGCCGTCCTCGGCGTAGCGCCGCGTCCTGTCGTCACCGGCGAAGAAGCGCTCGCCGTGCTCGAACTCGCGCTCGACGTCGATCGCGCCAGCGGCCTGCCGTCGCTCTCATGAAAGAGCGCCGAAACCCCGGCTCCCCCTCAATGGGGGAGCTGTCGCGCGAAGCGCGACTGAGGGGGTGTTTGCGCGGCCCTAACAGAGCCGCCTCTGGAGGCACTCCTTCACGGTCGTCGCGAACACCCCTCCCCGCGCCTTCGGCGCGGCCCTCCCCATCGAGGGGAGGGCGGACGCAACTCACGATCGCCTTTGGAAAGACTCTCCCATGATCCCCTTCATCGACCTGCAAGCCCAGCGCGCGCGCATCGCCGACAAGATCGACGCCGCCATCGCCCGCGTACTCGCGCACGGCCAGTACATCTTCGGCCCCGAAGTGAAGCAGCTCGAAGCCCAGCTCGCTGAGTTCGCTCAAGCCAAGCACTGCATCGCCAACGCCAACGGCACCGACGCGCTCGTCCTGCCGCTCTGGGCCTGGGGCGTTGGCGAAGGCGACGCGGTGTTCTGCCCGAGCTTCACGTTCGCTGCGACCGCCGAGATCGTGCCGTGGGTGAACGCTACGCCAGTGTTCGTCGACGTCCTGCCTGACACCTACAACATGGATCCCAAATCGCTCGAAGCGGCGATCGCGGGCGTGAAAAAGGAAGGCAAGCTAAAGCCGCGCGCCGTCATCGCCGTCGATCTCTTCGGCCAGCCCGCGGACTACCCAGCCATCGCCGCCATCTGCAAACGCGAGGGCCTCAAGCTCATCGCCGACAGCGCGCAAAGCTATGGCGCAACGCTCCACGGCAAGCACCCTATGGCCTGGGCCGACGCGCAAACCACGTCCTTTTTCCCGGCGAAGCCCCTCGGCTGCTACGGCGACGGCGGCGCCACGCTCACCAACGACGACGACGACGCCGTCCTCATGCGCTCGCTCGCCTTCCACGGCGCCAGCGGCGACGACAAGTACAATTGCGCCCGCATCGGCATGAACTCACGCCTCGACACCATCCAGGCCGCGATCCTCATCGAAAAGCTCGCCATCTTCGCCGACGAAATCCGCGCCCGCAACGAGATCGCCGACCGCTACGCGCACATGCTCGAAGGCCTCGTCACGACGCCGACCGTCATCGAAGGCGGCGTCTCAACCTGGGCGCAATACGTCATCGAAGCCGACAACCGCGACGCCCTCGCCGCGCACCTCCGCGAAGCCGGCATCCCCACCGCCCAATACTACCCCAAGCCCCTGCACAAACAGACCGCGTACGACACCTTCCCCGTCGGCGCCGGCGGCCTCGAAGTCAGCGAACGCATCGCCCACCGTGTGCTTGCTCTCCCCATGCACCCGTACTTGGACGGCCAAACCCAAACCAAAATCACCAACGCCATCCGCGATTTCGTGAAGGCTGGGAGTTAAGCGGTACGCAGCACGTTCACTTCCCGCTTGTTTCAAGTCGTCTTGACTATCACAGTGCGGCGATGAGCTACGACCTAATCGTCGCGAGTGAAAAACCGATCGACGTGTTGAGAATACTCGGCCAGTTGCGTGCACAGCCTGGCGTGCAAGCTGTCAAAGAGAGCAGCGAGCAGTTGGAAGTCTCGCTAACGCTTCCGAACGGCAATAATGCAATCTTCTTCATTGGAATGCCTCTGCACGCGCAACCAGAAGACTTCGACGATGCCGTCTTTGAATACGTCCGCAATCCTCAGTGGCTGACCGAACTTACGGTCCCGGCGCATGCAGGCGCAACCGGAGTCGAGCTGGCACGGCAAGCGGCAATCCTCATTGCGAAGGCAAGTAAAGGAGCCGCAGTCGACTTGCAGGACGATGACGTTCTCTGGCCCCCTAGAAAACTGCTCTTTCGGACTCCGCGTGCGACCAACCCAAGCGAGCGAGACCTCGATATCCTGTCGCTTAGTTGGATCGTGGCATTGCCCAAAGAGTCCGCCCTAAGATCACAAAAGGCAGAAAGGCTCTGCGCCTCTTACCTCGAACAAATCTCGGCCAATCTGTCGGCAGCAACGCCGGTTAGATGCGGCACGTTCGAGCCCTTCCAGGGCCGAGGGCCCGCGGGTTTTGAGAAGGAATGGAGCTGCGCCTCGCAATCAGAGTTCGGCGACATGTTCCATTTCACAGCGAAGCCGCCGTGCTTTGGAGGCCACGTCAAGTTTTCTTATCCCAGGCATTCCCTGGAATCGCCCAAGCACAGCCTGCCTTGCCTGGAGCTATCGTTGAATGTGGACGCGTCGCACTTTTCCCAAAGGGACTCAGAAAACGACCTGATCATTGCTTTCGCGGCGATGGCGGACAAGCTGAACGCGGTTTATGGCGCTGTGCATTACCTGCGTGGCTGGGAATACTTCCGAGGACAGCTTTGGGCGCGTCAAGGAACGGAATCCTCGCCACAACTCACGCGGAGCGGGTGGATAGGCATACCTCCATCGCCAGCCTGGATCGTCTGGTTCAACAACGCTTATCTTGCCGAAATGCCCGATTGGTCCTCGAACGCGGCCCAGACCGCGAAGAACGGTCGCGTGTTCAAGTTTGGCGAGCATCCATGTCCGGTAGAGAAAGCGGCGCTGGCTATGCCGCCGCTGCCCGAAGCACTGCGTTTTAGTCCAGCCGAAGAAACGGTGACTGGGCACAATCCCGGCGCACAACCGGCAGCGAGGATTCTTGCCTATGAAGATTTTTTCTCACACTAACTGCGAACAGCATAGCGCTGCCGATTTGCTTTCCTAGTCGCCCCATGCTCCGCACGATCGCCCTCTACGGCCTCGCACTCGCGCTCGGCGCGGTCGTGCTGCAATGGCTGCAGTACCGGATGCTCGTGCGCGAGCATCCCGGCGAGATCTATTTCGCGCTGTTCGCCGCCGCCTTTCTCGCTCTCGGCATGTGGGTCGGCGCGCGTCTCTTCCGCCGACCGCCGGCCGACTTCACCCCCAACAGCGCCGCCCGCGCCTCGCTCGGCATCAGCGACCGCGAATTCGAAGTGCTCGAACACCTCGCCGCCGGCCGCTCCAACAAGGAGATCGCCCAAAAACTCGGCGTCTCCCCCAACACCGTAAAAACCCACATCGCCCGCCTCTACGAAAAACTCAGCGCCGCCCGCCGCACCGAAGCCATCGCCAAAGCGCGCGAGCTGGGGCTTATTCCGTAGCCCCGCCCTCCCCTCGATGGGGAGGGCAGCGCGCGAAGCGCGCGGGAGGGGTGACGCGCGCAACGATGGGGGATCGCCTCTGGAGGCGACTCTCCAAGAGTCGCGGGCCTCACCCCCTCAGTCATGCTTCGCATGACAGCTCCCCCATCGAGGGGGAGCGGGGAAGAAAAACAGGCGATTCCACCCCAATCACCCTTTCGGGCGATTGCTTCGCGCCGCTCTCGCCGCGACTTTCCCACCACCACACGAACCCAACCGGAGATTCGCATGGCGAAAGTCCTCGGCCTCGGCGGCCTCTTCTTCAAATCGGCAAACGCCGACGCCACGCGCGAATGGTATGGCCGCGTGCTTGGCCTGGAGAAAACCGACTGGGGCGGCACGCTCTTCCTGCCGCAGCCGCTCGCCGATCAACCCGGCGCCGCGACCGTCTTCAACATCATGCCCGACACGAGCGACTACATCGCCCCCTCGACCAACGAGTTCATGTTCAACCTCGTCGTCGACGATCTCGACGCCATCCTCGCCCGCGCCAAGCAGCACGGCGTCGAGCCCATCAAGCTCTTCCCCGAGGACGTCAACGGCCGCTTCGCCCACATCCTCGACCCCGAAGGCCGCAAGATCGAACTCTGGCAGCCCAAGCCCATGCCCGCGGCGACCTAATCCCGAATCCCGAATCCCGAACCCCGAGTACCCCATGCTCCGCACCGCCCTCATCTACGGCGTCCTCGCCGGCCTCATCGTCGCCCTCCCCATGTTTGCGCTGCTCGCGACGAACCCCGATCCCAGCTCGTACGTGGGCTCTCACGTCTTCGGCTACGCGCTGATGATCCTGGCGCTCTCGATGATCTTTGTCGGCGTGAAGAGCTATCGCGACAAGGTCAAAGGCGGCGTCATCAAATTCTTGCCCGCCTTCCTGCTCGGCCTTGGCATCAGCTGCATCGCCGGCCTCGTCTACGTCGTCGGCTGGGAAATCACGCTTTACCTCACCGACTACGCGTTCGCCTCCGACTACGCGACCGCCTCGCTCGAAGCCGCGCGCGCCAAGGGCGCCTCACCCGCCGAACTCGACGCGATGGCCGCGCAGTTCGAACAATTTCAGCTTATGTACGCCAACCCGCTCCTCCGCCTGCCGATGACCTTCATCGAGATCTTCCCGGTCGGCCTCATCATCTCGCTGATCGCCGCGCTTCTCCTGCGCAATCCGCGGTTCTTTCCGGCGAGGGCGTAGCTGGGAGCATAAGACGCCGGCGACCGCGTCCCGAGAAACAATGATAGGCGCCCCCGCTCTTGTCGGCTTTTCGCGGCTAAGTCCCTGAAAACACACGAGCTGGGGGCGATCGAATCCGACGGATAGAATGTCGTGCTAGGATGGCCTTGTTCTGACACGGGAGGATTTCGAAGAGCTCCGAACCTTTGAGAGGTCAGAACATCGGCTGGCGCGGCAGGCGTCGCTTCGATGAAGGGGAAAACCATCTCTCCGCCATCGTTGAGAAAGTCGGGTGGGACCTACACTCCATCGGGCGAAGCGAACGGCGCTTGCATTGCTCGCGGGGCATGAAACCGCGGGGCCCAGCAGAGGTCGGACTCTGCTGACGCGCTGAACCGGCTCGTGGTCATAAGGAGCTAAGGCCGCTGTGGGCCGCACACCCGTGCGCACTGCAGCTGAGCCAAAAACTCCTGGCTCGCCAATCCGGGAAGAACGGCCGAGCACGGGGGCGCGTTCGACGCGCGGCGCTGCGGAGCGATCCGCAGCGTCACTTAGAGACTACCTCGGCGCGTCCGACGCGCCCCGCCTCCCTGCTTCGCAAGGGCAGTAAGGCAATAAGGCAATAGGGCAATAGGGCAATAGGGCAATAGGGCGGTCGCGATGCGGCGCGCTCTGCGAGAGCGCACGCATACATATTGCCCTACTGCCCTATTGCCCTATTGCCTTTGGTAAGAGGATCAGATGCAGCGAACCGTACTCGGCATCATCGGCGGCAGCGGCGTCTATGCGATGGACGGCCTCAGCGATCTGCGCGAAGAGCGCATCGCCTCGCCCTGGGGCGAGCCGTCCGACGCGCTGCGCTTTGGCGTGCTTGAAGGCGTCGATGTTGTCTTCCTCGCGCGGCATGGCCGCGGCCACGCGCTCGGACCCAGCGACATCAACTATCGCGCCAACATTGACGCCCTGAAGCGCGCCGGCGTCACCGATCTCATTTCCCTTTCCGCCTGCGGCTCGCTGCGCGAAGACTTGGCGCCTGGGACGTTCGTGCTGGTCGACCAATTCATCGACCGCACCTACGCGCGGCCGAAGAGCTTTTTCGGCAAGGGCTGCGTCGCGCACGTCTCGATGGCGCAGCCCGTGTGTCCCAAGCTCGTCGACGCGTTGGCCAACGCGGCCGAGGCCGAGGATATCCCCTATCGGCGCGGCGGCACGTATTTGGCGATGGAGGGTCCGCAATTCTCCTCGCTGGCGGAATCCAAGCTCTATCGCTCTTGGGGCTGCGACGTCATCGGCATGACTAACATGCCCGAAGCCAAGCTCGCGCGCGAAGCCGAGCTGCCGTACGCCAGCGTCGCCATGGTAACGGACTACGATTGCTGGCATCCCGATCACGGCGCGGTCGAAGTCGCGCACGTCATACAGACGCTGATGGCCAACGCGCAGAAGGCGAACGCGCTCATCCGCCGCGTCGCGCCGCTGCTCGGCCCCGAACGCACGCCTTCGCCGGCCGGCATCGAAACCACGCTCGACACGGCCATCATTACGCCGCCCGAGGCGCGCGATCCCGCGCTTCTCGCCAAGCTGGACGCCGTCGCCGGCCGCGTGCTCAAGGCCCAACGCTCATGAACATCAAGGACGCCATCCGCACCATCCCGGATCATCCCAAGCCCGGGATCATGTTCCGCGACATCACTACGCTCTTGGGCAACGCCCGCGCCTTCCGCACGGTCGTGGATCAGCTGGTGCAGCCTTATGCCGGCATCCGCATCGACAAAGTCGCCGGCATCGAGGCGCGCGGCTTCATCCTGGGCGGCGCCGTCGCGCATCAGCTCTCGGTCGGCTTCGCGCCCGTGCGCAAAAAGGGCAAGCTGCCTTGGACCACGATCCGCCAGGAGTATGCGCTCGAGTACGGCGCGGACGCCGTGGAGATGCACGCGGACGCGCTGCGGGCCGGCGAGCAGGTGTTGATCGTGGACGACCTCATCGCCACTGGCGGCACGGCGCTCGCGGCGGTGAAGCTGATCGAGCGGCTTGGCGCGCAAGCGGTCGGAGCGAGCTTCGTGGTGGATCTGCCGGAGCTCGGCGGCTTGCAAAAGCTTCGTGACTTAGGCCTGCGCGTGGAAGCGCTGTGCAGCTTCGACGGTCATTAGCCGGCGGCCAGCTCCTCGCGGCGCAGGCGTTTGTCCAGGTGCGCGAATACGCGCTGGCGCACGATCGCGTTGTCCATCGTGCGCGCGACGTTCTCCAGATGCGCCACGTCAGCGGACGTGACGTAGGCGTCCGCCGCAATCGGCGTGACGCGGAACACGTTCTCCAGCGCCGTCGCCGCCGCCGTTTCGTACTGATCGAACATCTGCTCCTTGAGCTTCTCGCCAGGGCGAAGGCCGGTGATCTCGATGTCGACCGCCTTGCCCGCGCGTTCGATCAGCTCGCGCCCCAGCTCCATGATCGACACCGGCGCGCCCATTTCCATGTAGTAGGATGCGGCCATGTTCTCCGCGTCCTCGAGCGCGATCACGCTCAGGATGAGCCCGACTGCTTCCTGCGAGGACATGAAGAAGCGCTCCATGTCGCGGTGCGTGACCTCGAGCGGCCCGCCGGCCTGGATCTGCGCCGCAAAGCGCGGCAGCACCGAACCCTGCGAGCCCAGCACGTTGCCGAAGCGCACCGACTTGAGCTTCGTGCGCGAGGGCTGCTCCATCTGGAATCCGGCAAGATGCAGCTCCGCAAGCCGCTTGGTCGCGCCCATCACACAGCTCGGCGCGGCCGCCTTGTCGGACGAGATCAGCATGAAATGCCCAGCGCCTACGTTCACGGCCGCCGCGAGCGCGTTGCGCGCGCCAACCAGATTCGTCAGCACGCACTCGACCGGATGGCGCTCGCCCAGGTGCACATGCTTCAGCGCTGCCGAATGAATCACGACGTCCGGTTCGATCCGGCGCATCCAGGCGTCGAGCCGCCCCGCATCGCGCACATCGCAGAGCGCTTCGCTGACCTGCAGCCGAGGCGCCAGCCGGCGCACGCGCTCGACAATCTCGATCAGCCCGTGATCGAACTGGTCCAGCATCGCCAGATGCGCGCAGCCAAGCTGCGCAAGCTGCAGGCACAGCTCCGAGCCGACGCTGCCGGCCGCGCCGGTCACGAGCACTCTCTTGTCAGCGTAGAAGGGCTTGAGCGCAGCCAAGTCGAAGCGGACTTCGGGGCGGCCCAAGCAAACCTGAATCATCCCGGCCGCCCCCGCTTCGATTCGTGCAACTCCCAGATATCGATAACAGCCCGCAGAAATGCATACCAGACGCCGGCACGCATGCCGAACTGGGTGTTGCCCCTAAGGCACGGCGCCAGGAGCGCGTCAAAGGCAAACGGACAGACAAAGCGGTTCGGACAAGGCGCCGCGCACGCCAATACTGCTCCTCACGGGGTCAAGCTGGGTAGATCCGCAAGTGAGCGGCAGTTCATCAAGTCAAATTGCTCAAGCAAGTCGCAGATGAGGCGCGCCAGGGACTTGCCTGCTTCTGGCTCAGCCTTCGCGGAAGCTGCTCCACAGCGACTGATTGAGCGGCTCCAGCAGGTACTGCAGCGCGGTGCGCTGGCGGGTCGGGATCACAACCTCGGCGGGCAGGCCCGGCCGGAGCTGCGCCGGCGCGCGCGACGCCTCGGTCAGCCGCTGCAATTCCGCCTGCGCCACCGCAATGCGCGCCAGGAAATAGGCGTTGCCGCTGCGCTCGTCGGTGAAGCGGTCCGCGGAGATGCGCTGCACCTCGCCGGTCAGCATCGGCATTGTGCGCCCGGAAAACGCGGTGATGCGCACCTCGCTCTCGAGGCCGGGATGGACGTCGTCGGCGTCTTCGGGACGCACTTGCGCCTCGACAATAAGGTCCTGCCCCTCGGGTACGATGTCCAACACCGGCTCGCCCGCACGGATGACGCCGCCGAGCGTGTTGGCGCGCAAGCCCACGATCACGCCGGACACCGGGGCGCGCAGCAGTGTGTTCTCCAATTCTGCGCGCGCGCCAGCCAGCTGCGGCCGCAGCTGCGCCAGACGCGCTTCGATGTCGCGCAGCTGCTCGGCGCGTTCCTCCAGCGCCGTAGCGATGGCGGCGCGCAGTTCGGCGCGGCGTCCGTCCAGCTGCGCTTGCGCGCGTTCGAGCGCACGCACGCGCGTGAGCGGCATGAGGCCACGGTCGGCCAAGGAGCGCACGCCGGCGAGTTCGTCCTCCAGCAGCTGGTGCTGGCGATCGATCGAGACGATCTCCTCCTGATAGCCGGCGATGCGCGCGTCGACCGCGTGGCCGGCGCGCTGGGTGCGCAGCGCGGCCCTGCGCGCGGCGGCTTCGCGCTGATGCCGTTCGAGCGCAGCCGCTGCGGCGGCGCGGTCCTCGGGCGGCAACGTCGCCCATTCCGGCGGCGCCTCTATGCGCGTGCGCCCCGCCTGCTGCGCCAGCAATTGCGCGCGCTGCATCTGCAGGTCGAACAGCTGGCTCAGCAGGGCCTCCTTGCGCGCCAACACTTCCGGCGCGCTGAGTTCGATCAGGATCTCGCCCTGCTCGACGCGCTGGCCGTCCTCGACATGGATGCGCGAGATGATGCCGCCATCGCGGTGCTGCACCGTCTGGCGCGCGCCCGAGACGACGACAACGCCCGGCGCGACCACGGCGGCGTCGAGCGGCGCGAACGCGGCCCAACCCAAGAAGATCACAAAGAAACTGGCGAACACGACGACGCCGAAGCGGATCTCCTTCCGCGCGTCGTCCGTGGTCAGCGGATCGGTTTGCACACGATCGGTCATTGCGTTTCCCGCGCCCTGAGCGGGGTCAGATTGCCCGGCGCGCCGCCTTGCCGCGCCAGCGCGCGCAGCACCTCGTCGCGCGGACCGAATTGTTCGATCGCGCCGTCCCGCAAGACAAGCACCTTGTCCATCACCCCAATGACGCCAGTCCGATGCGCGATGGTGATGATCGAGGCGCCGCGCGCCTTCGCCTCGGTGATCGCCTGCAGCAGCGCCGCTTCGCCCTCGGCGTCCAAATGAGCGTTCGGTTCGTCCAGCACCAGCAGCACGGGGTCGTTGTAGAGCGCGCGTGCGAGCGCCACGCGCTGCGCCTGGCCGAGCGAAAGGCCGCGCCCGCGCGGGCCCAGCACGGTGTCGTACGCCTTCGGCAAGCGCAGGATCATCTCATGTGCGCCGGCCGCCTGCGCAGCCGCCACGGTGAGCGCGTCAGTGTCCGCCGATTGCGGCGCAAAGCGGCGAATGTTTTCGCCGACCGTGCCGGCGAGCAGCGACACCTCCTGCGGCAGATAACCGACATAGCGTCCACGCGTATCTTCGTCCCAGTCCGCGAGATTGGCGCCGTCGAGACGCACGACGCCCCCGTCGGGCGGCAACGCGCCAACCGCCACCCGCGCAAGCGTCGACTTTCCCGCCCCGCTCGGGCCGACTACGCCAAGCGCTTCGCCTGGCGCGAGGTGGAACGAAATGTTGGCGAGCGCCAGGCGGGCCGCCTCGGGCACGCGCACGCCGACGCGCTCGAAACGCAGATCGCCCTTGGGCGCGGGCAGGGCCGTGCGCGCGGGCTCGGGCGGGGCCTTGTCGATCAGCTCGGTGAGATTCTCGTACGCGACCCGCGCCTGTTCGATTTGCCGCCAGCCGCTCACCACCTGCTCCAGCGGCGCGAGCGCGCGCGCGGCGAGGATCGAGCCGGCGATCAGCGCGCCCGGCGTGATCTGCCGCTCGATGGCGAGATAGGCGCCCAAGCCCAACACGAGCGATTGCAGCACCAGACGCCAGAACTTGGATGCCGACCCATACGCCGACTGCACCCATACGGTCTCGGTCTGCGCGGCGATGAGTTCGTGGCGACGTGCAAGCTGCCGATCGAGCATCGCCTTGCGCATGCCCAGCGCGCGCACCGCCTCCGTTGCAGTGCGGTCGGCTTCCTGCGCCGCATAGTACCGCGGGGCGATTTCCGACGAACGGGCGACGATCGGCCGAATGGCGTGCTCGTGCTTGAGCGCGATCGCCAGCAGCACGCCGCCGCCCAGCAACGTGACGACCCCGATCAGCGGGTGGATCAAAAAGCACGCCAGCACGAACACCAGCGTCCACGGCGCATCGAGCAACGCATAGGCCGCCTGGCTGGTGAAGGTCTGGCGCAGCGTGTCGAAGTCGCGCGCCGCCTGGGCGCGGGCGACGTCGCCGGTCTCCGGCGCCTTGGCGTTGCTGAGGCCCAGTTCGATTACCGTCGGCGCCAGAAGGCGGTTGAGACGGAGCCCCAATCGCGCCCCGAGTCGCTGGCGCGTCACATCGAGCAGCCCCAGCACCGTCAGGGCGAACAAGAGCACCAAGCCCAGCAAGGCGAGCGTGCTCATTCCGCCCGTGTTGAGGACGCGGTCGTAGACCTGCATCATGAAGATCGAGGGCGCGAGGTAGAGCAGGTTGATGCCGGCGCTGAACAGGATCGCCCAGCCGAACAAATTGCGGCAGGCGTTCAGCGCGCCGCGCAAGCCGGTCTCCGGCGCAGCAATGGCCAAAATCGCACCCACCTTCATGCGCCAGGACAGGCCCAGAGCGCGGGTTACCTAGCCCGAAAGCGCGTCTGTGGACAATGCCTCGGCGGCAGCGGGGCCTGCGAGGCGGTTCTCGTTTTCGGCGCCTCGTCCACGCCGGTTCGCCTGCGACTGGCCGTTGTGCTGGAGTGCGTTGCGCTGCTCTGTTAGGGACGAACATGCTTAACGGGAGGGTGTAATGGCGTTTCGCTTCAGTGATGAACGGCTCGAGGGGCGCCTCGCCCTCCTCGCGCCCCTTCAAGGCGCTGAAGCGCTGACCTGGGACGGGTCGGAATGGGCCGACATCTCAGTGCGATGGGAGTTTGTGTGGGGCCATTCGTCGGGAGCAGCCGCGTTGTCTGGGCGCTTGCTCGCGGGCGATGCCGCGCCGGCCGGGTGCGGCTGTCTCAGCTGCGCGCTCTCTGACAAGCTCGCTTACGACGCAAAGGACCAACCAACGACGGTTGCGGCGCCCGCCTCGCCCGCAGACGATGGGCCGCAATTCGTCGGCGATGCGATTGGCGACAACACCAGTTCGACGACGACGATCGCCGTCGGCTCTTCTCTTTCCAGCCTGATCGATCACGCCAATGACCTCGACTACATCAAAGTCAATCTCGTCGCCGGCCAGACCTACACCTTCTCGCTCTACGGCGGCACTCTGAACGATCCTTATGTCGAACTGCGGAACTCGGCCGGCGTCTTGGTGGCGGAGGACGACGACGGCGGCGCCGCCTTCAACGCGTTCCTGATGTACCGTGCGACGACGACCGGCGAGTACTGGATCGTCGCGCGCCACTTCTCGACCGGAACCGGCACGTACACGCTGGACGTCAACGCGATCCAAACCGGCAATTCTTCGCCGACCAGCTTCATCGACAACGGCAAACCGTACTTCTCGTGGGAAGAAGCGGCCATCCAGATCACGCGCGATGGACGCAGCTGGGCCAGCGATTTCGGCACGTCCGTGGTCGTGACCTACGCTTACCGATCCAGCGCGCCCCTGACCATGCCGGAGGACACCACCGGGTTCTCGCGCTTCAACGCCGCGCAAATCACCGCCACCGAAGCGTCGCTGGCGGCGTGGGCGGCGGTCGCCAACATCACGTTCGTACGCGTGAACGACGGCGACGGCTATTCCAACAACGCGACGATCCTGTTCGCCAACTACAACGACGGCGCCGAGGGCGCGGCGGCGTTCGCCTTCCTGCCCGGCCAGACGCCCAACACGGCGGCGAGCAGTTCCCAGGGCGATGTCTGGATCAACGTGTCGATCGACTACAACGCCAACCCGGTGCGCGGCGACTACGGCTATCAGGTGCTGCTGCACGAGATCGGGCACGCGATCGGTCTGCGCCACCCTGCCGATTACAACGCCGGAGAAGGTGTCACGATCACCTACCAGGATCATGCGGTCTACTTCCAGGACTCGCGTGTCTTCACGACGATGACCTATTTCGGCTCGAGCTTCGTCGGCGGAAATCTGGGCGCCTTCGCCTCGCTGCCGCAGATGCACGATATCGCTGCAGTCCAGCGCCTCTACGGCGCAAATCTCTCCACACGTACGGGCAATACGACGTATGGCTACAACTCCAACACCGGCGTGCCGGAGTACACGCTGAGCGGCGCCAACGCGGTCGCCGTGTTCACGATCTGGGACGGCGGCGGTCTCGATCTACTCGACCTCTCCGGCTACACGACAACCAATACGATCGATCTGCGCGAAGAGGCATTCTCGAGCGTCGGCGGCTCGATCTACAACATATCCATAGCGCGCGGCAGCGTCATCGAGAATGCCATCGGCGGCTCGGGCGCCGACACGATCATCGGCAACAGCGCCGCCAACACGCTCACCGGCGGCGGCGGCAATGATACACTGACCGGCGGCTTCAGCGCCGACACGATCAACGGCGGCGCCGGCAATGACACGATCAATTACGCCATCGGCGACGGCGCCGATGCGATCGACGGCGGGGCCGACACCGACACGCTCAACATCACGGACGGCGCGGCGGGCGCCATCCTCAACGCGAGCTGGAACGGCGCCGTGCTTACAGGCGTGGCGGGCGGCTCGCTGACCAGCGTGGAGAACGTCAACGCCAACATGGGCGGCGGCACGGATTGGCTGATCTATGCCGCCGCCAGCGCGGCGGTCGCGGTCAATCTCGCCTCAGGTTCGGCGTCAGGCTTCGCCTCGATATCCGGTATCGAGCGCGTCATTGGCGGCAACGGCAATGACACGCTCACCGGCGACAATTTCGACAACCGGCTCGACGGCGGCGCCGGCGACGATGTGCTGAACGGCGGCGCCGGGGTCGACACGCTGATCGGCGGCGACGGCGACGATGTGCTGGCGGGCGGACTCGGCAACGATTCCATCCAAAGCGGCGCCGGGGCCGATGCGATCAATTGGACCGTCGGCGAAGGCCGCGACACCATCGACGGCGGCGTTGACGTCGACACCTTCAACGCGACCGGCTCGGGCGTCGCCGAGCTCGGCCAGGCCACCTGGAACGGTGCGGCCATCA